>Ga0131853_10005152_pt1 | contig 23544 bp, 25 predicted proteins | sample TergutLab28metaG_FD_92764 | JGI IMG/M metagenome (GOLD analysis project Ga0131853, IMG submission 92764) | Labiotermes labralis P1 segment gut microbial communities from Petit-Saut dam, French Guiana - Lab288 P1 (version 2) (version 2) | ecosystem: Host-associated > Arthropoda: Insects >...
CTTAATAATTGCTTGTCTTACGGCTCGCAAAGACGAAAACCGCTCGTTTCTCGTCTTTGCGAGCCCTACCTTAGTAAATATTTTTGTTTAGATTGTGGGCAAAGCATTTCCAGTGAGAACCAAGGTATCGTCAATGTTTAAATTAAACTAAAACCTTCTTAACATATTCCGAAGTCGATAAAGACAAAATCGAACCATAAGACACTTTGAAACTTAAAATATCACCGACTTTATATTTTGTTGTTGAGTTGGTGACATCAACTATTGTGTGGTCGCTGGATTGTCCTATTAGTTCTATGTTTTTATCAAGCGGGATAATTTTGTCTATTGAAACATCTTGTCTGCCGCAAGCAATGATTGCCCTAATCATGTCGCCTTTATCAACATAAGTTGGTTTTTCGCCAAAAGCGTTCAATCCGATTTCTCCTGTCGGCATTGACGGTTTTGTTTTTAATTCAATAATTTGAGCATCAAAACAGAAAACATCCTCAAACATTCCTTCTATATGCTGTTGATATGATGTCTCTCTTCCCAATAATATTACTTCCCCAATCCTTAAGTTATTAACCCTTTTCGGCATTGTTTTTGATGTCAAAAAGTGTATTGAACCGGAGTTGCCAGGAGATATAACTTTGAGGTTAATCCCAAAATTCTTTTCAATGGTTTCGGCAATCTCAACTACTTCATTAAGACTTTCTTGTGTCGGAATAACTCCGCCGAAGCAGTTGTAGTTTGCACCAATGCCATAAAGTTCAATGTTAGGCATTTTCAATATTTCGCCGCAAGTGTTTAAGGCATCTTTTGGAACTATTCCCTCTCTTAAGTCGCCCATGTCAATCATCAAAATAACTTTGTGGGTTTTCTTTGTCTTTTGTGCTTTTTGTGAAAGTGCTGAAATTGTTGATAATTCTGAATTAAGACTTATGTCGGAGTGTTTGACAACATCTTCTGTTTCACAAAGCATAGGCGCTCTAAGCAGCCATTTTGTAGTTGACGGATAATTTATTTTTTTTAAGTTTTCTATTCGAGTATCAGCAAAATCCCTAATACCCGCATCATAAAAAATCTGCGTTACTTCAGAATTAGCACAAAAAACCTTCGTCACAGCACAAAAGGAAACGCCATTGCTTGTGCAAAGGTCTTGAATGATTTTGATGTTATGTGATAATTTTGATTTGTTGATTGTTAGTGATGGATATTTCATAATTGATTTCCTCATTATGTTGTGCGGGCGGTCACTGACCACCCCCGTAGTGTCTATCTGACATCCAAATACCCACTTCGTGTCACGGGGACAGGCACTCTGATTGAGGCAAGGGATTGCCTCAACCCCTTCGGGGCACTTCGTGTCAGTGAGTCAGTCCCCGTGACACTTCGTTTCGATTCCATCTTGGACATTATGCCCCCCTACGATTTTATGGTATTGGTTTTCAAATGGATGTCAAAATAATGTGTAGGGGCGGCAATCTGCCGCCCGCACCTTAATTTATACTTAAACTCTCTTTTAACAAACTCAATGCCTCTTCACGATAAACCATTGACAACACTCCTAGTGATGCCATGATGTAATTTTCATCAATTAATATTTTTGCACCTTCTCGAGGAGTTAGTTTTTGGCTTGAATTTGTTTCAATGACGCTCTCTAAGATTTTTCTGCCGTTTTTCAGTTGAGTTAATACTCCGCCTGTTCCAACAAGATATTTTACTGCTGTTAAATCTTTTCCGACAGCGTTTGTTTTTTTGCCAGATGGAGTGTAGAAATCGATTAGTTTACCTGCGTGGCGATGAAGCGCTGTTTGAACGCATTCTTTTGTCAACCTTTCAATAAAGCGTTTTTCGACATCCGTTTCCGGTATTGCTTTTGCGTTTTTAATCAATTCTTCCGTATCTGGAAATTCTTTTTTTAATTCATCCAGTCCTATTTTTTCAATAACATGGGCAATGTTGACAAAAACTCCTAAGTCACCCTCAACTGTTCTTTTTGCAATGGGTTCGGGTGAGAGCGAGATAGCACTAACTTCGGTTGAACCTTCTGTTACCGAGTGCAAATCTGTTGTTGCACCGCCGACATCAAAAACTATCAAATCGCCTATTTCTTCATTGAGTAGTTTCGCCGCAGACATTACCGCACCCGGTGTCGGCATAATTTTCCCTTTCACCATTTGGCGGATTTCTTTCATTCCAACGGCTTCAGTGATATGCTCTTCAAAAACATCCTGAATAATCGCCCTCGCCGGCTCAATATTAAGGTTGTCAACAGTTGGATAGACATTGTCGGCAATGTAGAGTTTAACTCCCCTCTCTCTTGCAATCGCTTTAATCTCGTCTTGATTTTGAATATTGCCGGCATAGATGAACGGAGTTTTCGGACACGCTTTAGTTAAGATGTCAAAATTATATAATGCCGTTTCCCTCTCGCCATAATCCATTCCACCCGCAACTAAAATAATTCCCGGCTTTTCAGAGACCACCTTTTCAATGTCATGCTTTGAAAGTTTTCCACTGGTAACAATTTTCAAAACCGCCCCAGCCCCCAAAGCCGCCTCTTTTGCCGCCCGAACAGTCATATCATAGACAAGCCCATGAACACACATTTTTAACCCGCCTGCCGCAGAAGACGCCGCTAGAAATTCTTTAAATTCAAGTTTTGTTTTGATTTTCAAATTTTTCTCTAAATCTTTAATGGCGTTATTTAAACCTATTCTAACATCACCCTGTAGGGGACGCCGCCCTCGGCGTCCCGCAAAGTGGTGACAATTCGGGACGCCGAGGGCGGCGTCCCCTACGATTGTGGATTCATCTTGTAGGGGCGGGCGTCCTCGACCGCCCGTTGTTTGATTCCGTGACCAACACGGGCGGTCGGGGACGCCCGCCCCTACATTTATTAATTCATCATCTGTTGATTCAACACCACAAAAACACACTGTAGTCGCCGCCTGCCCCTGCCCGATAAATTTCGGCAAAGTTAAATCAAACGCATTCACAACAGTAGTTGTGCTACCTATTTCTGCTATTAAAATGTCAACTTTCATGTGCTCTTAGTATACTAGAAATTTTTCAATTTTCCTAGTGTTTTGATCAACTTTCAAAAACGCTATTATACTTGTTTTTTAAATTTGCAATAGGGATATCCTTTACACCCATAAAACGAACCGAATTGTCCATTGCGTAAAACTAATTCTTTTCTACACCTTGGGCAAATATTATACGCAATATCCTGTTGTGTTTTACAAATGTTTTGAATATGCTCTTCATCAGAAACTTGCGGATTATTCTTTAATTCAATCAGTTTATTGTAAATTCCGTTTATTTCATCAATGCTAAAAATAAGTTGTCTAGGCGTATTATATATTCTAATTAAGTTTTGCATATCGCCAACATTTGCTATTGGTTCTATCATCAATTCCGCTTTTGGAAAAACAACAATTTGAATAAAGCAATCATTTTTTGCAAAGTTTCCTAACACACGCTTTAATCGATACATATGAGTGTTACTTTGCATGGTAGGATTATAAAAACTATTTTTAACTTTACCATTAGCAAGAACTTGTGTCCATTGTCTTCGATTCAATCTTCCATAAATTCTACCAGAATAATTTTTTGTTTCTATTAAAAAAATACCAACTTTAGTTATCACAATGTGGTCTATTTGGCTTGATTTGCCATCACTTACTATTGTTAAATTGTTTATCGTATATTTTTCATTTGGCACATCTTCACCTAATATTGATATTACCCATTCTTCACCTTGCTGTCCAAGTTGTTTAGGTGTTTTGTTTTTTTTTCGTGCAACAAAAATAATCGGCAGTATAATGGCTGCCAAAACTGCTAGCACAATGATTACTATAAATACTTCCATAGATTAATTTTATCGGGTTCGCTATACTCACCCCTACAATTTCTTGCCCTCAACCTCGTTCGACAGCGAAACCGACGAACAAGTCCGTCGTCGAAACTGACGAGTAGATTTTTGAGAAAAAATTTGTCTTGTTGTCGCAGTCAATACTAGCGGTATTGACAAGACAAGAAGATAAATTTTAGCCAAAAAGATGCCGTCCGTTTCGGCGTTAGGACTTAGTTCGTCGGTTTTTAACAATAAAACTTGCAACATCTATTCCCTTTGTTCCCCTTCCAAAGCCTGCGTCCATGCCGGCGTCTTGGGCGATTTCGTGGGTGACTTGGGTTCCGCCTGCGACTAGGATTAGTTTGTCACGGACGCCTTTTTCGATGGCGAGGTCGCTGATTTTTTTCATGTTTTTTATGTGGACATCGTCGTGGGTGATTATGGTTGAAATTAATATTGCCGCTGCTCCTGCTTCGATTGCGGCGTCTACCATTTTTTCGCAAGGAACGCTCGTTCCGAGATAGATGTATTTCACTCCGTATTTTTCAATACCGCCGTGTTTTATATCTAGTATTTCTTTAAGTCCTACTGAGTGTTCGTCGTTGCCGACAGTTCCTGCAACAATAAGAAGAGGTTTTTCGGCGATGTCTGCCCTAATTTCTTCTTCGCTGAGTAGTGGAATGACTTTTGGAATGACCAATTCGTTAATGTCAATGTCGAATTTGACTTTGCCTTTAATTTCGACTAGAGTTCCTTCCGAGGGGTGAATTGAGCGTTTGTGGACAACAACAACATCTTCAAGTCCCATTTTTTCGCCAACTTTAATTGCCGCAAACTCTGCCGTTCTGATATCAAGAGGCAAGAAAATCGAAGTTGTCACAATGCCGTCTGCCGCCCATTCGACCTCGGGTTTAACAAGTGATGAGTTTTGATATTTTGAAACATCTTTTAGTCTTGTGTTAACATTGTCAAAGTCGTCCAACTCGTCAATATAGACTATTTTTTTTCTGTCCTCAAAGGTGTCCCCACCGATTACATCGCTTGCTTTTTTAAAGCCTTTCGGGATATTGTTTTTTCCATAATGCACGGAAACAGGTGCAAAATAGTCCTTATCCCTTTTAAAAACTGCTCCTGCTCCTACTCCGCCATTTATTTCTCTCGGAATACCGTCGCCGTTTCTTTCGGGATAGCATCCGCTGTCAATAAAAAATCCTTCTTCAACCGCTTTGAAATACCCGCCGATTTTGAGGATTTCTTCCATGAATAATATTGCTCGCTCTTTTAATTCACGGGCTTTTTTACCTAGTTCCCCGTCACGGTTTAATGTGACCATTTCCCTAATTCCGTCTAAGCCGTTCAATGCTTGTCTTGCGGTGTCAACTGCTGCGATATTGTTGTAGTGCCATGGAACATTTCTTCCTTCGTCGGGAGTGATAGTTGATTGAATGTCGGCACTTGTTAATCTCGACATAACGAGGTTTAAAGTATGAGTTACTGTTGCTTCACGCATATCGGACTCCATGTATTTGGTGTGTTGCTGTGCCCTCATTTTGTAGTCCTTGAATAAATCTCTTAGTGCCACCGCATATGGCAAATCCAATCTCATACAAGGTGCAGGCGGCGCTGTCGGCGGAACAGTTGAAAGTGCAATATTTTGAGGCTTGATGCCAACCTTTCTTGAAAATGCCGAATTGATAGCATGTTGAACCAACAATTCAGGCGTTACTTTCCACGCTTTCATTGCCGTTGCGTTTGCGTTGTGGGCGCCGTCAATTTGCAAAATATCAGCAAACGCCATTATCTTTTTCGCTTCACACGCATCAACAAAACTGCGAACCATGTTAATATTTCGATATAAGACATTATATTGAGGGTCTTGATGAGCGCCGTTCACGCCTTCTTCCGCAAACATTGCGGCAATGTCGGGTCCTGCCACTCCAGAAATATAGGAATGGAAGTTGATAGGTCTCCCTACTTCTTCTTCAATTGCATCAAGCGCTTTTCTTGTTGCTCTGATTTGCTTTCTTGTTATTGTCACACCGCCTATGCCTTGCGGAGTTCCTTCAATCAGCGAGTCATAATGACTTTGTCCTGCTGTTCGAATAACCATAATATGATCAGCACCGTTATATGCCGCCATACGCATTCTGCGAATATCGTCCTCGAATCTTCCGCTTGCAATCTCGGTTGTGATAACACAATCGGGTTGAGGGTCAATTCCGCCGATACCGCGAGAGCCGGTCAAAGGAACAGAATTTTTCAAATTTTCGCTGGTTTCCAAAAACTCAAAATCGCCAACTTTTCTTTTTTTATTTCGTCCTTCACGCCAATGCCAACCGCGACGCTTGGGAGAGTAATTCTCAAGGTCTTTTAATAGTTCATTTATGTCTAATTTTTTGTCGATGTTTAGTTTCATAAGTCTCCTTAAATCAAATTACAAATTACAGTTTACAAATTATAAATAAGGATAAAAAAATATTATTAGTCAACATTTGTAATTTGTAAACTGTAATTTGTAATTTCGTTTTTACGAATTACGCATTGAATAGGGTTTCAACGCTGTCCCACTCTTTCCCCTCAACCAAAAGCAAACCAGCCTCTCGGACACTAATACCCTTCTTTTGCGACAACTTCCAAACGATATTGCCGCAGCCCTTGCCCATTAAGCCCTTTGCGATTGTTCCCTCGACTATGGGTCCCGCTTCCAAACTTGAAAAACCCATCCTCAAAAGAATACTCCTCTCAATCGCAGGCGTCGTGTTCTCTCGTCCTAAATCCAACATCGGTTGAACTATTTCCTCAGCAAGTCCCCAAAACTTATCAAACAATTCTTCATCGCTCAATTTTTTCAAATGCTTTCGTCTTTTTTCAAAATCATCTTCTCTTTTCATTTTTTGTTATTTGCTCCTTTTTGTATTGTGATGTGAGCGACAAAATGTCGCCCCTACAATATCTTGTTGAATTTGTTCGGGTTCGCTAATTGCTCACCCCTACATTTTTTTATCTGCCTTTCCTTCTGCCTTCGATTGCAGGGGTGGCAATAGAAAGAAATTGTTCTATAGAATCTTCTTCTGATATGCCTAAATCTCTTCTTGTCCTAATAAAATAAAAGACCTCATCAAGTTCAAAAGCCATTGCAATATTATTATTCATAGAAAGTATATCACCAGTTATAATGTCGTAAATTAATGGATGATAAGCAAGAAAAGTTTCAACACCGCCAATATTTATATTTCTCACATTGCGTGATGATGTTTCATTTAAAAAATGAGTGAAAGAGTTTTTTCCATGAATATCGGCTACAATAGTGAAACACCCAATTCTATATCTAATATCTCTCAAATGGTGAATCACATAACCCGTCCAAACAACATCCTCAATGTCAACAATTGGATTACAAGCACGAAAAGGTAAAGGCGAGAAGCACCCACTTTCCCAACAATGAGAAGTTGCGGTAAAAGTGGTTTGTCTTATATTTTCCAATTCAAACTCAAAGAAATAAGAATCGGGTAAAAATTCTTGCAATTCGTCCTTGGTATCAAAATGTTTTTCATGATATTCACTAGGCGACATTCCAAAAAATATCACCGGAAGAACCGACATTGGCAGAACAGTTATCCAGATGATAAACATTTTAAATTTTCTATTAAGTTTTGTTTTTTTCTTTGTTGCATTCATTTTATATGTTGTGCGGGCGATAGGTTGTCGCCTCTACAGATAAATCCTAGTTGTTCTATTGTAGGGGCGATTATTAATCGCCCGAATAATTTTATCCTTATTGTAGTAGGGGCGGGCATTGACCGCCCTTACAGTTATTTTGTCATTTTCTAAACGGGGGATTGATTAATTTGTAGGGGCGGCATTCTGCCGCCCGCACATTATAAACTATTTATTGCTTCCCTAACAAGCCCCTCATCCGTTTTCGTCTCCTCCGCCAAAAACTTAATGTCCTCATTTGTCAAATCACTCCCCTTAATTCCGTAATTATTCAAACAATTTTTGATGTAGGATTTTCGAATTTTATTCAAATCAAAATCTCTTAGTTTTATCATGGATGGGTCTTTTGGTAGAATGATGTTTTTTCCTGCAATCTCTTCTTCGGGGTTGCCAAACTCAACTTTAATACCGTTTGCTTTAGCGAAACTTAGTTGTGCCATTTGGTGTTTGCCTGCACCTGTGTATTCGGTTTCTTGGACAATTATTGTTTCATCGTTTTTCATTGTTTGGGCTAGTGCGAATGCGGCGGTAATTGAAGTGTTTCCTGCCGGTCCTCTTTCAAGCCCTTCCAAAACTGCTAATGCTTCAGTTATATAGAACACTTCGCCTTGCTTTACTAATAAATACCTGTCCATATACCTTAAGGGTCTTGCGGCATTTCTCGGGACATCGCTTCTGTCGGGAAAACTTGCGAATGGAATTCCAAAGCCAGTGTGCCCAGTTGTGAAGGATTTTTTGTTAAACGCTGTGTCTGAAGCCATATGAAGTCCGGATAAGTCCACGCTTGCACCATACACCTTGACATCTTTTGCTCCTGCTTTTATCAATCCTCTTGCAGTGCCTGTTATGTTTCCGCCGCCTGCGTGTGTTGAGAGTACTACATCGGGAAGGCGATTAAATTTTTCTTTGAACTGCGTTGCAATTTCCATCCCGAGAGTTTCAACTCCTGCAATGCCGAATGGGGTATAGAGCGATGCGTTGAAATATCCCGTTTCTTCAAGTAGTTTCAAGAATAGATAGAATAGTTCAGGACCAACCGATAGTTGAATTACTTCCGCACCCATCGCCTCACACGCTCTTTGTTTTTCGAGTATTTCAGGTTGACCGATTTTATTTGAGTCATAACACTCTTGAACAACAATACATTTTAATCCGTGTTTTGCTGCTTGACTTGCTACTGCGGCACCATAGTTTCCGCTTGTTGCGGCAATCACGCCCTTGTAACCCAATTTTTTTGCATGATAGACTGCCGTTGCCGCTCGCCGTGCCTTGAAACTGCCAGACGGATTGCATGCCTCGTCTTTGACAAAAATGCGTGCCGCTTGTCCTGTAGATGACACCTGTCTTGCAAGATTAGTTATGTTTTTCAACTCGATTAATGGAGTGCTGCCGACTGTGACTTCGTTTTGAATAGCGATAATTTCATCTAATGAATAGCCCGCTTCCGCCATCATTTTTTCATAGTCAAAAACTATGCCGCCACTTTCAAACGAGCCATAGTCAATGCCGACAGACTTTTTCATTATCTCATTTTTGCGCCCCATGACGGCGGAATATGACATATCTTTTTTCATATTTAGTCAAAGTGTGTGTAGAGGACGGCGTCCTTGTCGTCCCGCAAACGAATGTCTAGTAGTTTGTTTTCGGGACGGCGAGGACGCCGTCCCCTACATTTTTTTATGGTTGAGTTTTTCGGGTTCGCGATGCTCACCCCTACATTTTCAAAACTCTCTAACTTGTTTTCTAATCGCATCCAACTCGGGAACATACCCCCCAAAATTATGAGTGTAGTATGGTTCAACTTCTTCCAAAATTCCTGACACAATTCTGCCTGTCACTGTTGTTATTTTGCACTCCTCGCCTATTTTCGCATCATGGCAAAGATGTCCCTTGACCCACATAGTCAAGGGTGTTTGTTTTGTGTCAAGAGGCACTTGCGGCGCCCGCTCATCGGGCATTAACACCACAGCACGAATTTGAACCCATGTTCCTTTTTTTGTTTTCATGAAAAATCTCCGATTTTTGAATGAGAAATGAGGAATATTGAATTAGGAATTGCTGTCAAATTCTTTTTACGCTTCGCTAGATCCTTCGCTATGCTCAGAATGACATAATTATTTACAAAAACAATGTCATTCTGAACAAAGTGAAGAATCTAGCCAAAGGCGTAAAAACTATATCCTTAATTCCTAATCCGCTACTCCTCATTCCTCATTGAATTTACTTCAACTCTTTAATAAACACCCGAAAATCACCCATTATTGCTCTTGGCACCGGCAAATCCAGCATTGTGACTACTCCTGCGGGTGCGTTTAAAACATGAGGTATCATGTTGACTGACATTGCGATTGTTCCGATTCCGCCGGGAATTTCGGGAGTTATTGACAAATTAATATTAGGGACTCCCTTAATTTCAATGTAGTCGCCAGTAGACACATTTTCGGTTTCAGGCAAAATTTGTTGAGGATGGTCCATATGTATTTTGACTTCTTTTCCGACAAAGCCGTAGCCTTGTTGGCGAATCCCGGCGAGTGAACCCGGTTTTACTTCAGCATACTCTGTTTTGCGATAAGTGTTTGAAATAATCGGTTCTTTCGTTTCTTCAATTTTAGTTAAGTTCCATCCAACAGCATCTGCAACCATTGAGATTGACTCAGGAAATCCGACATGTCCTGCAAGAGTGCCTTCTTTCATTCGAGATTTGTATTCATCGGGCGAAATACCAACTCCTTGTTCATGCATAACCGCATGTCCAAACGGAGATAAATCATTAATTCTTTTTGCAACAATACTTTCAACTGACTCGCAAGTTCCGGTTAGCGCAATAATCAAATAGTCCAAAATAAACCCGGGATTAATTCCGGTGCCTAATGCGGTCACTCCGTTTGCCTTTGCAATGTCGTCAAGTTGCTTAGTCAATTCAGGATTCTGAGCCTGCGGATAGGCAAACTCTTCAGCGGTTGAGATGACATTAATCTTGTTCTCAAGTGCCAATTTGATTTTATCATAACTGTCTTTTGTGAAAGAATCGGTGCATATTACAACAACATCACAACTCTTTTCATATATGACTTCTTCAACTTTGCCGGTTATCACAACTTTGGGATGATTTGTTCTTTTCAACCCCAAAACATCGTGAATTTCTTCACCGACTCCGCGGCTTCTTCCCAAAACCCCGCTAATTTCAACGCCCTGTTTTTTCAAGAGCATAGCGCCTATGCCCTTTCCCATGGCGCCAAAGCCCCAAATTGCAACTTTTACATTTCTATTTCTCATTATTTTTCTCCTTTTTTTCAATGCATAATACTAAATGCATAATTATTGTTAATTTTTTTATACTAAACTATTTTTTGATTGTTCTTAATTTGCTTAGTGAAAAGTCATAGTGAAAAGTCATAGGACCTAATACAGAGAAACAAAATTTTTTAGTAAGCACATTTTCAAAAGAAATTATATTCCATTTTAGATTTTCGCCAAATAAATTATCAAAGAATTTCTTAATCTCAAAATCTGTCTTTTCAATTGTCATTATTATGTGAATTTCATTTTCTAATTCTATGGTGCAAAAATAACCTGCATTGTTAGAAAGTTCATAAATAAAAATTTTATTGACTTTTGGTATTGCAGAATAAAGTTTTCGATTGTTCCCGATAGAGTATTTTGGTGATAGTTTGTTTTTTAAATTAAATTTATTATTTTCTTCGCTAATTTCAGCCATTTGACACTTAACAACTGTTAAATTCTTATATATATCAATTAAACTAAAAAACACTTCCAAACTCTTTTCATCGTCATTGCTGTTATTAGATAAAATTAAATTACACCAACCAGCAGTAGATGCAATCTCACCATAATGATTTTTGATAAACTCATGAAAAAACCAAAAAGGTAACGGCAATATATAGTTTTTTGGATTTTGTTTTACTTTCAAATTATTGTAAGCATGAAAAAAACCACCCATATATGCTTGAAGCCGTGAAAGACTGCCTATCCCTAAATACATTCCTGGGCGAGGGCGAATTTCATTAAGGAGTTCATATAACTCATTGTCATTTTCTATTTCTATTTCGTTCATTCAAAAATTAACCGTCCTCATGTAAATTTAAAGCATTATTATTTGTTAAATAATTCCTCACTCCAACAATCTCTCCATTCTCAAAATAAACTCTTGGAACTCTTCTTGTGACCATGCAGAGGATTTCGTAGTTGATTGTCCCCATTGCGTTTGCAACTTCTTCAACCGAATTTGTTGCACCTTTTTGCTCTCCGAAAATAACAACTTCGTCCATGACTGCAATCTCACCTTTTATGTCGGTGATGTCGACCATGCATTGGTCCATGCAAATTCTTCCAACGACGGGGGCTAATTGTCCGTTTATTAAAACGCTTAATTTTCCCATCATTACTCGGCTTAATCCATCGGCATAACCGATTGGAATTGTTGCTATTTTGGTTTTTCTTTTTGTTATGAATTTTCTGCCGTAACTTACCGCAGTGCCACATTCCACTTCATTAATTCGATAAATTCGAGATTTAAACTGCATTGCGGGTTTTAATGAGAAATCTTGGTTCATATTCAAACGAGGTGATAGGGTTTTCATTTTTGTAGGGGCGGGCGTCCCCGACCGCCCGTTCATTGCCCTAAAACGCACATTCGCTCGAGCGGGGACGCCCGCCCCTACAATCTTCACCTTGCTTGAATCAGAGCCAATATCTTTCGGTTCATTGTTCGAGCGGCAGAGTGCCGCCCCTACTTCTTCGCTTGGAAAACAACCGTAGAGTGAAATACCAACCCGAACCATATCAAACCACGCATTAGGATAAGCAATCGCTCCGGCACTGTTTGAAGCATGCTTGATTTTCACCTTTATTCCGACACTCTCAACCTCATCACAAACCTTTTGAAATTTCTCAATTTGCATTTGAGTATATGACCTATCAGTTTCATCAGCGGAAGAAAAGTGAGTATATATCCCTTCAATTTTTATTTTTTTAAATTTACTAATATGCTTTATTGCATCAAGTGCCTCATCTGGCAAAAATCCAACTCTGGTCATTCCTGTGTCAATTTTGATATGTATTTTGCAACCAATCTTTTCTTTTCTTTCTTGAGAAAATGCCTTTGAAATCAATTCCGCCATCTCAACTGAATAAACCGTCATAGTAATATTTTTTTCAATCGCCTCATTAATCCTTTCTTTTCCAACATGATTAAAAATCAATATATCTGCTCTTATCCCCTCTTGCCTCAACTCAATCCCCTCATCAAGTGTCGCAACCCCAAAAATATCACATCCCTCCCTCTCTAGTCTCTTCGCAAGTTCAACCGCTCCATGTCCATAACCGTCAGCCTTCACAACACACATCACCCTCTTACCCGTCAACTTCACAAACGAGCAATAGTTTTTTGCAATATTATCAAGACTGACTTCAATCCAAGTCCTCTCAAAACCACCCATAACTACATTATATTTATTAACAAAACATTAGTCAACTATTTTCAATAGTTTTGTAAGAGATTGCTACTACATGCAATTCCCCAACAAAGGCGTCGAAGATGCATGTCAACAGTCTTCAACCGTCTTGTTGAGTTATATTAATATATGAAATTGCCAATTAATACTGAAAAAGATAGTAAGTTAATCTTTATGCAAGGAGCATTTTTTATTTGCAAGGAAAAAATGCGACGATGACAAAAGGTTTTAAACTGTTTATATTATAATTAAATTAAGATAATCCGCCAGTTCATTTCTTCTTTTTTTGCTATGCGTTGGATTGCCCATTTTCCGCTGATTGCAAGCGGTAGGCCTCCCGGAGGCATTAACCATTGACCGGCAAGGAATAAGTTATCAATGCCGTTTATTTTGCCGTTGTGAATGAGGGTTTCGGACTTGTTAGTTTTTCCCCATGCCATCCATGAGCCTTTATATGCTCCGCAATATCTTTCAGATGTTAGAGGTGTTGCAACATCGAGTTGTTCTAATTTACCCCTCAATTGAGGAATTTTTTCTTCAATTGCTTTTATTATTTTTTCGCTCCCCTCTTTTTTTGTTTTTTCGTATTCTTCTTTTGTTAAACTTTTCCAAAAGTCATAGTCACCGCCAAATAGAGTGACTTGCATTATTGATTTGCCTTTGGGCGCAAAGGACGGCTCAAAGTTGTAGCATTTGTAGTTTAGTGTTTTTTGTTTTGTTCCGTATAAATCTATATCGGCAATAAATGTCAGCATTTGAGGCAGGTTGTCCATACTGTCATGAACTTTGAACGAATGAAGAACGCTTGACATTAACGGATAAACCTCGGGATTTTCGTCTCGTTTGTCAAATTCATGCTCACTGTAGGATTTTCCTAATAATTTAAGCGTTATGTGAGCGTCGCATGAGGCGATGATGTAGTCAGATTGAATTGTTGTTCCGTCTTTTAAAATGAGATAAGCAGCGTTCGACATGCCAATAGCGCCTGCTTCTACGGCAATCTCTGCCACTTCCTTGTTTAAAAACAATTTACCCCCAAGTGAGAGATATTTATCTTTCATTCTTTGTGCCATTTTTAGTGATCCGCCTCTTGGCACATCGGCTTTACCACCGATAAAAACTCCATAATTCATCAAAAACTGGCTCATCACAACATTCAGAATAGAAAAACCAGTCTTGCAAAAGAGATTTAATCAAAGGGTGTTTGAATCTTTCGGAATACTCTTTTGCGGATAAACTCAATTTTTTCATAAGTTTAAAAAGTTCTGCATTTTCTTTGAGCATTTTGATTTTTTCTCTTGGGTCAAGAATATCAATCGCATCTTTCGGCGGTTCTGAGTTTTTAAATATTTTTAAGTATTCACAAAGAATTTCTATCTCTTCTTTATCCTCAGGCGATATAGCAAGAAGTTGATTTTTAAATTCGTCTAAGTTGCGAGACAGATTTATGCGGTGACCATGTGCTTCAAACATGCCGAAACTATCATGCTCAATTATTTCAATATCATCGCCTAATGCTCCGGTATCACGCCACATTGTGTTGAGAGTGCCGCCATCTTTTTTTGTTCCTGTAAGCCAATGAATACATCCGTCAATATGATATCCCTCTCTTGTCCAGCCTGTGCATTCACCTCCGGCGATAGCATGTTTTTCATAAATCTCGGTCTTAAACCCCATTTTTTGGGCGTAAATTCCAGCCGTCATGCCGGAAACTCCGGCACCGATTATTGCTATTTTTTTCATTAGGTTTTGTCCTTTTGTTGTCGTTTTTTTATTTTGTTGTTGAGAAATATTAACAGATAAGTTAATAGTGAAAATACTGCAATTGCGGCAAATACAGCAAGGGTAAATAACCACCATGAGTGAAATGCGGGACTTAAAAATTCATAAGCAAAGGCGGGATAATTTGCACCATAGGTCACCATGTGTCCTATTATCATGTTCAATAGAAAAAATGTGACAGGAAAAGCAAGGGTTACTAAAATAGTTTTGATTTTGTTTTGCTTGATCTCATCAGGGTTTCTTTTGATAATAAAAAAGAATATCCAAATAATAATAGGCGTTAAAATATATGTGAAAATTCGTCTTGGAACATGATGAAGAAAAGAATAGCCCTCAAAAACAATCATGCCAGAGGAAATTGCAATAAAAAAGTAGAAAAACAAAATTGAACAATAAAATGCAAGTGCAATTAAAACTGCTGAATGAGTTGTTATTTTTTTTAATTTTTCTAATTTTTTAGAAATGTGAGAAATGCCGAATAAAAACAGATAGACAATCACTAGATAATTTGTCAAATAGGTAAAACGATAAAAAACAAACCACGCCGGAAGAACTCTTGTGCAAATAGTGAAAACATAAATAATCCTCATTGTTAGAGTTGCTGTTAAGAACAATGCGAATACTATGGCAAAAATGCCCTGAATTGTTTTTTTGTTTTTCATTTTGGAATAACAAATTTCATCATCCATCATTGCGAAAATTTGCGGAGCAGTTAGATGAAAGGAGTAAAAACTAGTCACTTTGTATTAAGAATAGTAAACTCAATTTACGCAACTGCAAACGACAAAACACCGCTTACGCATAGTTTTTCGCCGACAAAACCTTTTGCATCAAGAAAAAACATCGTTCCGAATTTTTTCTTGATTGAAACTTCTGTTCTGAATGTGTCTCCGGGAACAACTTTGCTGCGGATTTTTATGCCGTCTATTCCTGTCAAAAACGCTGTCTTTCCTTCGAATTGACCTTGTAATGAAACACAAACACTTTGTGCCATTATTTCACAAAGTATAACGCCCGGAACAATCGGATTTAAAGGAAAATGCCCTTGCAAAAAAAATTCATCGCCTTTAATAGTATATGAGCCGCCTCCTTCCCATGCCTCGTCAAGAAGCAGCATCGGCTCACGATGCGGCATTATTGTTTTAATCTCATCTCTAGTTAGTTTTTTCATGATTTTATTATAAGAAAAAAAAACTTCTCTGTCAACTATCTTCGATAGTTTTGTGAGAAATTACTAAACTTAGCAGTCACTGTCATGGACGATTTTGTGAGATGGTTTCATTTTATAATAATATCTCACAAAACTATTGAAAATAGTTGACAGCATTATCTTGTTTGTGTTAATATTATTTTTTAATGTCAAAAAAATCACATGACTATCTCAAAGACCGAAAATATGCCGTCATAAATTTTGCGAGGAGATTTTTAGAGGCAGCAACACAAGGAGTTTATACTAATGAGCAGCATAGGAACCATTGTTAGAGGAATTAGAACGCCCATTATTGAAGAGGGTGATGATTTAGTGAAAGTTGTTGCAGACAGTTTAGAAACTGCGGCAAAAGAAAATAATATCAAATTTGATAATGATGATGTCGTTTGTGTCACTGAAGCAGTTTTGGCAATAACTCAAGGCAATTTTGCAACTCTTGATGACATAGCACAAGATGTTAGAGATAAATTTGGAGAAGGTCATGTCGGACTCGTCCACCCAACGCCTGTCTCACGCAATCGCTTTTTGAATATTTTGAAAGGCATTGCAAAAGGCGTTAAAAAACTGACCGTCTTGATTAGTCCTATTGACGAGGTTGGCAACTCCCTTTTAAAGAATTATAACCCATTTATCAAAGATGATAACCTCTATACCCCCGAAGAATTCACAAAACAATATGGAAAACCCTCTCACCTTTTCACAGGACTTGATTATATTGAGATTTATCAAAAGGCGTCTAGTAACATTGAAGTTGTCATTTCAAACAATCCCGGTGATATTTTGAAATACACCAAAAATGTGATTGCAGGAACAATTCACTCAAGACAAATGCTCAAGGACTATCTAATCCGCAAAGGCGCGGAAAAAGTTGTCACGATTTGCGAAATATTACAAAAAAGTGTTAATTCAAGCGGATATAATGCAGACTACGGACTTCTTGGCTCAAACATGGCCGGAATCAACAAGGTGAAACTTTTTCCAAGAGACGGCGAAAAATTTGTCTATGAACTGCAAAAAGAGTTGAAAAAAAGATTTTCAGTTTCTCCTCATGTCATGATTTTTGGTGACGGAGCGTTCAAAGACCCGGTTGGCGGAATTTGGGAACTTGCTGACCCTGTTGTCTCACCCGGTTTTACAGACGGATTAAAAAGTGCTTCGAGACCGGAAGCAAAACTAAAAAATCTTGTCGCACAATTTGAAAACCTTTCAAAAAAAGAAAGAGAAGCAAAAATCAAAGAAGTCATCGCAACTCAAAGTTCAATGAAAATAGACGACCCAAACAGGCTGGGCACAACCCCGAGACAATTGCCTGACTTATTGGGAAGTTTAGCCGATTTAAGTGTCGGAAGCGGCTCAAAAGGAACACCTGTCGTTTTAGTTCAAGATTACTTCAAAGGAAGATATTCTTAATTAAAGTGAAAGTTAGGCAATAACCTATAGAAACCTAAACACCTGATATTTTTAGGCAAGCCAACCGACGATTAGTCGCAGACCGCGGAACGCCTAATCACTCCTACTAGAAGACAAAAGCAATATTTACGCTTTTGTCTTTTTTTGTTATTCCCAAAATTATTTCGACAATATGTGACCTGAAAGGAGAAAAAGATAATAAAACAGTCTAAAACTCCTCAAAAAGGAGAAAATTCACCCTTTCAAATTTTTTCTCTTTTTTTGCCATATTTGATAGAATATATGTATTATTAAATCACATTTTGCAAAACTATGGAAACAATTGCAAAAACCTTCAAAGAGCATAATATTGAAAAAATAGCAAATAATTGCGAATTATGTTTTCGCAAATTATTGTAAAAGAACAAAACCTATGCAACCTTAAAAAAACAAGCAACTAATGAACGATATTTTCTCATGCAGTGCTTGTGACATAAGCGTCTCAAGACGCAAAGGAGATATGAAAATGGAAAAGATTAAGTTGTTGATTGTTGAAGATGATGTTGCTTACTGCAAAGAACTTGCAGATTATTTTTCTGCGGAAGAAGAATTTGAAGTTGTCGGCGAGGCACATGACGGATTAATGGCCGTGTCGATGTTTTCAGCACTCAATGTTGATGCTGTCATTTTAGATATTGTTATGCCGCAACTTGACGGTTTTGGTTTTTTAAATCGTATTGAAAAAAAGAATGCGAAAGTTCTCGTTGTCAGCGCTCTTTCTGCAGACGCATTCATTACAAAAGCGATGAATGAGGGGGCAGACTATTATATGGTCAAACCAACAGGAACAGATGCAATAAAAGAACAGTTAATCGGACTTGTCAGGCAAAAAAAGTCATCTCCAATTTCGCAAGATGCCTCTCCTCACTCTCGCCACTCTTCCTCTCGTCCGCTGATGAACAATCAAAGCACAGAACTTTTCAAGTCATATGACAAGTCAAATATGCTCTATCGCACTAACACGCTTGAAGAAAGAATAACAAACATTTTCATAATGTGCGGAATACCTGCCCACATCAAAGGCTATAGTTTTTTGCGTGAGGCAATAAAATTAGCCGTTGACAATCCGGACATCATCAACTCAATCACAAAACGCCTCTACCCCGATGTCGCAACAAAGTTTAACACTTCACCCTCAAAAGTCGAGAGAGCCATCCGCCACGCAATCGAGGTTGCGTGGAATAGAGGTAAAATTGAAAACATCAATTCCTTATTCGGAATAAGAGTTTATTCAAATAAAGAAAAACCTACGAATGGCGAATTTATTGCTTTAGTTGCCGACAAGATGCTGTTAGAGAGTGTTTAGATTTCATCACACAACACAGAATAGTTGTTAAAAATTTATATAAAAAAGAGCCGCCTTGCGGCAGTTCCCTCGCTTGAGGCTAATCTTTTAACTTCGTGGCGTTCATTTGCTTTCGGCAATCTGTGGTCAAGGATGTTTAAGAGTGCTTGTATTAATTTCTCCTAAGACATAAAAAAGTAAACAGGGATGATTATATTACTCGTTTCTGTTTTCTTTTTTTATATAGTGCGGGCGGTCAATGCCCGCCCCTACAGTTAATTTTTCATCCGATTATCACAGATAAAAATCTCGTAAAGGATGCCACTCGGTGTAGAGAACAATGTGAAACTGACCGCCCCTGAAATAAATAAATTATATGTCAAAAAGAACTCGTCAAAAAACTGTAGGGGCGATTATTAATCGCCCGCACAATGTGAAACGATAACCACGAACCACCCCATCATATAACGAACCAACAAAACTAATAGGGGTGAGCAACGCGAACCCGAATAATGGACAACATAATAACGATAATTTAAGCGGGCTCGCGCTGCTCACCCCTACAATTTAATCCACTCCCGAATATCATTCGTCAAAATAAAATCGTAGGGACGGCAATCTGCCGTCCGCACAATTCTTCCATCAATCACTGTGAAGCGAGCATTGACTCAAGCAACCCCCTGTCTTTCATGAATGATAGGAATGTGAATTTCGGAGCAAGGTCAGGTGCGAGTGAGATTGAGAAGGCAGATTCTTTTTTTGTCAGATAGTTTATTAAACTGTAACCCTCATCTAAATATAATTTTTTCAAAGATGAAAAGGCAAGGGTTAGTTTTGCGTCAAATTCGGTGGCAAGAGCAAAGAGTTCTTGGCGATGGGTTTTTAGTTTGTAGAGAGCAAGGTTTTCTTCATAAAGGTTTGGAAGAGGGCGCATTTTTTCCAGAACTGTTTGTTCCTGAATTTTTAAAAGTGAGGAAATCAAATTCGCCCTTTCATTATTTGACGGCGGCGGAGTGAAAAAATTGTTTTCCTCCTGCAGATAATTAACATACAATCTCATCAAAACTCTAGCGAGAAGAAATTCATTCTCGCCTGTGTTTTCACCGCTATAGTGAGTGAGAGCGGAAAAGATTTTTGCACTTGTAACTTCTGCTCCAAGAACAAGACGAGTGTTCCCTTTCAACTGACAAAGCGCACCATAACGAATAAGTTTTTCTTTCAAAGAATGTTCCAATTCAAATTGATTTTTAATAGTAAGCGCATCACATGTTGCCTCGTCAATAATCGCTAATGCTTGGTCAAAAATATCAGGACAAAATTTTTCAGCATTCAAAAGTGCCGCCGCTTGATAGTCAAAAAGCGAAACAAGTTTTGAAGAAAGCAGTGAAAAATAAGAGCCTGCCTGCGGAATAATAATCGCCGATTGATTGTCAGCAACTGCTGATTGATAATTATTTTTTGCCGCTTCACAAAGAACTAAAGCAGGCGGCGAGACTTTGAAGATGTCAAAAGTATTTTTTGGATTTTCCAGTGAGTATGAGGGAGCAAGAGATAAAAGATGTGATGATGGGCAAGATGGTATAAAGGCATATGGAATATTTAAAGAATATGCGAGTTGTTTTATTTCACTCTGATGAGAATGTGAACCTATGCCTAATATTAAGCGAGTGTCTTCAGGGATTATTGAATGGCAAAAAGGCTGTCCCACCGTCTCTTTAGTTTGTGAATTCACTCGATAACCGGCGTTGCCTAGTTTTTTGTCAAGCACTCGACCATATTTTTCTTTTGAAAAATGGTTATAAATTATTGAAATTAAACTAAGCGGCGGAATTATTTTTTCTATGTAGTGGTCAATTTTTTCGCTGATGTTGTCAAAAGCAATATTTGAAATTATCTCATGCGTTTGTCCGCAACTGCATGAGAATTTTTGTTTTGATAATTGATTGATTGGATAGGTGTTGAGGTTGTTAAGGTTCATATAAATGTTTATTCTTTCATCACAAACATTATAACACAAAAAACCTTAGCAAAAGTTGCAAGGTTTTGTCAAAAATTAATGCATTATGATTGATAGATTGAAAAGCCGCAAAGGCGGATAGCAAACAAGTCCCTACACATTATTGCATTTGGTAGGGTAATCTGTTTAGTAATTTGTAAAAAACGAATAAAATTGTGGGGCAGTCAGTGACCGCCCCTATGATTTTGTTGTATTATATTCGGGGGGAATAAATTGTAGGGGCGAGCAACGCGAGCCCGATTAAATTATCATTATTATGTTGTTCAGTATTCGGGTTCGCGTTGCTCACCCCTACAGTTTTGTTGGTTAGTTGTTTGATGGTAATTCGTAGATAACCAACAATATTGTGCGGGCGGCAGTTGCCGCCCCTACGATTTTTTGTCGTGTGATATTCGGGAGTGATAAAATACTGTAGGGGCGATTATTAATCACCCGCACAATTAATATTCGGTCAATCCTAAAAGGTAATCAGAAGTTTCACCAAAAAACAAGCACAATTTTTCAATTGTTTTCAAGTCTGGTTCGGTGATACCTCGTTCATACTGGCTTATTGTTCTATGATTTAGACCTATCTCTTTTGCCAGTTGTGCTTGAGATAATCCTTTTGCCTCTCGCAATTCTTTGATTCTTAGTTTTGTCATATAAACAAATTAACCACAAAAAAATGTGGTGATAAATTCACTGTTCACGCTATTCTCTTCCAACCAATTCATCAATACTTATTCCTAAAACATCGGCTATTCGCCAACAATCTGCAACATTTGGAATATTAATATCATTTTCCCAATAACTTATGGCAGCATGAGTTGTTCCGATATTTTTTGCAAGTTCAACTTGAGATAATCCTGCAAATTTTCTTGCAGTTTTAATTGACTGACCTATTTTTTTGCTAAATTCATATTTGTCCATCACTAAAATAATATAAGAATTCTTACATAAAATGCTTGACATGTAAGAATTCTTACATTATAATAATTATATATGAAAAAGAAAATAAAAACAAAATGTGAATTAGATTATCTTGTCGCTCGTGATTATTTGGAATCTCTCGGCAGATTGGGCGGCATTCTGGATGATGAAGAGTTTGTGACAAAATTAAAAGATATTGAAAAATATATAGCAGAAAAAGCATTTGCTTCAATAGATGGCGATATAACAAATATCTATGCTATAGTTGAACATGAAAAAACAATTTGATTATTTTTTCTTATGCTGTGCGGGCGTTCATTGAACACCCCTACGGTTTATTTTGTTGTATTTATATTCGGGGAAAATAGATTGTAGGGGTGAGCAATGCGAGCCCGATTAAATTATCATTATTATGCTGTCTAGTATTCAGGTTCGCGTTGCTCACCCCTACAGTTTTGTTGGTTTGTTTTTTGAGACTAAAAGTGATTATCGTTTCACATCGTTCGGGCGGCAGTGCCGCCCCTACAATTTTTATTGTTTCGTTTAGTTGGGGTTGGTTCGTAATTATCGTTTCATATTGTGCGGAACGCCGAGGGCGGCGTCCCCTACGGTTTTTTGATGTATGATAAAATATCGTAGGGGCGCGCCCGCACAACATAATATTATGTGATTCATACGCTCAATGAATGCCCTTTCATTTATTTCTCCCTGCTCCGCTCCCTTACTTTCCTTTCCATGGCATTTCTTGATGAGCGTCAAAATATTGAATAGTTTGATTCAAAACAGATGTTACTTGTTGTTTTCCGAAAATAGGAATTCCTGTGTCTACTTTGAAGTTGCTGTGAGTTTCATAGGAAACAAGACGATTGCTCTCATCAACAAAAACTGTTATTGTTATTTTTTCTTGCTTTATTGTCTTGATACCGCCTGTGTCAAGTGTTTCAAGGTCTGCTTTTACTGAAGAAGGAATTGGTTTTAGACAAAATGAAAATGAATACAATTTTGTCTTACCACAAAATTCCAACGGTTTTTCAATTGAAGATATTGTCTCAGCATTCACTATATACATGAAAAACTCATCCGCCCCCCTTTTAAATTTGTCTTCAAATTCTGAAACTGTTAAGACAATCGTCCCATTTTCAAAAATATAAGATTTGTCTTTTGATAGTTTTTTTGTGTGTTCGGAATAGGTTTTGTTTTCATTTTTGTTGTAGTAAAATCTTTTTGCACGACACGCCCTCGAACCAATAAACCCGCTCCCCATTGAATAGGACTTGCGAAACAACTCCGTTGCCTCTTTGTTTTCAAAATTGATTATTGTTGAACTGTGGATTTCCAAATCGCTTATCATTTTTGTGCTTGATATGCCTTTGCAAGTGATTATCACACTTTTGTGGTTTTTGACATTTTCAATGGCGGCATTAAACATCTTCAACTCATAACTATGAGAAAACTCTTTTGCTGAAGTTGACACTTGAGAGGCAAAAGTCGTCGGAATATGAGGCACTTTCGGAACAAAAGGAACAGAGTTTTTCTCAACATGCCCAAAGCAAGCCGCAAAAACAACAAAAACAAAAAACACCACGAGCGATATTTTGAAAAATCTTTTCATGGTGTTATTATGCGTAGTTTTCAATTCATAATGCATAATTCCTATGCACAATGATTGTTAAAATTTTTATGACATTACCTTATATCATTTCCTAATCTTTTACTCACCTCTCTATCCCAAAACACTATAAAGACTGATGAATAGAATAAGTTAAGAACTGCATACCGGGATTAGAAAAAGTAGTTCTTACTGATGAGTTATGCAAAGCATATATTGAATTGCCGCTAAAATACAAAAAGTTTATC
>Ga0131853_10005153_pt1 | contig 23542 bp, 11 predicted proteins | sample TergutLab28metaG_FD_92764 | JGI IMG/M metagenome (GOLD analysis project Ga0131853, IMG submission 92764) | Labiotermes labralis P1 segment gut microbial communities from Petit-Saut dam, French Guiana - Lab288 P1 (version 2) (version 2) | ecosystem: Host-associated > Arthropoda: Insects >...
CACTTCCCGTTTCCCTGAAGTTCTCAACCCACAACAGAATGGATTTTCGGTCCGGTACTCGGTCCCGAGGGGGGATTTGGTAGCGAGTACGGAACGCACGCTGCACCGCTACGATGGAGTGACTTTGCGAAAAGTAGTTTTCGACGGCAAATGCGCGCTGCTCGTTGGACCACACCATCTTTACGACTGCGGAGTATTGTAACGGGTACTTCCCAACTACCTGCACCTTTCGAGCCCAACCCCACCCTTCTACGGCCTCCCCTCCCTTCACAATGCCCTACTGAAGTAGGGAGGGTATTTTGCCCCAATCTGTATATATATATTCTTGTATGATGAAATAGTCTACACTGACGGGGGACAGAAACCATTAAATTTGTGTGACACTCAAGAGATTAGGCCATAAGGCTTCAAGGTGGGTAGTATAAAGCGCCGGCATGACAGATGTCGGATGTTCCTTGTGGGGCAGCTATCAGATAATTGGTGCTGTGCTATATTGTGCGGAAACTGGGGTTCATTCGTGCAACCCACGACACGGACATTAGTGTTATGTGGCCTTCTGCATGCAGACGCCACATGGATGTGGGGTATGTGTGTGTAGAACTAGATGCAGTAATCTGCAGAATTGCTCGGCGGCTTATGAAAATTTAGCAGTATGCATTATGGTGTCTTAACATCTTCACGTCAATCCAGAGGCTAAAATTTACTGTACATGTAGCTACGATGGACAGGAAGGGAATTAGAGTATATTTTGGCGAAAGCCATCTCACTGAGTAAAACAATACTGTTTACGGTTTAATTTTCATCCCCGCAACAGAGCCTTGACACCTCCAGGGATCGTCCTCCAGCACCCTGAACTCTGAACATTATTTATAAAGTAAATTTCTGTAAATGATATTGGCGTAAATAACCGGTGTTAATTCTGACCATCATACGCAACACACATGCAAAATCAAGACTTTTTATGGTGAAGTAGGTACTACTTACAGTAACTACCGTCCTTCAAAGGTTTAAACCAGCTTATCTAACTCCAAAACAAATACAACCTGGCCACACGAAATTAATTCCATTCCCATTCACATATCCAGCAGCCCAAGCCTCGCTAGGTCCATTCAACCATAAGACCGCTCGGGCCAATATTTCCAAACATTCATCCCATTCCTCATTTCCGTCCCAGTGTGCTAACGACTAACTAATCACTATATTATGCAGAGTCATTCATGAAAGCTGACAGTCGCTCGGCTGGTCAACACATTACTTCCTTTATGAGATCAGGAGTCCTGTAACTACGCTTACGAAAGATCGCCACTACGACACTGTCCTTACGTACTCTAACTAAATCCAAACACTCACACCCGAGTTTTTCAAGATTCATTTTAATATCATTCTTCCATTTACGTAAGGCAGAATACATAAACTAATATACTGCCTAGATTTAAGCTGGATGGGCGGAATTAAGTTCCCAGCAAAAGCTAGAATTTTTCTTTCTTTAATCACATCCAACCGAAACAGGGCAGGCGATCAAGTGACTCGCTACGGGCTGGACGGTCCGAGAATAGACTCCGGGTGGGCGGGCAAGATTTTCCGCACACGTCCAGACCGGCCCTGGGGCCCATTCAGCCTCCTGTAAAATGGGCACCGGGTATCCTTCCTGGGGGTTAAAGCGGCCGGGGCGTGGCGTTGACCACCCACCCGCATCTAGCGTCAAGGTTAAAGAAAAAATAGCACTACGCCGCCTGTACTAACCCCCTGCGCCTTCTTGGCCGTTTATAGGGTGAACTTCATGATCGCATCCAGAACTCTACCACTCACCGACACTACTCAACGACCACTAGAGATTTTTCACAGGGGATTAGGCCTAAGCGACCGACACGTCAGGCAAAACACTCGCGTTCGTCTCTCATTTGTACCGTATATCCGATTTATGTACAGGTGCCTTCTCTTGATATTTCAAGAAATATAAAAAGCAAGGAGGTCCATTTCTCATCTCTCCCATGTATGCTCACTGTGTCCTGCTTCTTTTTGTACCCTAACAGTACGTGGGGAAGAATCGCATCATGAAACCCTAGCAAAGGAGACTTCACATACCCTCTGGGACGTAGCGCGTAATTTGTATACAAGTACCAACGTTTCATAAAAATTCAAAGCCTCGATCTTCAGAGTTGAAGAGCAATATCCAGAAATGCTGGTATCAACCAAATTACACGGCGTCACACCCAACAAGACAGCAATCGTCACAGTCACAGCTTCGAGAACCTCAAATCTCGCCCCTCGTTATGTACTTCTTCCCACCTGTTCTGTCTCCCTCTCAGTCCCAAATATTCTCCTAAGCACCCCGACCTTGAACATCCCTAGTGTTAGTCAAACTGTTAGCAAAGCCAATTCCAAAATTGTGACCTCGAGTGTACTTCTCTCTCTGCACGATAACTCCTGTATCAAGAGGTCGAGCATTCAAGCTCCTGCGATTCTTCACCGGCTCGAACTTGAATTCGCTGTAATGGTCGAAAATCATGGGCAGCTGGGGACTAACCTATGACCGAGCTGCTATTCTCTCCATGGACGGCCGAATTCTAATATTTCAGGCATCGTGGTTTATGATTATACAGCAATGAAATAAAACTGATTTGGCTGGGCGAGGTTAGTTGGATGGGGGCTCTCGTTGTTCAGTGTCCGTATCGTAACCAAACCCCTTTAATACACAGCAGTAGCATTTCGTTCCACCTGGTTTAACACTAAAAAGCACTGCACTTTACCATGCGGTCTATTTATGCATTTCGTGTGATTTGCAGGGAAAAAAACTGCTTGCCTACACAGAATTAACGGGATAGCATTTGTAATGGAGATACGGCGTTTTTTACGAGGTAGAAACCGAGTTTTAAATGTTACTGAGACTACATTCACATCTCAAACAGATCAGTTCATCTCACGTTATCAGTTCAAATTTAAGAAAGAAATTTATTTTTCGTTTTCGGTTACAACGACATGTCTCGGAAACGTATCAATTTGTACACGAAAGAAAGACAGTTTCAGTCTATCTGCTTGGTTTAGTTCTGTTCGCTGACCATCACGTGCTTAACTACACAACCGTTCCTCACACTTCCTAACGCCATATATTTTGTTTCATATTGCAAATGTAGATTACACACACACACACACACATAACGAGCTGCTTCATGGAAGGGTAATTCTGTTGCAGTTTTTTACACACTAATCACCTAACATTCTTGCATACGTATCAACTTCCAACACATATTCTCTGAAAGTCCAAAGTATCCTCATTCCATCACAATATAAAGTGTTTTCAGTTGAGCCTTAAGAAGGGCCCCGCTCCATGAAACTAAAACACGCTCTCTTTTATCTTCACAAACCGTTACTAAATGTTGTGGGCACATCTCCCGCCTCTTACGGACCCCATAGATTCAACGCCGTTTTCACAACAGCACAACGTTTGGGTAATGCAGTGTGTTTGAAAGGCAAGTGACAGGCGACAGCAGAAAATGACAGTATAATTCAGCTTTCTTTGCATGTATTACGTTGCCGCTTTTTAAAGTATAACATTTTTATATGTCCTAACCGTTCCGATATTAAAGGCTATGCGTTTTGTGTATTCTCAGCAATTATGAAATCTTCGATCTTCTGAGATGTTACGCAGCGTATATTGGTATTTAGCTACAATTCGGAAATCACACAAACAGTGATTATTTCTCTGAACAGCATTAGCTTGTTGGCCTCTATAATCAAGGCGCTGTGCTTGGTTCTGTGAACTCAACAGGATTTAGATAAATTTCAGGCTTCAAAGGGTTCTGTACTTTGAAATACGTAATAATGTTGAACTTATTTTTCTTTCTTGCATTTTAAATAATGGGCTTTAGAGAGCTATAAAGTGACCACGATCGCCAACAGACGAAATGTCGCTTTGTCCTACCTAAATTCCTCGGCTTGATTACCAATTCGTCTTTTCATTCCCCGAAGCGTGAATGCCGTCTTTCTCTGGTAGTTATCGTGGGCGGTGAACACTATAAAAGCAGTGGAAACTACCGCTGTGTTATGTTTCTACTGTGTGAATCCTCATCCAAGACAATCGGGCGGGACGCTTCAAGTTTGACAATGGTCGATTAGCCAAGCTGGAAGCATGGAGCAAAGGGCGAAGAGAGATGCTTTGGAAATAAAATGGCTGGCATTACGACCTACAGCTAAAGAATGGGTGTAGTGACGGGAGCAGGCAGACAACTCCTGGAATAACTGTCCTGCAGATGGAACTCCTAAGGCAAAGTAATAAAAAAAAAAAGAGAGAAGCTTTGTTAAATTACCGCATCCAAGCAAACAAGTCAGGTACTCGGTCCCTATTGAAACCCGTCATTAACAAACAAACGAACTAGAAGAAAGAGTGAGGGAGGTTCATGAGGGTCGCACTGAGAGGAAAGAGGGTTTCTTTTTGTTTGCAGGCAAACGTGAATGTTCCAACTATATTAAGACTCATCGTCTCTTCCATTTTGCTGCGAAAAAAAAATACGAAAACAGGATATACATACAGAATAAGTAAAAGATAATCATTACATTTAATTTCTGTAGAACGGTTAACCATCGCTTGAACGTGCGTACGATTAAGCTTGATTACATACAAGTGAATCGTTGGTTGTTCAGAATTACCAACACGTGGTTAAACGTAACGCAGTACGGTATGATAGAAATATGCCGATATTTCAGCGGAACATGTAATGTGCCTCCATCTTCACAGCAGCATAAAGATATCTAAATTACGAAACGATGTCAACACAGAGATCTATATATCTGCTGTTTATTGTCTTCACACGGCACAGTGCTTACGTTGTTCATATTCCATGTATTGTTGAAATGAAGCCTCGTGGATAATTAAAAATAATAAAGTGTATGAGTTTAATGTGCCGGCGTAATTGTTGCAGTACTGAAACATGTCGTGCAGGAACAATCGCAAAACATTTTTGATGTATCTGAATGGCTTTGTATTAAGTTGGGTCTATTACTTAAGCACGCAGCTCATAATTGTTTCAGAATCTTAACTGGAAGGCACAACAACAGACATACAATAACGCCTCAGTAAATGGCGCGTTATCTCGGTGAACACATGATTTCGTTTTGCTAAATTATCCTACCGCCAATTACACCCACGCATTTATCCCAAAGCTACATCACTAGAATATGCGTATTTCAATAGGTTTATGCACTCAGACGTCATATGTTGGGCCCTCACACTTTTCGATACATCCTATAACACCTCTAACGCAAATATTTCCACACTCCCATGCCACAGTGTTCTCATATTTCTTCAGTTGTCGAAAGAGGGTTGTCCTAGGCTACTGCAGCCTCTACGGGATCTACTGAACGAGCCTCAGATGACAAACACGTATGCAGTTTAGGCGCAATGATAGCTGGATGGACAAACCAGAAGTACTTGGAGATAAAACTATCTCTAGCAAAAACTTCATATGCACTACATTGGGAAAGATCCTTGGCGAATAACGGTTTAGTTAAGGCACGCACTGACCTTTAAGTTCCGTTTATCCTAACTTCTCGTCGATGCGCAAATACACAATAAGACAAACCGTCATGAATTAATCCCAGTTGCTAAACAAATCATTTGTTAACTCACTTACCGGCGGTGGCACAATTCGAGAGAAATCAGCACGGAACAGGACTTACCTGAAAAAAAAGAAGCAAGAACAATATATTAGGTTACACTGCAGCAAGAGCGTAGTCAGATCAGACGAACTGTTATTTCCGGTCTTAAAGCACGAAATAAATGAGCAGTTTATGGCATTACATTACAAGTAAGGTGGTGAAGTAAACGGATCACCTAATTCCTATTGTACCCACGGTACAATACAGGAGACTACGATAGGCTACACTTAGACAGACAAGGAATGTACGCAGAATATTTGTGGGGAAAAGTTCAGAAGAATTTTACATGGCGAACCGACGGATCTTAGGGAGAATGTAGCTCAATTAAAGTCTTTCAGACTCGTGATTTCTAGCGGGCATCCCGTGCTAAACCTTCGGTCATGTGATTTATTTTTCGAAGCTGTCAGATTCTCAGGCTACATGGTGTCGTATGACAGAATGATAGGTGGCTAATGAAGGGGAAAGTGCAAGCACTCTAAGGAAAGCGACCGCAGCTTTATCGAGGTATATACAGCGAAACCTGTCTTAAATGTAAAACGGGCATAATGGAAACCCGTCTTTAGCGGAAAACTTTTACAGTCCCGAGAACCAGAACTTAAATTACCCATAGGAAAGGCAACCTCCCATAAACGGGAGGTCAAATCACGAAGAGCCTCAATCAGCATAATTGGTGCTAAGGCCGAAACTCGAACGGCGCACCTGCCAGACACAAGCCTACAGCATTACCGCCACACCAGCCTAGTTTATCAGAATATTTGAATTTTCATATCGCATAACAAGTTCATTAATTCAACCAGTTTACTAGAAACCATGAAATAAAATGGCAACTGCAGGCTTATAAAATAAATAGTTTTATTCTCTTTCAGCCCGACATGATTCGATACCTTCGTAACGCCCTCAGGCAAACCCACAACTCACATCCAGCTACTGGCGTACACAATGACATTAATTAACGCCAATTCCGGCGTGGGTTTGCGATCTCTCGTTTGCTGCGATTGTTGGTTCGAATCCCGCCGGAGGCGTGGATGTCTGTTGTGAGGTAAGAGGTCTCTGCGTCGGGCTGATCACTCGTCAGAGGAGTTCCACTGAGTGTGGTGTGTCTGAGTGTGATCGAAGGCTTTGATAATTTAGGAGGGCCTGGCCAACTAAGGGGCTGTTGGGTCATGGGGGAAAAAACACTTCAACAGATATGTGCATTATATATCCTGCAGAAATGTTTAAATCGGGCAATATGCCTTCAGTTAACGTCTGCTGTCAGTTACTGCCTATGCATTTTTGGGTATTTAAATTACGTATGTTCAATGAATACGATGCACAACGTGAAATTACCCATTCATGTTCAAATATTGGGGTTTAAACTGCGCAAATTTTGGGATGTGGATGATGGGCAAAGAGAGACATACAATGCAGGACGCAGAGTAAGAAAAATATTACATTATTTATAATGTGCCCCCTTGCAGAAAAATCCGCAATGTTAATTTGAGAAAAATTGGTTTATTTTCCCCACGTCCTAATAATAGCCCTACAAAAAATCACTGCATTTTCGATGAGTGGGGTTTACCATTATCCATGCAACCATTCTAATTTGGGATTTTCGTGTATCCAAGCAACGCCTATTGTTTGAAATTTCCCCGTATCCTAGCAACGCCATTAGTTCGGGGTTTTCCCGAGCAACAGGTGCATAGCGAAGAGTCATGTATCGGCTTGACGTACATAGAAGATTTCAAGAACATAACACATCATTCTAGTGATAACTCAACAAACGCTTGAGGGAGAAGGCTGCTGAAATATTTAAATACAACCTACCTGCACGTGATGTTTTCTTAGCTACGGGTAACACGTTATGGAAGAAAGGGGGAGGAGGGAGCACTAAGTAGCAAATCTGACCAGTGCAGTCAGAGTCGCAATTGAGACCTCCTCTACAAAGAGGGGACGGGTTTATCCTCAGTCCAGTATACGCACTGAACTTTTTTGCACTCGCAGAAAATGTGCGTATGAAATACTGTTTACGATGTTGCATTTATACTTCAGGCCTACACACAAGGCCTCTGTTCGTCCAGAACACTATAAACTCCATGCCCCATCTTACTTAGCCCAGTCGCCTGGACACTCGTACGATTGACCGCCGCCAAGTTTAGGCCTCCTGTTACATTTTTTGTGTTGGATTTCGCCTTGTTCAGTGCCCTCAAGCATGTTAACCTAAGGCTGCCAAGCGAGTTTATTAATTTTGCACTTCATAATGACGATCAAATGACAGATTTTCTGATAACGGACCATCCTACTAAAACGGCAAATGTCGGAAGACATGGAACTTCTTTACACGGCCGACACTGTGTGGATTAACTGTACTGTAATAACCGTTGTCAACCATCAGCTAGTTTCGAATAAAAGACTCTTATCCCAGTCCATGAAGACCGATGGTAACGACGTACACAGTGCCGATGAAGTTTCGCTGTCCACACCGTAAAGACATGTAGGGGGAGTAGACGTAATGTCGCGCTCGTTCTTAACCTCGGCACAAGATGGAAGAAAGGGGTTAGCTCACGTCCCGGCCTCTTTACCCCTGTGAAAGAAGCCCAGTACCCACTGAATAGGAGACTGGATGGGTCCCAGAGCCGTGCTGCACGGTTTGGAAAAGAGAAAAAGGAGATTCACGATTTGTACTCCTCACCACACGTTATCAGGGTGATCAAATCGTGGAGGATACGATGGGGGGGGGGGCGCATGTGGCACGTTTGGGGGAGAAATTCACACAAGGGTTTATTGAGGAAACCTAAAGGAAAGAACCCGCTTGGAAAACCAAAATGTAAATGCAAATCTCATTAAAATGAATTACAATGGGATTGGATGGACCAGATTCATATGGCTCACGATAGAGACAAGTGGTGGGCTCTTGTGGCTACAGTAACGAGCCTTTGGCTTCTATAAAATACGGAGAACTTCTTTGCTGCCTGAGAACAATTAGCGTCTCATGAAGTTTCTTTTCCTTTCCGAAAGTCCTGACCGGCACAACTGAGCATTCAAATTCTGAAAGGATTATGTGTTGAAGAATCCGTCCCCTACTCACATAAACCGGGTTTCAAAATGCACCATGCGCATCTGTCTCCAAGGAAGGGCGAGGGATTAGTCAGGTCCTTCAAGCAAAAAGAAGACCCCAAGCCCCAGACATGAAGAAACGTGAAACATGCCTTGGGTAATGAAGGATATCCTCAGTTCGTACAATGTGCTCCATTTGTGGTTCATATTACTTGCTTTCATCTCGGTCCTGTACCTTTATGTTCGGCTAATGTCTTCAATTGGACAATAGACCTTAACCCACTGAATGTGCTACGCTGAATGGGGGTTTCAAAAAAGGACTTCACAGACCACAGAACAGGACGTATATTATACGTACATGCCACAATCGTGCTGTCTGCATACCGGGCTACATACAGAACTGACTGCTATATCAAGAAGTACAAGTACCTCGCTTTGTAAACAAACGCGGAATGCAACAGCGCGTACGAAAAAGCAGTCATGTAAAAAAAAAAGAACCAAAATGGCAAACATTATCTAATTGTAAGCATCGTCCGCCATTCATTTATGCAACAAAACTGCAAATACGAACTCAAATGAATATACATATTTCCTTGCGACTTTACGTGCCTGTTTGGCCTCCATCAGCAGCCAGGAAAGTCCATTCGGTATAGCGTCTAGGCCAAGGACTACACAACCAGGAATCGTCTTTCGATTTGTAGCAGAGGCAAGAGAATTTTCTCATCTTCAAAGCAACCAGACCGACTATGATGCCGCCCTAGCCTCCTACTCAGTAATTACTCGGATGAAGCCAACCACTCACCTCCAGCTAGTGTCAAGGTTAAGAATGAGTGGAGCATTACCTCAGCAACCCCATACACCTTCATGGCGTGCCCAGGAATAAATTTACCTTTGGCCTCAATAATAATACGCGGTGGAAGCAAATTTCTTATTACAGAAACAGATATGGTGTTCGAAAGCCAATCACATACAGCTGTATGGGCGGATTGCGTTGCAAAGCTAGTCACATACATACACACACCCGATTTTGTTACTGTCTTATCAAAACAGTTTAAACTTGTCGCGTTTTGAAAGGGCCGGTGATGATTAAGCTTCTGCAGCTGAGAAAGCGTCACCAAATACAACAAAAAAGCATTTACTGTCGCCACCGAAATCTCACCCCGAGACATTTCTCCGAATAACATCCTATACGTCTACGTACAACCAACACAAGTAAATTTTCAAAATAAATTGTTATAAAACCACAGACCGCAAACACGTAGCCTCAAACAAGATTGCAGTGGGTCTGCAGATGAATTGTGCTGAGTGTTCAGCTCTGGGTCTTGTCCAGAAGAATGGGCAGAAGCGCCGCGCCACTGCACTAGGCACCAGTTCGTTACGGTCGGTTTGATTCTGCAGTGTGCAGGTTCCCGACCAAAACAAACCCAGACATTACCTGCGGAGAAGCCAATTTTCCCAGTGTAAGGTTTCAACTTCATCTACGTTATTATCTACTTCCTCCCCAGCTTATATGTGAACCTAAAAGAATGTAAATAATTCGAAGGTGTTAGGACGGAATGCCACCCCGTGACGAGGAAAAGTATCTAAGGTCTAAAGAAATGTCGAAGTCAAACTGTTGGGCAATATTTTTAAATTCAAGTCAAACGTTAGAAGGATGAGGTTGCTTTGAAGCGAAAAACATTAAAAAAAGCCGTCAAATGAGAAAAGTGACATTTTTGTCAACGTTGCAAAATAATGTTGCGTTCTCGCATTCTCTTACTAAAAAATGTACTTATATAATAAAAAGCAAAGAATACGAAACTGAAGTAACTGAACTCACTGCAGAATTTCATCCAGAAACATAAACAGTAGCAAAATATTGTCGATCCTGACCTTCCATCTCCTCACATTCAGAACTCCCACTCCGCACTGTCTCCTATCATGATCTAGTAACATAAAGATGATCCGTTTTAATATTATCTTCACATGTATGACCAGGTCTCAAGTGCGGTCTCCAACTACAGCTTTGTTCTCACATTCCATCTGTCACGCGTGCGGTATGTACTGTACCACCACAGGCACGGTCGTTACGTTACTCAGTGGCTCAATGCTGTTCGAGCGAAAATTAAAACCTCCTCACCCTCACTCAGGGCCTGCACTGTTTCCAAATTCCTGCTGACTGTGTTTGTTGCAACTGGATAACCAGTTCATACTCATGTCGTTGTGTATGGCACATCGCCTGCCGTTTGTTCTGTTTCTTTGTTTCCAAATCATAAAACCGACTTAGAACTTCAGTAGCTTCGTTGGAATCTCCCAACCAGTGCACACAAAACTGTCACTGTCCCCTGAAAATCGTGATATAGCGGGAGAAGGTTCGTTCTTAGTTCCCTGTGGATATACGAGATGTAGAATGCATAGCAAACGTGTGTCGCATAATCGCATAAGCCACTTGTACTGTGGTGTGGGAAATTAAAACAAGAAGACGTAGGGAGAAATTATCATCAATATTTTCTTTTACATGCACGTTCCATTCAGTAAGAGGAGCGAAATTTAAATATCTAAATTATAATTATACAACATTGATATATGTGTACTTTAAATTCACATCACACATTTTTTTAAACGTTTGAACTGTCTCCACGATTGAAAATATTACGTTTTCAGAGCAACACTTAAAATAAGAGTCCTGGTCATACTTCGTCTCCATTCCACATTCCACTTGCCTAGTGTTATCGGTTCATTTTTAATCGGCATCACACCGGACGACAAATATCAAAGCGCACGTCCGCCATGTTCCTTTACACTTCACAGAAAGTGCCATAAAAAAGGTGACAAAATTTCAGCGCATGTGACATTGCACACAAGGAACATACGTGTATTGTCACTAGGGTCACTCCCACTTCAGAAGTTTTCAAGGCAGCCATTTTGCTGTAAGGTATGGTGGTAAATGAAAGGTTACTAATGAGAGGTGGTCGTCAGGGACATGAGGTTTACACTCTGTATTGTGAAAATCAGTCAGTGCTGCCGTGGCTCGTCGTCTCTGTGTCACTTTGTCTTACAGGGGGTAGTTTAACGAAAAGTTTTTAAGAAGTTCGAAATATTATTACAAGTTTAACAAGCTAAAGAAGGTTTTCGCAAGACTTAGTTTACAGGCAAATATGGGAACCAAGATTAAAGTAGCCTGACAAAAGGTTTTTGCAAGGCTTAGTTTTTGAGGGTAAATGGAACACATAACACAATAAATAACAAAGAAAGTACGCTAAACAAAGGTTTTTGCAAGGCTCAGTTTTTAAGGGTAAAATGGAACACATAACACAACAAATAACAAAGAAGGTAGGCTAAACAAAGGTTTTTGCAAGGCTCAGTTTTTAGGGTAAAACTGGAACACACAACACAAATAACACAAGATAGTAGGCTAAACAAAGGTTTATGCAAGGCTTAGTTTTTAAGGGTAAAATGGAACACATAGCACAACAAATAACAAAGAAAGTAGGCTAAACAAAGGTTTTTGCAAGGCTCAATTTTTAAGGGTAAAATGGAACACATAGCACAACAAATAACAAAGAAAGTAGGCTAAACAAAGGTTTTTGCAAGGCTCAGTTTTTAAGGGTAAAATGGAACACATAGCACAACAAATAACAAAGAAAGTAGGCTAAACAAAGGTTTCTGCAAGGCTTAGTTTTTAGGGTAAAACTGGAAAACACAACACAAATAACACAAGATAGTAGGCTAAACAAAGTTTTATGTAAGGCTTAGTTTTCAGGCCTGATTTGCAACACAACACGAAGAAAGCGAAGCTTAGTGAAAGGGGCTAGGGCTGGAACACGTGACTTAAAATTACAGAAAGATTTTGCACGGCACCCTTTAATCGCAAAGCTGCTAAATCCGAAGCCAAATCCGGAACAAAGCAAGAAAACTCCACGAAAAGAAAGAGCAGTTTTATACGTCTAGTGCGTTATGCCCGAGTTGTTAAGTAACAGGCTTAATCGTCACGAGTAACATCAATCTGTACGTGCTGCACATTACTTGTTCTTGTGCCTCTAGGCGGCGGGTGGCGGTGGAGCTCCACTCATTCACAGAATCGATACTAGAAAGATATCACATTGGCACTCCAAGCGCTTTAATCTCACGGACAGAGCTCACACTACGATGGGCTACGCTCCTAATATGAAAGAGCTGGTGATAAGAAAACGCTTCGAATCTCTTCGATCTACCCAACAGCCAGCCTCATTACCGCCACACCCATCCACATTCAACATTTACTTAAGTTAGAAAGGTATGAAGTTTGATAAATGTCAACAAATTAATTCCCACGACCGTTTGATACCTCGAGTTCACAACACTTCATGTTCCCATCTTCCAATAAAATCTCAGGGATTAAAATATATAGAGAAAGAGTATAGTTTTAACACTTTTTTCGTACTGGTATGAAATTTTCTCTTTCTGTCTGAGTGAATAACGTGAGGATGGTGCTGAGACCTATATGTGAACCTAAGAGACAGAGGAAGGGTTATGAGAATATAAGAACTGAATAATGGTGATCTTAGTAATTAAAAAACCTAATGCATAAAACCTTGTTTTATTATAAGTTTCTTATATGCCTCTACAAGTTTCGAGCACTATGTGCTCATCATCAGGAGGTCAAAACTGTATTACACAGCACCTGGTATCATCACACCTGTAGGTGGCCGTCCCGTGCACAGGTTGAGAGAACCAGTCTTCTCTCAACCTCAACGATTATACTGAGATGCACGGTCAGCAAAACATAAAAACATGAATAATGCTGATTTACATAATTTATAATGAGAATGTAAAAACTGAATAATGGAGAGTTACATAATTTATATTCTCCGCGAAATCAAATCAAAGAGAGTGAGAATGTTGTGATATGAATCAAGTAAGGGAGAGACGAGAAATGCACGCAGAATTTCTGGCAGTATACCAGAAAGGAGAGGGCCACTTGGCACTAACGGTAAGCATGCGGCTAGTTACGAAATCGTTAGAAATAAGACGTGCGAAAATTTGAACTGAATTTGAAGATAAGGTTCGGTGACTGTCCCTCCTTAACATGATAGTGATCCTCCAAGTTCCAGAGAATAATAATGATTCCTTGACCACCTAAAATAAATATCAATTTCGTACGAAGTACTCGGTTCGACGTACACAGTCTTCTTTGTCTATGTGATGATTCATGCTTTAATAGTCGACCAAACAGTGGAAATTCTAAGTTACGTCTAGACAGCGAACAGATTGTAGGGCTTGTGTGCAGCGTCAACAGTAGCAGGGTTGGGCTTAAGCCAATCAAGTGTTTGGCCAAGGTGAGGCGTGACACAGAAGACTCGGCCTACAACATGGCTATTTTTACAGGTGGAAACCTCTTTATTCAATTTATAAAACTTCTAAAGCAACCTTTGAGACACCGAACATTCACTCTGTTTTGGCATTACAAGCGCTCGTGTCTTCTTATGGGAAAAATTTCTGAGAACATTATGCATTATCCGGATAATAAAGTATATACAGGCCGCCACAGCGCCATTCCATGGCTTTACGTAAATAATGAAATTACGACAATCGTATAAACATACAGGGTAATTCGTAAGTCCCTCCGGGATTTCCGACCTCTGCGGTCCAGTAGCCGGGATGGTCACGCCGAAAGGGAGCATGTTAACAGACGGAGAGACACTCCAAGTTTCTGTCCTACCTTACAGTTGCTCGATATATCCAACCCGCTGCGTCTCTCTTGGTTGTCGCGCAGCCGAGTTCGGAAGTTCCGGGGTACTTATGAATTACCCTGTATAAGAACAAATACGTATATACTGACACCTTCCTTTTCATAACCCCCCCCCCCAAAAGGTATATGAGTCACATCAGTAATTCAGTGACAGGTTGGTGGACCGGGTTCAACCCCAGACGCAATTCCACAGTTAAGGCAGTGCCTCTTTGCCACTTTGCCCAAAACCAGCTTTAAGGTCAACCCAGCCGCTTACACAATGACAGAATTAGAATTACGATACATCCAATCAAAACGCAGCAATTTATTCCATTATTTTCAACTACATGTTTCGGCCATAAGGGCCATTATCAGGTTGAACACAAGAATAAAAGAATATATATATATATATATATACACACACAGCTGATATGGAATTTAGACTTCAAAACCTCAGTGAGGTAAATAATTCGTGTTGGGGGAGGGGTGGAGCAATTGCGATTATTCGCCCCGAGCGGCAGAACACCTAGCTACGCCACTGACCAATGTGTGATATTTTCACTTTACTCGTACCTCCAAATTAACGACAAGAACGAACGTTAATCAAAGAAGCAAAATCACCATCCATACGTCAAAAGCAAGAAAGAAAACACAGACAAGACACAAGTTTGTTTAATGACGCCTGCATTCCTTCGGACAACACAGAAAAATGAATAATGAATTGGATACAGAAATGTCCGAGTACTGAGCATTTTTGCCGAGTGAAACGTCCGGAGCGAATGTTTCTTCTGATATGTAATTTGTGGGGGAAACCAATAGCCATTGCTTTCTAATGTTCATACAAATATAGCTAGCTGGAGAGGGGAAGTGCGATGACTTGGGGGGGGGGGACATAATGAGAAACTGATTGAGGGAGAAAGTGTCGTAGTTAATCGACCATCCTCTTGGCAAGGGTAAGACTATTCCAACAGGCCACGCACGAACATGTAATTTGGGACAAAAAGAGAGAGTCAACGCCATTTTCTTGGACTAATTTCATATAAACCTTTCGGAAATTAGAGGTGTGCAACAGCATGGATGTATAATGTAAGAAAAGTCTGAAGATCTCGCAGTCTGTTATGAAACATACAAGAACTATGAAGCTGCAATCCCTTTCAGAACACAGACTTTTCATGTAAATTTATGTTCTTTGCACATCGCTTTTTGTACAAACATCCATAGACTTCTGTGACGTCTATTCTCGTGAAAACCGAAATGATCTAAATAGAACTAATGACTTCAGCTTTCGGTCTTCCAGTACCTGACAAAGCGCGAAAAAGGAGGCAGCAGATTCCTCCAAACAGTTGGTACATAGTTACCTAAGTACACGGCGTCACATCCCAGAAGAACAAAATATCAATCTTCATCGTCTGAGAAACCTCAAATCCCGAACATGGCCTGATTTCTTGAGCTTCTCATGAGATTTAAGAGGAACAAAGAGCCAAAGGCGTAACTTGCCTAACACACTGGAGAAGTAAGATCGACGACGGGTGTCAGAACTCAGATGCGTCCATTCAGCGTCCCGTAACACCCACGTTTTTCATTTTTTGTCTTGACACCACCAACATACTCGTTGTGAAAATATTTGTTTTTTTTAATTGCCCCTCTTCAACTCAGTATCCAAGAAGAACTATTCTTATGTACAAAAAGAATGAAAGGGAGCGTTTGCCCCGCCACCCACCCCCACGGCTGCAACCACCAAGTTACGCCTAGGCAAAGAGTGCTGAATTAGGCCTATGTGTCAAACTGAAAGAATGCATATGAAAGCGAGGAACAGTGCCAATTTATAATTCATCTCAATTACAGATGGTGGTGAATTGTCAGCTTCACGCTGTGATCGTTTTATCCACGTATCCCTTCCCCCACCCTCCAACCGCCGCTCATGGACAGAAGGCAGGGTAGGTCTCAGAGCAGGGCTGGACGTAGTTTCGAAGAAGTTCATACTCTTGACGGGGAACCAATTTTTTCGTCAGATCACACTAAAATTCCAGCCCATTCTGTATAACCAAACGTGCACCAACAGGCCTGCAGTGTATCCGTGAAGTCCCGCTACGGATCGCATTACAATAACCGTACTTTTAATTACTTTTTCAAGACAACGCTGAAGACAAATGTACGTGTGTGAGCAGGTGTGAAATCATTACCACTTCGAATCAAATGTAAAAAATTTTATAAGAGTTCGAAAGAAAATTTCACAAAGCTGGACCACACCGACAAATCAGTTGGTGATTTGCTATGCAAACAACAGACAGGCACTTCACGGACCTGTGTACAACACTACTCTACATAGAATAAGCTAAATACAACAGTCATCATGCACCCACTTACACTGCACGGGTGACAGTTTCCGATGAACGAGGTTTGTTTATGTTTTTTTTCTACCCACGTTACAGACAAAATCACAGCACGAATAATTCTTTCGCATTTAGGGCCGTTAAGTACTTATCTAAACTCGAATTTTGTAAATAATACGAAGGAAGTACGCAGGTCCAAACAAAAGCCAACAACTTAAACTAGGTTGTATGGTGTGCGTGGGTTACTGACACTAATTATAGGTCACGGACTGGCGTTTCCACGGTAACCAACTTCACAAATATTATGAGAACTATAGAGCGTGCTATGGCCTATAAATACGTACTTAAGAGTGTAATATAACGTAAAGATATGAAAATATTCGTGTCAGCTGAAGAACGCCGAAAATGTCATCTTTCCGAAATTCAGACGGCCATTCTACATTTCTTTCCACTTTTATTTTTTCTACAATTCCTCTTTCGTCATGACGCCATACTCGAAGCTACATAACCAGTAACATTAAGAAATCACACACTTCATAATCAAGTGGCAAAGTGAAGATCCTGTTTCGAGACCAGCTAGATTAATACCATTCTGTTCTTAATTGACATAATATGGTGAATAACGAGCGGGCGTATATCGGTTAACACTGCAGATGATAAAATCTTCAAGTACTCGATCCCAAACCCGGCCAGGATATTGAATACACTGTCCGAGGTTCTCTGTCGTTTTCCAAAGTCTCACAAGACAAATTCCGCGACAGTAAGCCGACTAGGCCACAGCAGCTTCCTTCTCAATCCTTTCCAATCATCACAGCACCAGCGTCATCACACACAGTAATATGCTAAGGTTTGCTGCGACATCATGAGCTACGTACGAACTACCGAACAGCTCTTCTCGAGATAGACATGTTTAGAAAGCTTATATTTCGGCACTGATGACAATCTCCTTCGGTCTTATTAATTCCTTCTAAAAGTACGCCTTTTAACAAAAACCTAACGCAACGGATTCACATTTTTGCCCCAAGTGGAGACCAAGGGAAGCTAAATATTTTATGACCTCCGCCTGGGGCAGGAATGACGACTTCAACGTTTTGTTTCTTATTCACATGTGCCAGGAAGATTCTGTTTCTTATTTACACATTTCTTATGATTTGTTGTTCTCCGAAATAAATTAGCCAGCATCAAGCATTAGCAGTACAGTTTTTGATGTTTAGTAGGATTAAGATGATGTAATTCTTGTTAATGAAACATTTTACTGTTTCTACGTGCGATCTATTCGTATGCGTGCAACTTGTTCGAAGATAACTTGAAATAACAACAGAGCAGTGAAACAAACAATGAATAAACAAACGACGTCACAACTCAGAAGACCAAACAACCAACCAACCTTTACCTGCCCGAAAACCTTAGATCTCATTCAGCCTGATGCATTGACACTTGCCTTCCCTCGTCTCTAGGTACCCAAAACAACAGCAGCCTACATTTAAGGAATTCCACAAAACCACTGTATTTCCGATATCACGTTTTGCTGAACGTTCCCTCTGCCAGCCACTGGCATCGGTGTCAGTATCACTGCAGCAAAACGGAAGCCCTTCCACTGGGGGCTCTCATTAAGATATGATTCCTGTCCTCCCCCACACCCAGGGAGCACTGATGAAGCGGAGATGTAAGCCAAGACACAATTCAGTTGAGGCAGCGTCGCCAAACAAATTATTAGGTATGCTAGCAGTAGTAGGGTGAGAATAAAATTGTCCCTGTGCATGCCATGAAGGCATATTGTGGACAACAGACTTAACTGCGCTCATTTGAACCCCGGCATCGAAATGGCTGTAAGTTTCAAGCTCCGGCCGCTTTATTCCCAATGAAAGAGGTCCGATACGCACTTCATAGGAGACTGTGTGATCCCAAAGGCAGCATGCACAATTCGGATAACAGAAACCCCTTAACTATGCCGGTAATCGAACCATTGTTCAGCGGTTACCTGGCCGATAGCCTAGTCACTTTACCGGATGGGCTATCCTGGCTGCCATTACACAAAATGGTGCTTTCATAAGAGTGTCCAGTTATCGTTTGATATTTTATGCTGTGTTCACTGTGAGGTTGACTGAATGTTTCATTACACAGTTATTCATGAGTCAGGAGCAAATTTACACCTGGGCGGCATTATTTCTTCTCAAAAGCATCCATCCCGGCTCTAAGGTCCCTTCAGCTTCCTTCAGTGGGTGCCGAGGATAAGAACACGTGGAGGTATACCTTTACATCCCCATGCGTCTTCATGTCGTAGAACTTAGACAGCTCTAAGTGTCGCCCATAGACGTGCTACGCAATGACAGCAGTATCACTGAACAGCAGTAACAGATACGTTCAGTCAACCTCCAGGAAACCATGAGTGCTTCCTCAGATACTGAAGGCGTACGTCACAGCTTAATTTTTTTCACAGAAAATAGTCGTTTGTATAGTGATACCACATTGGCGAATTGAGAATGTTCTTCAAGATTTAAACTGCCAACTGCCTGTGTGATCGACCAATTATAAGTAAAGATACAGATTCTTTGTAAGCACAGTTACACTAGCGAAATTTAAGTACTTAGTTCTGAATTAATACAACACATTTTGCCCATTAAATTCAAGCCATGTTCTAGTTACAGTGGAAACGACGACCAATATACAACGGAAAAACGAAGGAGGAAGTTAGTTTCCCCCACTTAATCTACCAGCGTATCACAACCAGTACAGAGTTCCGGTCTGTCACTGTTCGACACCATCAGCCTTCAGTATTCAGTCAGCAGCTGTAAAGGCAGAACAGTGTAAACACAGAACAGCCAGATTTCAAAATCACGTAAGTACAGAAGTGTGGTTCCTGGCAAGCTAATACTAACTCCATTTTTTACATAACATGGCAATTCCTTCCGCAAACTATGACGACCGAAGTCTTAACACAGGCAAAATATTTAGGTAAAGAACTTGCTAGACGATTGGGGGTGTAACGGTTCGATTTCCGGCAGGGGCTAAAATTTTTCTTTTCTCCAAAGCGTCCAGACCGGCCTCAGATCGCCCTAGTCTCCTGTTCAGCAGGTGACCGGAACCCTTTCCGTGAGGGTAAAAAGGTCGGGGAGTGAAGACGACCATTCTCCTCCAACAGGTGCCTAAATTAAGGACGAATGAAGCTCTCCCATATGCCTCCACGATGCAGTGCCTAATTAAGCACAGGAATAACTCTACGATTACAGGTGTTATAGCCTACACGTATTTTCTTTTACTCGTAAGCGAATGCCTTTTTACTATGAAGAGTTAAAAACATGTTTCCCGTGCACTAGACAATTAATCCAAAGTCCAACAAAATGTACTTGTGGTCAACTTTATAATGTTACTATTACATATTACTTCCTCCTACATGTTCCTTGCAGTAGCTGCACTTTCTAGTCACTAATACAAGCTATTGCTTTCTGTTATTTTCTTCTTGTATTAAACTTCCCCTGATGATGACCCAGAAGGACCAAAACATATAGAACGATATAATATGTAACAATAATAATACTAATCAAAATAATAATAAACTAACAAGTGTATTTTGTTGGACATATATTAATAATTGAAACAGAATTTTAGTTTACTCCAGAAGTGTAGCTCCCAGCCAAGAACAACATGGCAGGCATAAACAACACCAAGCTTCCCCTTTTTGTACCCAGCTGGTATACACTGTCATTAGAGTTATGGCTGATCCAATACTTCGATACGCCTAACATGGCCAGCACAGTGACAAAACCCACCAAAACTGAATCTCATTCGTGTGGTCAGGTGTTGTGAGAAATGGCGCCACGTACGGATGGCCAGAAGATACTTTACGAATGTATGAGGACATTCAAAGTGCAGTTGAAGCAAAGTGTTCTGGGCGGTCAACAACTGCAACGCGTTTAAGTTAAAGTGCAGACCGATCAGAGTATCCGGACAACTGATGATTCAGCAATCATCAAACTGCTCTAAAAAAAAAAGCATCAGTAAAAGGAAGGTGCAACGCACAATGACGTCAAGTCACGCAGACAATATTTTATTATGATGGAATCGGGAAACGTATGGACCTTTTAGACCCAACGTACTGAGCAATATGGAAATTGTGCAAACAAGACCTGCTTAATACAGTGTTATTACTTCGTACTGATTGTTTGCCTTCGTATGCTGTTTTAATATGCCGATACGATACATTCGGAATTTCATGTTTCACTTTCATTTCAGTTAGGGCTGGGGGCGGACATCAATTCCAATTTGTTATTCCAAACCACAAAAAACACAACAAATCGTTAAAATGTTGTACCGAATCGTTTTTGAAAAAGGGGAAGCGTTTAACTGCGAAACGTTACCTCACTGTAGGCTTCCTATTGGAGCAATCAGTTGCCCAATAAGAGATGTTTCCACAAATTTATGTACGATCAAATAAACAATCAAGACATTTCCTGTTTGTACATTTTATCATCGCACTGTTAGTTGCCTAAGGTGCCCCCCAAGGAAGCACACAATGGTGGTCCGTAAGTTAAAACCACACAAAATGCGGCGTTCTATTAACGGCAAAGGTACTGTAAACAAATGTGTGCAGTTTAGCAGCACATCTCACGTTGCAATTCGACATTTCAAATTCGATATAAAATCAGGCATCCACACGCGAGGTTTCAGCTTCGGCCGTTGTGTTGTTGGGACACTCGCTCTTCTGCGATATCACGCAGCGTATGTCGAAGTTTTGGGACAGCCTATCGGTCTCAACTTCAAGGGTCAAGCAGCCCATTCTTCTTTGACTGCCTGATACTTCTAGATGGGACGGTGAAGCTGTCCCGAAACGTCGGTGAACAAACAGCAACAAATGCTACGTAACATCCCAGAAGGGAGAATAAAAGAGTAAAAACTCTAGACTAACAAATTACGTGGCGGATTCAGAATGTCATATGATAAAACAGGGTGTGTCACAAAACTGGAAAGATTTATGTCTTAATTGTCTGATGGTAGCGTGTGTGAACACATGTGGTATAAACTTCACACACTCTTTCCTCAAAGTACAGAAATGAAAGCATAATGAGGACGTCGTATTTTGTCTGTTCCCATGTTTCATCTACGGAACTACCTAGGGCATCATGACATCATTAAGGCACACACTAAAATATTTTGTTACTAAAAGCTATGAGACGAATTTAATTTCGGATAGTCCACTTCAATAGACATTAACAATTAAATTTAGTTAATTTTCTTCAACAAGTTAATCGCACATCTATAAAACATTGGTAGATGATTCAAAATTGGTAAAAGTATGTGGGAATGTAGGTATCTTATCTTCTATAACAGACGAAGGTATATAGTGAACTTCGCACCCCGGCCGCTTTACCCCCAGGGACAGAGTCTCCTGCCCACTGAATAGGAAGGTGGGTGGGTTGAATAACCGCATGTCTTCATGTCAAGAGCCTGTTACTTTCGTAAAACTTCAACCGAAACCGGAATATGTCAACCGATCTTAGAACGAATCTCAAATCCGCAGCGAATTTCTTCCTAGCTCAGCCTCTTACGATGACCCCTCCTCCATATGGCTCCTTCTAAGACGGTGTTAAAAGGGTATGTAGCTCGATTTGCCTATCAGACGACGCAAATACTCTCAAGAGAAAGGTTAGTATGTACAGTACACTGGACGGCAAAAATTAGTATTCTGCGGACGCTAACTTACCTCTTCAAGTATTCGTATATGAGACCCACGGTGTCCACCTACAACCGAGATCTAATGGTGAAAGATTTTGAAGAAGTTTCCGGCAACAGCCTCACAGGACCTTCGTTTGTATGTCATCTTACGGGTGTTTCCCTATCCCAGAATCTTTCAATTTTGGAATACAATATTCCGCATCGTAAAGATACATTTTTTCCAGCGCTCAAAACAATTATGATACGTGATGAGGCTGTCGCACTAAAGAAACTTATCTCATCTCATCTATATGCTAATTTGAAATGTCCCACACTTAGGTGTATACAGTAAAATCTGGCACAGAAACGTCACAGAGCCCGCGCTTAGCGTACTTCATTGCAGAGATGTCTTTACCGCGAATGGTGTCTTCCATTCAGTCCGCAAGTGTGAACCACAACTGTTGCCTGCAAACAGAGCCCTAACAGGATACGGCCAATACTAACTCATACCCATGACAGAGGGTTTTCATTACAAGACGCTGCGTAAGCCCACCGTATGCGCCCAACAAGTCCAGGCCAATCCCCGTTCTGCAGCATGTTCGCAGCGTCATAATTTGAAAACCCCGTAAAGTACCTCAACGCAACATTCTGCTACAATTCACAAAATAAAACAAAAAATGAACTAATGTTAACATATTTTACATACAATCTGTCATAACTCCGACATGTTTCCATTTATCTGCTACAAATAAGCACTATGCCTCCATCTTCAGGACCCAAGCAGTGCAAAAAGGGTGACTTTTCTTGGATTTATTCGGCTGTTAACAATTCACCATCCGACACGGCGTCATACCCCACAAAACTTGTATATTCAAAAGTACAGATATTAGCAGGCCAACGTACGCAGCGCTGCGTAACACGTCACGGAGTAAATATTAATCAGACTATACTTCTTTAGACAAACAGGTTCTTTCAAAAATCTCAACAGGAAGGGAATAAAGAACAGAGAAAACGAAAAAAGGCAAATAAGGTGGAAGGACTGCACGCGCATGCGATCACGCATGCATACATACACAAAACATTAGTCACGCGTTTTTTAGATAAGCAGGTCGTTCAGAAGAGAAGAGAAGAGAAGAGAAGAGAAGAGAAGAGAAGAGAAGAGAAGAGAAGAGAAGAG
>Ga0131853_10005154_pt1 | contig 23537 bp, 21 predicted proteins | sample TergutLab28metaG_FD_92764 | JGI IMG/M metagenome (GOLD analysis project Ga0131853, IMG submission 92764) | Labiotermes labralis P1 segment gut microbial communities from Petit-Saut dam, French Guiana - Lab288 P1 (version 2) (version 2) | ecosystem: Host-associated > Arthropoda: Insects >...
CTTCTTCGGGCGGAAGCACCCCAAAAAACCTGGTTATGTACAACGTGTTCACCGTCGCGTTGAATATGGTTAAAATAATCAGCAGTTTACGGTTTGGCATATAAATCTCCTTCCGGTAAGCCTCTATATTGTTTTTTCACCTTCCCGTGAAACACCACGGTTATCGCCTTTTTGGGACATTGGTTCACGCAGCGGTAGCAAACAGAGCAGTTATGCCAATGCCCGACCTGATTGTTTTCAAGAATCAAATTTTTCATGGGGCAGGATGAAACGCAAATGCCGCATTGGTTACAATCACCGTTTATCTTAATTGAATTAAGCGCCTTTCTTTCCATCGGCGACATGAGCGGTGCTTGAATCCACCCCAAAGCCCGCCCGATAAAACTGAACCCGCGTTTTTTGACTTTCCCGCGCCGGATGTTACGGCAGGCAGCTAACATCTTTTGTTCTGCCCGTTCAAAGCTTCGTTTAATCTTCATTTGGTTTGTAGTTACAGGCCAAATATTGCTCGGCATAAAGATGTGTTCCGCATAGATAATTTCCGCATGACCTCGGGGGAACAAAGCGGCGAATGCCCTTGCACCGTCTCCTGAAAGGATTTGCTGTGTACAGAATATAATCAGCTTTTTACCTTTCAACGCATACATATAACGTGCCGCAAACTCACGCATTATTCTTGGAACTCTTGACCAATAAATTGGATAACAGAAGGCAACGGTGTCGCTTTTGGCTATCAACGCTCCAAAATCAAGGCTTTCTTCAATAGAGTGGCACTTTGCGTTCATTTGCCGGGAAAACAACTCGGATATGTGCTTTGAATTACCCGTAGCTGAAAAATACAGCGTTAATATGTTCATTTATAAACCTCCGCAAATATATGAAGTCAAGCTATTCATCATCTGATCACAAGTTTCCGGCACTTCATTCTTAATCATCAGGTCGCTGCCCATCGTGAGATATATCGCGTGGATGTAGTTATGGACAACACCCGGCTTTACTTTTTCAATATCTATCCCTGCTGCAACCAATAGCCGCTCAAACATGGCTTCTTCAATTTTTTTGTCTGATTGCTGCTCCCGACTTGGCATGGATGTACATAGTTCGGTAATATCCTGATTATTATGGATGAAGAATATCATCTCCGGCATATGAAAAAGATTGGTAAGTAATTTACGCAGGTTTACCCGAATATCGTCCCCGTTAAAGAGCATCCGCTCCGCTTGCTCGAAAAGCTGCCGGTATATATGCCATGCCAATTCATACATGAATTTTTCCTTGGTTTCAAAGTGCTGGTAGAAAGACCCTTTTGCGATGCCTGCGGCTCTGGCAACATCGTCAACGCTGGTTTTTCGTATCCCTTGTGAAAAAACAACTGCTTTGCCTTTCTCCAGTAACCGCTGGCACTGTCTGCACTTCTCTTGTTCGGTTAATGCTCTGGGCATACTATATCCTCCTGTATTGACCGTTTAAGATAATATAGTCATTATGGGCTATATTAATAACAATGTCAAGAGAAATAATAAAAACCCGAATAATAATTAACAGCTGCCAGTAGTTGGCGGCTGTTAATGTGTGTACATTAAATTAGTTTCGACAACTCCAAAAAGCGGCCATTAAATAATACTGGGATCGCAGCCTGACAGAAAACTGTTGGTAACAGCGTGATAAAAATTATTTCTTCCACAACCATTATGTAAAAAATAATTGAATTTGGAGGAAATGATTATGCACTTACATAGCATATTTGAGCTTATTTTGAGTATTGATTCAGATAAATTTCCCAAAATCTTCGACCAGGTTTACAATACATTTGAGTGTGTGGACGAAAATCAGTATGCTGACTATGCGCTTGCATCCAAGGGAATCACGGTTTTATATCAAGACAACCAATACAAGAAAAAAATAAAGATGATCGTAAACCCATTTCGGTTGCTGGACAGCGATAGCCCAGACCCAGATAAGTTGATCCGTAAACTGGAAAAACGTATCCGCGTTTATTTTAACAGCAAGTATCAGCTCGACGATTTTGAATTATCAGGTATGACTATTACGACGGATATAGATGTACGCAGCAGTGAACGAGTTTCTGACTACATGAAAGTGCTACAACGCATCGGTAAAGTCAAGGGGTTTTCGCCGTCAAGAGATAATTGGCTGGATGATGACACCGGCATTTGTTACTACGGAAACAGCAATGACATCGCGTTTAAGCTTTATGATTTGGAAGCTCTGCACGGTGAAGAGCCGAGCGATGATTTTTTTAATATAGAACAGCCAGAAGATTATGGTGGCCTGCTCCGGGCTGAAGTCAGATTGATGAAGCCTAAAGCCATCCGGGGATACACAAAAAAATCCTCAATATCCAAGCAGATAGCTGACCTGCACGACGACAGACAAAAAATATTTCTTGAAACTTTCTTGAGGATAGTACCCTTTGGTGACTTCTATAAAAAAGGTAAAGCCGAGGAGATTATCCGGGTGAAGGTAGGGGATGCGACAATTAGGCGACGGATGTTGCGGCTGGTGGAGCTGATACCGGATAAGAAGTCGCTACTACTGGCTCAGAAAGCAATGAACTACCGTAGGATTGACAAAGTGATGAAAGCATTTTTTGACATTGAAGTTGCGCCCATCACCATCAGCAAGCGTCATGATATTAGGAAGCTTGATAATCTTTATAATTATTTGTGAAAATTGGGGAGTGCGGGCATTCCGCGCTCCCCATGTCTGTGTGCCTGGCATGAGTAACAACTTGGTGGTGAAAGTCCACTACAGACTTGGCAGTAGGAACTGTTAGCCAAAGGCAAGGGTGTCTTTCGCGAGGAAGAATCTGAAGGAAGCCGGCGGCAAAGTCCTGAGCCGACGTACAGAAATCGCATTTGAGGCTGAATGAGGGTGGACGAGTTTGCTGAACAAAACGAAGTCCAAAGGTGGAGTTACGAGGTCTCGGCTCCGCTGTGCTGCCCGAGCCCTCTACAGTAGATGCGGCGGCTACATGGGATGAAGGTCGTTATTCTTACCCAGGGAGGTCTGGCGGTATGCTGTGATAAACCGTAGCGAATTCGGTAAAGCAGTAACCCGTGCAGCAATGTACGGCTGAACCGTCAGAAGTCAGCAGAAGCCATAGTAGCGAGGTTTTTTTTTTTTTCTAAGGTGAGTCCGAGGAACTCGTGAAGGGCAGAAAGATTGGAGGTCATGGAACTTTGAAGGTCTCGAAGAGCACCGTGGAAAAGCAGAAAACCCCATTAGGGGGCTACCCCGAGGAAGTACGGTTGGAAACCCGAGGTAATCAGGGAGCGCAAACAGGTGGAACGGCGGCTGAAAAGGAAAGTGGCGATGTGCGGTTGGTATACACCAGCGACCTACTGTCATGGGTGTTGGAACGGAGCAACCTGAAACGTGCATACGAGCAAGTGGTACGCAACAAAGGAAGCCACGGAATGGACGGTATGACGGTAACCCAGTTAAAACCGTATTTACAGGAAAACTGGGAACAGATTAAAAGCCAACTGCTGGCGGGTAAGTACAAGCCGACAGCAGTACGGCGCGTTGAAATCCCAAAACCCGATGGTGGAATAAGACTGTTGGGAATACCCACCGTGCTGGATAGGATGATACAGCAAGCGATAGCGCAAATCCTGAACGGCGTATTCGACCATACCTTTTCGGAATCCAGTTACGGATTTCGGAAGGGACGAAGCGCCCACGACGCGATAGAAGCGGCACGGGAGCACATATCGGAGGGCTACAGGACGGTAGTAGACATGGACTTGGAAAAGTTCTTCGACAGGGTAAACCACGACAAGCTAATGTCCCTGATAGCGAGAAGGGTAGGCGACAAATGGCTGTTAAAGCTGATAAGAAGCTACCTGGAAAGCGGAATCATGATAAACGGCGTAGCGGTAGCCAGCGACGAGGGCGTACCCCAGGGGGGTAACCTGAGTCCATTATTGTCGAATATCATGCTGGACGAGTTGGATAAAGAACTCGAAAAGCGGGGGCATAGGTTCGTTCGGTACGCAGACGACTGTAACATTTATGTCAAAAGCAAACGGGCGGGTCAGCGTGTGTATGCAAGTATCAAGACGTATTTGGAAACCAAACTCAAGCTCAACATAAACGAAGGCAAGAGCGCGGTTGCATCACCGATACGGCGCAAGTTTCTTGGGTTCTCGTTCTATTACAAAAGGGGCGGCGAACCTGCGATACGCATACATCAGAAATCCTACCAAAGGTTGAAGGAAAAGGTAAGACGAATAACTAACCGCAACTGGGGGGTCAGCATGGAGTATCGGCTAAAGAAACTTGCCGAACTAACCAATGGCTGGGTCAACTATTTCGGTGTGGCGGACGGCATTAATAATCTCCAAAGACTTGACGAATGGATACGCCGCAGATTGCGGGCTTGCATTTGGAAACAGTGGAAAAGAATCCGCACCAGGTACAACAAACTTCAAAAGCTGGGCATCGACAAATCAAAAGCCTGGGAATATGCCAACACAAGGAAAGGCTATTGGCGTATTGCCAATAGCCCTATCTTGAGTTGTTCGATTACCAATCAACGTTTAGAGCAACGCGGTTTCAAAAGTCTGGTTAATCGTTATCAAGTCGTACATTAACTCAATCTAACCGCCGTGTACCGAACGGTACGCACGGTGGTGTGGGAGGACGGGGGTTAATCACCCCCTCCTACCCGATTTACTCCCTCAAACATCCAATAGGCGTAATATAAACTCCATCTTCACGGCGATAACCAATTTCCCCGGCGGTCAACACCATTAGAAACGACGGCTCTTTCATTTTGTCCACGTTGACCTTTTCCCGCAATTTTTTCAAATTCTCGGCGGCAGCTTCTATTTCCTTTGCCCCCATCTTAACCTCAATCGCGCCCCACCGCCCATCTTTATGATGAACAATGGCATCAGCTTCCAAACCACTCTTATCACGGTAATGGAATACCTCGCCGTCAATGGCATGGGCGTATACGCGCAAATCCCGGACACATAGGGATTCAAACAACAAGCCAAACGTGTTAAAGTCTTGCAGTAGCCCATTCGGGGAGGCTCGCAACACTGCGGCGGCAATCGAAGGATCTATGAAATGACGCTTGGGTGATGTGCGTATCGTGGTCTTGGAGCGCATGGCCGGACTCCATGCAGGCAAGTCTTCAACCACATAAATCCGTCGTAGTGCATTTATATATGAAGCTATGGTTTTTTCGGATATGGTCTCCTCATCACCGGCAAAGTCGCCTTTGATAGTAGAGAAGTTAGCCATAGTAGACACATTCCTAGCAAGGGAGCGCATCAGAGCGCGTACCCTCGCCGGGCTTTTCTCCACGCCGTCCACTTCGGAAATGTCGTAGTTGATGACGGCCTCCACATAATCATATACCTGTTTCAAAGCTTCCTTCTCATCATCTAAAACAGATGCGGGCCAGCCTCCGCGTGCTAATGCAAAAGCCAATCCTTCGATAGTTAGCGACGAAAAGCAATCACCATCAGTCGTACCATTGAACAGGTCTGCTAGTGAAACAGAACCGTTGGACTCCAAGGATTCAAACAAAGTCATCGGGCGCATGAGCATCCGAGAGATACGCCCGGTTCCTGTATGTGCTGTAGCTTTATCTTTCGGCACGGCGGAGCCTGTTAAAATGAACTGCCCTCTTGCTCTGCGCTTGTCCACGGCAAATCGAACGGCATCCCACAACACGGGAGCCATTTGCCATTCGTCAATCAAGCGTGGCGTTTCCCCGGTTAATAGTAACGATGGTTTTGTGTCAGCCGCTTTTAGATAAGATTCACCTTGGTCGGGATCTTGCATATATAAGACACTTTTTGCTCTTTCCTCCGCTGTGCGTGTCTTGCCGCACCACTTGGGGCCTTCAATCAATACCGCACCGGATGATTTCAACGCAGCATCTAATATTTTGTCTGCTATGCGTTCTAAATATTTATCGTTCATTTTTGTTCACCTACCATTATTGAAAGAATATAGTATCATTATACATGCTACTTCCGAGTTTGTCAATATTACAATTCCGAGTTTGCCGTGTATTTGATTCTTGAAATGCCCAAGATTTGTTTTAGTGATTTGATATGAGGTGTGAAAGCCGCCCACAAAGGACGGCTTTCACATGTTTACCGTTGCTCTCGCCACGCCTCAAAGCCTTCCAAAACACGAATAAACTCATCCGAATTGCTCCAAGCATCTATAAATCGGCGGCTGGCGATGTAATTCCAAAAGTACAATTTGGGAACAATGTACCGTGGTTCGCTTGCGAGAAACTTGATGTGACCGTCCTTCAGGATACGCATAAATGATTTTTTGTGCATCCCGACCATCGCCGCCATGCTATCGGTCGTGAGTACATCCGGGTAGTCGGCGTAGACTTCGGCGAAATATTTGGCGACCTCCCGCTCTTGACCACGGGATACCACCTGCGAGTATGACCTCTTGCTGTCACTTGGTTCGCGTGAACCGGTTGCCCCGGCAGGTATCATGTTGCCCTCGCGGTCACGGCGGCGTAGATACTCAATTACGTCATCAATCGAAATTTTGTATCTCCAAGTCTTCCGTCCTGTGTCAATGGCTGGTATAATGTTATTCACAACTAAATACCGAGCTGACCGTTTGGCTATCTTACAAATAACACGCAGTTGTTCGAGGCTAATGTAGGCGGGGTATTGGGTTTTCAGTTTTTCGTACTTTTTCATAGTGGTGGCACTCTCCTAAAAAAAATTTGTCAGTAGCAGGTGAGCGCCGGATCGGGTGGTTTCAGCCCACTGTTTTTAGAGACTTGTGGGGTGAGTGTTGCCAGAGTGTTGCCAAATTTACAAAAAATCAAGAAAATCGGCTACCTCTCAGAAACCTTGCAACAACAAGGTTTACAAACAACAAGAGGGCTGAAAGCCTTGATTTTACAAGACTTTCGCCCTCTTTAACTTCGGGTAACGTCCACTATATACTTTCAACTTCCACTCATTACGGAAAACTTGAAAACCATTTGCCCTCACGGGCACGGGAGTTCGAATCTCTCCGCCTCCGCCAGTCATCAACGCCAGTAAACTTGCGGGTTTGCTGGCTTTTTATATTTCTGATGTCGCCTGTCGATGACCACTTTTTCAAGCTGTTTTGCTGTAGTGTTGTAACAGATTATTGCAACACTTTTTGAATCGCCGTGATTTTTGCCAAGACTCGGTTTAATCATTTTGTGCCATTTCTTGTGCCAGCGACGTGTTCTCGAACCACTTCAAAGCCTTCGCTGATTCTTGGTTAGAGCTGCCGTCGAACCGGGCGTAGATGTCAGCTGTCGTTTTGAACGTGCTGTGACCGAGCCATTCCTGAATCGCTTTAAGCGATACCCCGGACGCCAACAGCAGCCGGGCGCTGGTGTGTCTCAGATCATGGAACCGGATACGCCTAAGTTCGTTCTTTTCGAGAAACTTCGGAAACTCTGACGAGATGTAGTCCGGCTTGATGCGGTTTCCGAGAACGTCGGTGTAGATATACGCGCCCTCCGCCTTGTTGTACGACTTTCCGCACAGCTCGCGGTTGTGGTCCTGTTCAGCCTTAATTTCTAACAGCTTTGCGCGAATAACCGGGACCAGCGGGAGTGACCGCAAGCTGGATTTGCTCTTGGTCGTGTCGTCGGCTACGATGACGCGCTTCCCGTCTATTTTGGTGACGGTTACGGTATGCTCTATCGTGATGGTGTTCGCGTCGAAGTCGATTGACTCCCAGCGCAGCCCCACTATCTCTGACCTGCGGAGGCCGTAGAACGCACCAAGGATAACGCCAAGCTCCAGCCTGTTACCTTTAACCGCCTTGATTAGCTCCATCGCCTCAGCTTCATAATAAGGTTTCGCCACATAGGTTTCCGCATCCGGTCGGAGTACATTCTTGAGAATACTGTCGGCGCTGTCGATGTAATTCATCCGCGCGGCGTACCGCAGTGAGCTAACGATGTTTGCGTGCAGGTTTACGACCGTTTTGCCTGTTACACCCCTGCTGAGATGGAAATTGTAAAACTCGTTGAAGTCTTCGGCGGTTAGCTCTGAGAGCAGGATACCCTTATCGCGGAAGTAGGGTGCGATGGACGCTTGCACGTTCCCCTGGTAACTACCGAATGTAGTCGGCTTGACTTTTTTCCTATTTGCTTTCCGGTCTCCGCGCCTAACGGCTTCAAGCCAGTCATCTGTTAAGAAGTTAGCGTAAAAAACGCCAGATACCGTTGGTTTACCGTTTAATATTTCCGTCTTTGTTGCGAGGGCTGCGTTTAACGCGGTTTCCTGTTCACGGATGAAGTCCCGTAGCATCGCTTCGGCGCGTTTCAAGTTACCCTTAACCGTTAATCCTGTAGTCTTAGAGGTGCGCTGGTCTTCGCCGTTTTCATCTTTCCACGCCAGCATAGCGCGGTAGATATTACGCTTGCCGCTATTTCGTTCTTGAAGGTGACCTGTCACCTTGATTGTAGGTTTGTCTGCCATGTTAATCTCCTTTCGTTGCTGGCAGCGAATTTACCTACTACTGACATTCTCATTATAGCAGATAAAATCGCAGACACAAAATTATTCGTTTGATAATATACGGAAATATTTTTGTTGTTAGAATCGACTTCCGCGACGCCCCGGTTGTGGAGCGTTTCGCCGCTTGTCAGGCGGCATCATCAGGCGGAGATGACCTTGATGTACTGAAGCACATAGAGTTTCGGAACCTTGAACGCTCTGCCGATTTTAAGAGAAGCGAGCGAACCTTCGTTGAGTAGCCGATACACAGTTTTGGTGCTTACGCCAAGTATGGTGCTGACCTGGCTGACATCAAGGATGTCGGGATAATCTTTTAAGACATTTCGATAAATTTCACTGACTGCCAACGTCTGCCGGCTATCCTGTTCACTATCAATGGCAGGCGTTAATGATGATTGGGTTTGTTTCGCCTTAGACATTGCTATCAACTCTTGATTATATAGCCTGCACGCTCCATCGTAAGAGTAAAAGATGCAGACCCGGTCTGCCTTCCGCTGACCATGTGCCATATACCCGGCAACATGGTGGGTGTATTGTGTATTATTTACGGTGCTTCATTTTTAATATGAAGCGGTTTTGTGTGTTAACGTATACCTATGCGACACTCCAAGGCGTGGAGCGTTTTAGAATGGGATGTCATCTTCTGTAGCTGCTTCTGAGACTCCAGCGGTTTCCAAGCACCGGCTCCCCGCGTCTGCGCTAATAACATCAAGTATGATTTCAAGCTCATCCTTTGACGTTCTTGTTGGAACATAGATGTCATATGCTTCAATTTTTGAACGTAATTCTCGTTTTGTCATAGCGTTGACCTCCATAATAATAATTTGCGGCAATATCCGCGACGCTGTAGCGTTTCGGGGAGGATTGCCACCTCCCCTCGTCAGGCGGTTATGGTCATACTTGTTTCGCTGCGGCCTGCTTCTGCTGCGGGCTGATTCGTAGGTTGCAACAGTCCATCGGGTTTGGGTTAAAATGCTTCTGCCAGTAGTCGTAGTGCTCAGGAACCTTCTCGCAGACGGTAATGCTGGGAATCTTGACTTTGCTGATTATTCGGATTTTTTCCTCCAGGGGCAGGTGCCGGTAGTTTCCGTCGTAGTGAGTGTATTTGTTGAAGTTGTAATTCATACTGGAGAACCACTCTTTGATCCAACCATTGTAGCGTAGAAATTCTACGATGCACTTGTCGATGCCCAAACTGTTTAGCAGATCAAAGTCCATAAACTCTTCAAAAAGCGGACTTAACCGGATTGCGACGTCATAGCCGAGCTTTTGCAAAGTCAAGATTGCTTGAACCCTTTGATCCGGCGAGGGAGCGTGCTCATATATCCTTGACTTCGCGTTGTCCAAGCAGGTTACTGTGATTTGAATGTGCGCTAACTCCGGGTCGAGTATTTCGAGATAATATGGGTACGCGACAATGGGGGATTTTGTAACAATCAGGTAGCCGACACGCTGTTTATTGAGCAGCTTAATCGTTTCCATCGTAACCTTACATCTCAACTCCATAGGCTGAAAGCAATCGGTCATTCCACCCATCCGAACGATGAAACCCGGGGGCATCTTCTTGATTGCCTTTTCGATTTTCTTAATATCCGCAACCCTCGGATTTTTCGGGTCCCAGAGCTTTCGGAACTCAAGTTGCGCCCTGGCGTAACAATATGAGCAATTATGCGCGCACCCGACGCCGTATGTATCCAGGCGGGTTGAATACGCACACCAGCTGGCATGTTTGCTGTCGATGGTTTTAAGTGGACTTTTGTATTCTTTAGTTTCGAGTAGGTTTTGTGCGTGAGTATCCGGCGTTATAACCGCCGGCGGTATACTCAGTGCAGTGTTCATAAATAACACCTCTTTCATTATTTTATAGATGAGGGGCGGAGTTGCCGCCCCTCGGACAACATGGTTATTTTTTAATCCTCTGCGAAAAAGAGGGTTGCCAGAGTTTTCTGAATTCAAGTTGCACCCTGGCATAACAATAACTACAATTGTGTTCGCAGCGATATTTGCTGCCGCCGACTGTGCTATAGAAGCTCTTGTGCTCTGTAGTTCCGAGCGAGTATAATGTGTGAATCTCGCTTTTTGGCGGCCCGGTTACCGCTGTTGTGTGATTAACCTGTGTCATAATTAACACCCTTTCATTGTTTTATTTATAAGGGGCGGGATTGCCGCCTCTTTGGGACTCATGCTTAATCTTTTTCGTAATAAAGAGTTAAACAAAGCTTTGAAAGCAACGGCATATCGGGCAACGAAATGAAAATATCATCGAAGTCATAATCACAACCGCCACTCCAATCTGCTACATGGAATTTAGTATCGTAGCGCCCAATGTTGATTTTGCAATTATCATGATAATTACGGGAATCGCTTAGCGTGACGCTTAATTCATAATCATCGTCATGTTCTATGTCATCAGTAGAATCGTAAATGCTTACCGTATCATAGGTAGCGACATAAGACATATACTCCTGTGCGTGGCTGATACGGACTTCGTGGCACTTGCGAAGCTTTCCGAGAAATTCGTCACCAGTAATCTCTTTATACGCTTCTATCTGCCGACTGTAATTGGTGGTGTTCTCATCGCAGAGTGTGGCAATCCATTCTTCGCCGTCATTAAGCACGAAATGGACGGTAGGCGTACCTTCGCCTGTGGTATGCGAAATATTGCCAATATCGGACAACAGGAAGCCAACCCCGTCACAACTATTGTTGTACTTTTCAAGACGCAGGTACTCGCCTTCAACAGTAGCATAGTCAATAGGAAGCGTTACGATTGCACCTTTTTCTTCCGGACGATGTTTCCTGAGAAAGCAGAAGGTCGCGCTGTTGATGGTGTTGACGGCCTTCACCACGGATAGGTGGATTTTACCGTTGTTAATGGTCGTATTCATAATTAGTCTCCTTTCGCCCCTGTTCGCCGGGGCTGGCGTATTTGTATTTGTTGGAATACGGGCATCAGATTCTCAAATGCGAGTTGCCGTTTAGCCCAACTTCATATGCACATACCGCGCACAAAGAATAACAACCAACACTTCACCGTTTGCAAGTGTGAAGTGTATTAACGGGAGTCCTCCCTCGTTTGATATGTACTCAATTTGAGCAATATTCGAAAGAGGCAGGCTTATTTCGCTGATGTCCTCACGCTTTCTCATTGTCAGCATTTCATCGACAATGAGAATAGCATTAAAGGGAAAGTAGATTTCGCTTTTAACTTCGTTGGATTTTTTGTTAAAGAGGATGCATTCGCCCTCTTTGTTGATAACATCAACAGCTTCGTCGACTGTTATAAATGATTTTTCGATACCACTATCGCTTGATTTCATTGAAATCCTCCTTTAATGTTCGTCTGTGCGAACTGTGATTTTTTCCGGGAGCGGATGGCTCAACTGAGATTGAATTGGTGCTGAAGGCATCGCACTGTCCCGATTGAGTGTAATGGGGAGGGTTGCCGCGTCCTCCCCATTACCGTGCGGGTTCATCAAGCAGCGAAGGAAAGGCTATTCCTCTTCGTCTTCTCCATAAACATCGATAAATTGATAATCCGCCATGTCCACTACTTCACCGATGTCGGGGTTATAGTAATCGTGAGCGTTTTCTTTCATCCACTTGAGAGCAGCCTCTTCGCTTTCAGCTCTAATCATGTGAGCGATATACAGATTAAAGTGGATGGTGTACTCGGCGGTGGGTTTATCGGTTTGTCTAAAAGCGACTCCATCACCGACATGGACTACCACGGCGTCCTTATTGTAAGCGTTGATTGCAGCCCTGAGCTGCCGTATGTTTGCGTTCTCCGGGATTGTAATACCCAGTTCCGCGCACCGTTTGCGCATTTCCTTCTTTTGGTACTCTCTCCAGTACCTTTCTGACATTGCAATGACCTCCGTTTTTAATATTTGCGGCGATGTCCGCCACGTCATGAGCGCTGTGGCTGGGTTGCCGCTTACCCATATTCAAAGTATAATTTTTCTAACTTCAATAAGGGTGTGACAAAAACGAGCGAAAGTAATTTTCAGCCCAACCTTTCACCGGCCTCGTTCACGTTCACGACTTTTTTCCCGCGACGGCCGCCGCTTTCGTTCTACACATTCATTATTGCGAGTCTCAATTTTACGATTCTTGTTGCCGCGTTCAGTTGGTATGCCCTTGCGCTCAAGTGCCATTGCCGCGCGTCCAAGCGGTATGGTCGGTTCACGGTCAATATCTTGTACTTCAAGGCTTTCGTGACTGACTTTCTCTAACCCCTTTTGCTCTAATATCCTGTTTTGAACGTCCGCCCACATCTTGCGCCACACGCGAACATACTTCTTATTATTCCAGTCCCGATTCTTTTTGGCGCAGAACCCGTCGCGGTCTATGGGTCTGTCGGACAGCAATATATGTGCGTTAGGATTGTTTTTCGTAGGATCGCTGGGGTGTTTGTTCTCATGGATAGCTACAACGGCACAAATCCCCATGCTTACAAACGCCTCGTTAACAAAATCTCTGACTAATTGCTTCCAGTCGTCCAACATCAACTCATTCGGCAGCGAGAGCCATACCATACGCCCTATCCGTGAATCTTAACGCTTCTCAGCCATTTCCATAGCGATGCACAAAGTTAAAGCATCACGATATTCAGATGGCGCGTTATCAGGAAGCAAGACCTCAGAACAGAGAAAATCTGTCGCGTATGTGTGGTCATATATATAACCGTCATATTCGTAATGGAATTTTTCTCTGAGAATATAGGCTAAAGCTCCCGCGGCTCCTCCCTCCAATCGGCTGACTGTATCGACATTGAAACCATATTTAGACATATTATTTACTCCCCACTGTATAGTGATTAGGGCGATGTGTATATGCACTCCATCCAAGATAAATAAAAACCATTACGAATTAAAACCGCTCCGCCTCAGACAACATTCGGTTCATGTCTGCGTTAAATTGTGCCATCAATTCCTCATTGGTCGCCACCGCTGCTAAAAGATTTCTCAATGGTTCAAACGCCTTGACATTTTTGGCTGCGGTGACTCCGCCCGAATAAACCGGAATTTCGCTCACCCTTGGAAGGCACTCGTTCACAAGGTCGCCGGAGATAAACCTGCGGATTTTCTCTTCCTTCTCTTTCTCTAATCGCGCTTCTCTCTTTTGCTTTTTCTGCATGAACTTGAGCCGTTCCAACTCGCTCATTTCGGTATTGATTTGCTCACTAAAAGTCTTCATAAGACACCTCCAAGATTTTTAATACATGTAAAAGTCTATCTCAGCTAAACATCTAAAGGGTGTGACATTTTTGAAGTCCAACAAAATTCCCCGAACAAAACCTCGAACATATTTTGGATTTTGATTGAAATATTGAGGAAAATGTGTTAAAATTAGAGATTGAGGGGAGGGATTACGATGGCGGATAGTCATGTTATGATGAGAAAATATAATGAGTTTGTTGGCGATGAGTCTCTTGAGCGCATGGGAAATGATGTTCCCAAAGATATGCTACAGGTAGAGAGACACAAGACCGGCGTCTTCTTTGGTGTAAAGTTCGGCAAGGAGCATGATGGGCGGGATGGGTTTCGTTATGTAGGCAAGCCGCTAAACCGGGACGGTCATGTTCTGGTGGTTGGTGGAGCCGGAAGCGGGAAGTCCTCCTGTATCGCCATCCCTACCTTGGAAACATGGGGCGGAATGATTTTTGCCATCGACATAAAAGGTGAATTGACCGAAAACTGGCTCAACGTAAAAAAACCGAATAAACGTATTAAGACATTCGGCTTTGACAAACATCAGGGAATACTTTCCAGATATAATCCGTTCTATCTTTTGGATAAAGACGATGATGATTTAGTCCAGAACGCCCGTGAGATAGCACAAGCGATTATCCCAATGCCCCCAAATGTCCTGGAACCGTTTTGGACGCAGGCGGCGCAGCACGTTCTAACCGGGGCGCTCTTGTATGTGTTTGGCCTAAGTTCCGTTGACGAAGATACAGGCGAGGTGCTTGGGGGGACTTTTAATCAGGCGATGACGATGATTCAGACAACCCCTCTATGGAAGCTGATTGAGGATATTAGTAATAGCTGTAACGTACCCGCTATGATGCACATAAACCAATTCTTGACTAATTACGATTTCAAAAATGGCCGTTATACCGCTAACTATGAAGCGAAAGAGAGCAAGGTGCTGGCGGGGATTAGCGCGGAACTGAGCAACAGAGTCATGGTCTTTGCGACCGACATGCGAATTAAAGCCGCGTTTGCGTCTGCGGACGACATGGTAAAATGGGAGGATTTAGAGACGCATAACATCTTCATGCGAATACCCGAAGACAAGCTCGGACAGTGGGACGGCGCGATAACATTGATGCTCACCCAATTAATCCGAACTTTAGAACGCCGCCCGGATGTACATAGTGCGGAAGGTAAAAAGAGGAATCTGCCGCCGGTTCTCTTGCTGCTTGATGAATTTCCTCGACTCGGCAAGGTGGATGTGATTCAAAACGCCGTCTCAACTCTGAGAAGCAAGGGCGTGACCATCTGCCTAATGATGCAGAGCCTGGCGCAGCTTGACAAGATGTACGGCAAAGAATCCCGACAGATTATCGTCGATAACTGCCAGTACAAGGCGATTCTTAATGTCACCGATCCGGAGAATCAGAAAATCTTCAGCGATATGATAGGCAGTATCAATGTAAGCAAGAAGAGTGTTGGTGACGGCGTTAGCGAGAATATCGGCAAAAACATCGGCGAAAGTTCCGTGGTTGGTGAGCTTGGTTCATATTCGACCGGGGAAACAAAAGGAGCCGCAGCGAATCGCTCCTTGAATATCTCAGGCTCCCGCGAACCGATTATCTATCCCCACGAGCTTGCCATCCTTGCAACTCTTAAAGATGAACGCTTAGGCGATTTGGCACTTATGACCCCGGAAGGGTTCTGCCGCATTCATAAGAGTCCGCATTATTCGCCGATAGTAGGTGGAAACGAACAAAATAAAGACACTTCCCCGGTGATGGGGAAGTGTCCCTAATGCTTGATGTATTACGATGTTGGCTATTCCTCTGATGGAATTCTTGATATGGTGTCTACACATAAGTCGCGTAATTCGGCAGCAAGTTCATCGCGGGTTCCGGAGTCCTCGGGTTGGACGTCGATGTAATCCATCAGCTCGCCCATGAAGCTTTTAATACTGTTTAGGCGCGAATTGAAATAGTCTTCGGAACCAGGAATTATCTCATCTTCTTTCTCCACGGTTTCCGGTGCCGGTTCGGGTTGTTGCTTTGGGGCAGGTTTAGGTCGCCGCTCTTTATGCCATTCACGGACAACTTCTTGAAGCTCACGCTTGGTCATTTGTTTGGGATACTTCTTCTTCCCATTAACATCATGGAGAAGTGCCATAAAGCCTTCCAATTCACCTTGCGGCAAGGATGAGAGAATGTAAGCCTTCGAGAAATCCAGACCCGAAAAAAGCTCCGGAGCTTTTTTTGACAACATCTCGGCTACGCGAATTAGGCGCTGCGCCTTGCATACGGAGAAATCGACATTCGCCTTCAACCAGTTGAGCCAGTGGTCATGCTTCCCGAACTCCTTCTTGGCCTCTATGAGCAGATTGCCAATTTCAAGGAATGACTGTTCGGTCTGCTGATAGAGCTGTTGGATATTCTGTGCGATGTTGTCGAGTTTGCTTTGGTTGACGGGTGCTGTGGAGTCGGAATTGAGTTTTTTACTAATCATAGTTATTGCCTCCTATCGTTTTCTTAATTCTATTCCTAACGATGGAGGATAGGGTGTGACATTTTTGCAAGGTATTTGTTGCATATGGGGAGGTACAAAATGGGCGATAAACTTCGATTACATGAGTTGATAAAGCAGTCCAAGAATTTTCGCGGAGGTCTTTTTGGGTATAAAAAAACACTTTGGGATGAGATTATTAGTGATGATATGACCTGGGAAGAAATATTTGAAGAAGAATTAGTTAAGGATGATATAATTTGGGATAGGAATTTTTCTGTTTGGATGAGAAACGGCGGGAGAATGCCTGACTACAGCAAGCTTTTAATGAGTTGGTTTAGCAAGATTGAGAAAAAGCAAGATTGGTTTTCCAGGATTGAGACAGAAAAATACCGTTTTGATATGTTGCAAAATAACCCGATATTGTCGAGCATTCTAAATGCGCTTTCTGATAATTTGAGCAATGATTTAGAAGAGTTAGACAAACAAAAACAATATTCACTTACGCCGAAACAGATATTACAAATGGTTGTTGCCGGAACACATTACACGGTTATTGAACATATCGAAGAATTTAGCTTCTTCGATACAGGTTCAAAATTCCATGACAGTATATACGATGCCGTCTTTTTCTTGTCTGTGAGCATGTTTATTCAGGAGACGACGCGCATTGAAGGATTGACCCTTGAAAGATTTCTGTATGAGTATTCCCCTATGAGATATAATGACGAAGATTCAAATAACTACTTTAATTTTGATAATCCTACTTTTGCGAACCCAAAAGAATATAGGGCATTTTACTCACATGAAGGCGAAGCTACGACATTCAGGCAGAGTAGGTATAGACTACTGAAAAGGAAAGGAGTTTATAAAGAGTTTACCGAAGGATGGGCGATGCCTAAAAGTTCCGCATACGAATGGTCATTCGATTATTACTTGCAACAATTAGATGAAGATTCACAAGACATTTATATGTGGATGGGGAAATTATTTTATAACTTCAAAGAAAAATTAAAAGCACCTAAAGATAGCGGTTATGAAAAAAAGCTGGAAGAGGCATTTCATAAGTTTATGACCAATTTAAGAAAGATAGATTATAAGAAACTTCTAAAGCTTCAGAAGGAAACTTTGTCTTTTATACAACAGAACGAGCGGTACTACGGGATAAATCTTCTCAAATATGAAAAGAGTTTTAGGCTTTATAACATTACGAACGAAGTGAAGGCACTGCTTAACTGTAAAGACGATGATGAGGCGTGTAACTTCATAGCAAAATCAATTATATTAACTGAAGTGTATTTCCCGGAGGTGTACCGCGTTTTTAGCACTATCGACGACCTTATGCTCATGGGCACTATCGTTGATTTGTTTACTGAGTTTACAGGCATCGTAGGATTTATAAGTCTATTGGTAATTGATAAATATATAGAACAGGGTTATTTCGGCGATGATTGGGAAGGTTTATTTCTTGAGACGATAAATGATATGGCTGAACGGGTATTCTATGATCCTGAAGAGATAGACTATTCAAGTACGATTTATTCTCGTGAAAAGTTCGAGATAATTATCGCTGCTCCCGTACACACGTTGCTTTCGGAACATATCGACATCCCATATCCAGACCTAATAGAGCCGTTTAAGAAAGCCTTAAAGAAATATAATAACACCAGTCCGCGTGGTGAAGATAAAAAAAGCGAATCTCCTTAGACTAATTTAAATCCTTATGCATACCTCTTGTTTATTTGCTTTTCAAAATATAGAACGCAAATGAAGGGTGCGTTTAGCGTACCCTTTCGCTATACAATATTTTATCACTTTATATCAATTTCATCTTGATGTTCGGTACAATCTATGATATAATATTCCAATAGGTACCATTATTCGTGTTAATGTGTTGGGAGGTAGCCGCGTGACCGCAATCAGTTATAACAAGCTCTGGAAGCTCCTGATAGACAAGGGTCTATCCAAGACGGAGCTGCGAAAGTTGGCCGGCGTAAGCACCAACGTCATCGCCAAGCTCGGTAAGAGTGAATCCGTGTCGATGGAGACGCTGGCGAAGATATGCGCGGCGTTGGACTGCGAGATTACTGATATTCTTGAGATGTCATATGTAAAGGAAGGGTAACGCCATAACCACCAACGGGGAAGGAGGACGCGACTGTGCAGACAAGCCCATTTCATGCCATGTACTACGCCAAACGACTACGGAGCTTCGGGTGGGGAGACGATAGGCTGCTCCCTGCTTTTGCTGTATCTGCCAATCTCGAAATCCACCCGCACCAAGTCGAGGCCGCGATGTTTGCGTTACGCTCCTCCCGGCATAAGGGCGTTATACTGGCGGATGAAGTTGGACTCGGTAAATCGGTTGAGGCCCTGCTGGTTATAGCGCAGAAGTGGTACGAGGGTAAGCAACGGATATTGTTAATCGTGCCGACCCACCTGCTGCACCAGTGGACACAGGAGTTTGAGGAAAAGTTACTGCTGCCCCATATATCTATAGACAACAACACCGTATTCGACGAATTTATAAAAGACGGGCAGACCAATCCGTTCGCGCAGGAGGCCATCGTAGTTACGACCTACGACTTCGCGGCGGAAAAGGCTGAGTACATATCCGAAATCGAATGGGATGTAACTGTATTCGAGGAAGCCCACAGGCTCCGTAAAGTCTACACGGGCGAAAACAAAGGCGCGGTGGCGATACAGGCCGCCGTCAAAGGTTCATATAAAATCCTGCTTACGGCTACCCCCATGCAGAATAACGTACTGGACTTATACGGACTCATAAATTTTATTGACGAACACGAATTCTCCGACGAGGAGACATTCAAACTCCGCTATATGAACTCTGTGGAGAATATGGATGAATTAGCGTTGCGCGTGCAGAAGATGTGTTTCCGTACCCTGCGCAACCAGATTAAGACCACAGTTAAGAACCCGGAGCGGCTGCCTATAACCACCGAATACGAATTGACCGAGGACGAGCAGCATCTATACGATAAGGTGTTTTCATATATAAAGCGGCCGCACAGGTACGCCTACCCGAAACAGACCGAGTACAGGCTGACCCTTATGTTGTTGCGGGCGTTCTCATCTTCGACATTCGCACTGACTGAAACATTATCAGAAGGCATAGAGCGGCTTGAGGAACTGTACGCCGAGACGCAGAAGCCGGATGTTAAGGGTGAATTAACTCAGCTTACCGCCATTAGTGAACTGTGCCGGAGCATTACCGTCAACGCGAAAGGTACGGCATTGCTGAACGTCTTGGAGACCGCTTTCGACAAGTTGAAAACGATGGGCGCGAAACGCAAAGCCCTCATCTTTACGGAGAACCGGGCGACACAGAAATATCTATATGGACTGCTGAACACAGGGAAGCACAAGGGTAAAGTCCTAATATTTAACGGCGACAAGAGCCGCGACTACGGAATAATTGAAGCATTCGAGAAGTCCGGGCAGATACTAATAGCCACCGACTTGGCTGCCGAAGGGTTCAACATGGCATTCTGCTCGTTAGTTGTGCATTACGACCTGCCTTATAACGTCCAGCGGATTGAGCAGCGCATAGGCCGCTGCCACCGCAACAAACAGAAATGTGATGTTTTATCGGTCAGTTTTTTAAATAAAAATAATTTCGCTGATGTGCGTATGCTTCAGCTTATAAATAAACGGCTGCTCGCGTTCCAAGGAATGTTCGGCGCAAGCGATGATGTAATCGGTAACTTCAGCGCCGCCTTCGAGGAAGATATGGTCAAGCTCATGTCGCTGGCGCGGTCTAAAGGCGATGTTGAGAAAGCGTTTACCGAACTCCAGAAGAAGTACGACGAGCAGATACAGGACGCGGCTAAGAGAGCCAAGACCTCGCTGTTTTCGTCTTTCGACCCGGAGATATACAAGAATGTCCGGCTCACTCCCGATTACGTCCGCGACATGACGGACGAGATAAACACGCTGTTATGGGCCGTTACGCAATACTTCTTTAAGGGTGTTTCAAGCGTTACGCTGATTGAGGACACCCGCACAGTAAGAGTACACATGGGAATCGGCGGCGCAAAGCTGTTCACCGGGGCGCACCTAGGGCGCAACGAGTACAGCATTGACGATACCACGCTTCCCAAGTCCGGGCGGCATACCATTTCGGGGACGTTGGCGAAGAATATATTAAATGAAATAAACTGGCGCGGCATACCGGAGAGCGGCGCGATGAGCATCTCCTCCGATGACCTCGCCTTTGATAGATGCACGATTGGATATTACAGAATTACCGTCAAGCGCAGTTATTTCGAGAGCGACAGCTATTATGAGTTTGTCGGAACAGCACCCGACGGCCGGCGGCTTAATGACGAGCAGTGCCGGCGAATTATGGAATTACCCGTTGAGCGGGTAGTCGCAAATGGACAAGTCATAGGCGACCGTGACCGCCACCTAAAGCACCAGTCCTCCCATGTGTTAGACGGTTTTATCGACACGAGCCGTTATATAGATAAGTCCCGCGCCCTTGCGGACGGGGACTATGCTGCGGAGATTGAACGGCTGGACTTCCGTTGTATGGAGGAAAAGCTGAAACTGGAGATTGAACTGTCCCAGCTACGGCAGCGGCTTAAACGGATTGAGAAGGAAACGACGGAATCCGGCACGCCGCTTGAACGGCTTAACGCCAAGAAGAATAAGGCTAAGGCCATGCAGGAACTCAAGAATCAAGAGCGGAGCCTGTTCCGGGACAAGACGGCTATCGAAAAGAAATACGAGGACGCAAAGGCTGAATTGCGGAATAATACGACCCTTGAGGCTAAGATAATACGGTTATTTGTGTTAGATGTGGCTGTGCAGCAGCCGACAAACTAAAATCGGGGAGGATATACAAAATGGCAACGAAATTTGAACCGCGCACGAAGGATTTAGAGAATATGGAATTGGAGAAGCTGCGCTCCGTCTTCCCCGAATGTTTCGCGGAGGACAAGCTGAATATCGACAAGCTGCTTACGATTGTGGGCGAGCATTGCCTTGACGATTTCGAGAAGTATGAGTTTCGGTGGAAAGGTAAGTCAGAGGCGTTGTTGGTTGCACAGCAGCGGTCTATGGCGACTTTGCGCCCGTGTGTGGAAGAGAGCGTTAATTGGGACGAAACCAAGAATCTCTACATAGAGGGTGATAACCTTGAGGTCATGCGGCTCTTGCAGAAAAGCTACCATCGCCAGGTGAAGTTGATATATATTGATCCGCCGTATAATACCGGACACGACTTCGTGTACCGGGATGACTGGACGGACAGCCTGGGGAATTACAAACGCATAACCGAGCAGGGCATGAGGTCTAACACCGAAACCGGCGGGCGCTACCATACCGAATGGTTGAATATGATGTACCCGCGTCTGCGTATGGCGAAGCACCTGCTGCGCGATGACGGGGTTATGTTCATCAGTATTGATGACAATGAGGTTCATAATCTGCGAAAGCTCTGTGATGAAGTTTTCGGGGAAGAATGTTTTGTTGCTGATATATCATGGCAGAGGACATATTCATCCCGTAATGATTCGTTAGGGGTAGTTGTTGAGGTTGAACATATTTTAGCATATAGCAGGCAACCAGATTGGAGTCCAAATAAACTCCCACGAACCAAAGAAATGGACGCTAAATATAGCAGTCCCGATGGCGATGATAGACTGTGGACAAGCAGCTCTATTTCTGCTCCGGGCGCAGTAACGCATCAGGGCATGGTATACGCCATTCAACACCCGTTTTCAGGGGAAATGATATATCCAACAACAGGACGCTGTTGGACGTTGGGACAAGACCAAATGTTAGAAAATATGCGGCAATGGTGTGATTATGAGTTAAGAAATATAAACGATGTCAAGAAACGTGCTGATGTATGCGGAATAACCGAAGATGCGATACGGCAAGACGTGAAGGCTATTGTTCTTTCTAATACTCTTGAAGTCTCGCGCCGAAATGCACAATCGGTACTTGATAGGGGGAAATGGCCTTATTTCTACTTTACTGACGGTGGAAAAGGTGGCATCCGGCGCAAAACATATTTAGATGATATGGGCGGGCGTCTTCCGACAAACTTCTGGCCTTTTTCGGAAGTAGGACATACTGACGAAGCGAAAAAAGAGGTGAAAGCTCTTTTTGACGGAGACATTCCATTTGATACGCCGAAACCGGTACGTCTACTTGAACGCATATTGACTATTTCAACCGACATTGATTCCATTGTTTTAGATTTTTTCTCCGGGTCAGCTACAACTGCCCATGCAGTAATGAAAAAGAATGCAGAAGACGGTGGATGTAGAAGATTTATTATGGTGCAATTACCAGAGGCAAGCACCTCATCGGATTATAGAACACTTTGTGACATAGGAAGGGAACGCATCCGGCGAGCCGGGGCGAAAATCCTTGAAGAGCAAAGCAACAAACAAATGGATTTATCCAGCATCGACACGGAGGACAGACCGCTTGACATAGGCTTCCGCGTGTTCAAACTCGACACCTCAAACATCAAGACATGGGACACGACACCCATAAACAACCCAACGCCGGAGCAGATAGATATGCTGTCCCAGCGGCTTAACGACATGATTGACTGCGTAAAACCCGACCGCACCGACCTTGATATGGTGTACGAAGTGCTGATAAAGCTAGGGAATGACCTGTGTGAATCGGTGACACCCATTGAGATTGACGGCGTTACGGCGTATGCCATGCGCGACGACTGCCTGTTCATGGTCTGCCTCGACAAAGGCGTAACCGTTGAGATTGCGGAGCAGTTGGCGGAGTACGCGCCGGGGCTTATCGTGTTCGGGGACAAGTGCTTTGAGGACACGACCACCCTTGCCAATGTTGACCTTGCGCTGAAGGACATGGGCATTGATATTCAGATTATATAGGGAGGCGGCGACGGCATGAAATTAAAATTCAAAAATCAACAGTTCCAAACTAACGCCGTCAACGCCGTTGTCGGCTTGTTCGAGGGGCAGAAGCAAGGACACGGCACGTTCACCATAACCGGCGATAACCAGCTAATGCTACAGGATGGCGGGGATGGCGTCGAGCTTCCTCACGGCTATACCAATGTGCTGACTATCTCCGACGAGCAGATATTGGAGAATATGCAGGCGGTACAGCGGCATAACAGCCTGGGCAAGACCGACGACCTTGAGGGGCGGCAGCTCTCAATCGAGATGGAAACGGGCACGGGTTATGTCCAACAATCCATAATGTAAAGCAAAGTCCATCCAACCACATATATTCACTCGTCTACATTGAAATCGCTTTACATTAAAAACCAAGCCTATTATAATTATAC
>Ga0131853_10005156_pt1 | contig 23536 bp, 12 predicted proteins | sample TergutLab28metaG_FD_92764 | JGI IMG/M metagenome (GOLD analysis project Ga0131853, IMG submission 92764) | Labiotermes labralis P1 segment gut microbial communities from Petit-Saut dam, French Guiana - Lab288 P1 (version 2) (version 2) | ecosystem: Host-associated > Arthropoda: Insects >...
GTCTTAGTAACTTCATTCCTACACTAATTTACGCTCCCTGAGGATGATCCCATAGAGGGATTGAAACATGTAGGAGATATTTTAAATCCATTTTAATCAGATAATGTGGTTTTAATGGTTTGAAAAATATGTGCAATTAGTTGGTTTTAATAAATATTTTTATCACATCGCACGGTAATAAAATGAAAATTACATCCAATGTTGACTAGAGGGATTCAGGTAAAGAAGGAATAATTTTATGGTAACCTGGTTACGTTCCAAGAATCGAACCTTATACAAGCAGTGACAACAGTCTGGCCGAGTCAACAGTCGCAGCATTTTCACGTTTTTCGATAGCCGAATGTAGTTTACAGTTTAGTGGTTGTTTAATTAACTGCCAGGGTTAACACTAAAAAATTCTACTTTCTGTACGCACAGTGCATGTATGTTTTTATATGGGCCTCAGAAAACAATACAGCATTAGTTGGGCAGTTTTAGTCGTTTTTTGCAGAAGTGCGAAAAGCGACTAATAGCTTCATCACGTTTGTCTGTCTGTCCGCTTGGAACAACTCGGCGCCCACTGGACGGATTTTCATTAAGTTTTCTATTTGATGTTTCTTTAGAAAAACAAGTTTAAACAATTTGATTGAAATCTGTCAAAGATAATGGGCACTCTACATGACGAAGAGTGAACGTTTATGTTAATATCTTGCTGAATTCTTCTTAGAATGAGAAATTTTTCAATCGAAAGTTGTAGAAAATATCAACAACACCTTTTATGTGCAGTAACATCCCCAACCACCCCCCACCCCCTCAAAAAAATCGTGCCTTTTGTGAGGCGATGTGGAAAAATGTGTTAAAACCAGCAGGCCACAGATGACAATGTAATACGGCGCATTAAAGGTGCGATTTGCATGCCGGGTAACTAACGCAAGAATACGGACACACACGTATACTATGTAGTACTTATTACTTTTCTGTGGCAACAACGGTTACGCGAACGCGCCTGCGTTACGTTATACCTATCTTGCCTGTCTTGTTGTACTGAAACAATGTGATTGCTGCTTGGGGAGAACTGAATTCTGAAATATAATGCAGTAAGGTGCGAGTAAGCACAAGTTTTGACGTTTCCTATGTACGCTGTACAACAGTCACCTGGTGAGAGTCTGTCGAACTTCTGTAATCCTGGCTTTCCAGTTCAATTTGTAATATTATTTTCTCTTCTTATTTTGAGGTTTCTTGATCTCTTAGTTCTTAAGAACTTCCTCAATCCACGTAAATAATAACGCTTTTCTAAAAATACATGTGTTACCACACGATTACCTAAAAGGTAACACAAACAAGTCTTCCCAGGAGAGGGTTCCGGTCTTAAGAGGCTTTTATTATAATAAAAGCAATAATTAATCAACTCAAGGCAGCTACCTTCGCAAACATAAAATACTCGCTCAGATCATCAAAAGACTTCCTGCCCCCCCCTTTTGCAACTGGTGTGTTCATTGTAGCGTTCAGACTGTCGGTAAGTTACGGAATACGGGTACAGTCGATGATGCCATCATACGTTATACTTCAAAATATAAAATAGTATTGGGTTCGTTCTCTCGCCTACATCTGGGTCTCCTAAGTGACTTCTTGTCTTCATGGTTTGAGAGTACGGTTCTGTGTGATTTCTCGTCTCTCCCATCAGCGCTACATGACCTTCCAATCTCATCCTTCTTGAATCTGTCATTCTTATAATATTTAGGTGAAATTAAAAATTACGAAGTTCTCTTTAGCTACTTGTCGAGTTCTATAATTTATTATTAATTTAACCTTTTGACGCCTAACGTCAACTATAATGGTCGTACCGCACCGCTAACCTCTAAAGTTTCATTTTATATATTTGTTGAACAAATATAAGTACTGAATATTTTAAACATGGTATATACTCTCCGTTTTTTTCTCTTCAAAATGCAGTTTGTTTCATAATTCTAACGTATTTGGTTCCTGTAATATTCACATTTTATGTACAGGGTGTGCTAAAATTTAAAAAATAATTCCGGCGCCAAAAGGTTAATTTACGAATTTTATTGATTTAATGCACAAATTATATTACTGTTTTAAAAAAAAACTTATGTCATTCTAAATTTCTGTCTCTGATTAATTTTACGACGCAGTGAGTATTCCACAGTATGTAACGTCGACGGTAAGGTGATTAATCAATGATGAATTGACAAGGATTTGGAAGGAAGAGGCCATGTTGTTATCAAGGTGCTATCACTACGTTTGCTTAGAGGGACTGACGAATATCACCATATCCTTCCCTAAGGCATTTCCTGGAATAAAATTAATGTGCCGTGTTTTAGTAAAATAAATGGAATATTAAATTTGGTTTATCCTGTAAAAATATTTCCTACCTCTGGTGGAAGGTCTTTATTGTGGAGAAACCGAATTGCACCCTAGGAGCCATCTCTGAGTTTGAATGTTTCGCTTGGATAAGCAGCCATTTTCTAGCGAAGTGAGCGTTATTGACATTCGGTAATGGCGTTCCTTTGCTGCACCAATCACATGTAGGAGGGACAACGGAGAAAACATGAGAGGAATTGAAACTTGTGTCATATTCATGGTGAATGCTATAACAGAGACTGCAATGACATAAATAATTCACTTCCGTCTGTTTGGGCTGGTAACAAACATACCCCAGCAGAACGCTTCAACAGGAAATGCATTCATTTTGCTAATTAGATTTGGCTACAACAACTACATTTTTCCATCTTTATACCATTATTTAAATCACTGAACACATATCAATGCATTTTGTTATTCCTTCGCCTGTTTAGTCCTTTCTTTGTTATTCCTTTCTCTCTCCCTTTCTCCTCTGTTTCTATATGTATTTGTTTAATGATGTGTGTTTCTTTCTTTCTTTCCGTCATTTTCTTTCCTTCTCTATTTTTCACTATTTTCTCTTATTCCCTTCTTCTGTCTTACTTCCGTCATATCTTTATCTGCCTCCGTTTCCTCCTCTCTTGTCTTAATTTCTTACCCATATAAACTAAAATATGAAATAAAGTATATATATATATAATCTAGTCATACACAACTTTATATTGAAATATTGAAAGCGTTATAAAATATAGAGTCCACCTGTTCAAAGATTAGCCTGAAGATAGCCCTGTAATTGGACCAAAACATGTAGCTGCAATTATAATCTAATAAAATATAATGCTGTGTATGACTATATTATATACATATATATATATATATATTAGCTTATATTCAACACAACGAGGATGCCTTACTTGAAAATTCTTACCCATATTTACGAACCCGCTTTTTTAATCCGTTTGAAGTCGAAGTTTATTGAACTGTTATATATTCTTTAATACGCCAAGGAGCTCCTAGGCACTATGTATATGTATATATAACCACATGTTGTGTGTCCAACACGAATTTTAACATGCTTTATCTCCAAAATACTCTTAATTAATGAGCCAATTTACTGCAGTTAAACTTTCAAGTTTGCAAATCATAAGCACGTATTCTGAGATCAGCGCTGTTCTGAGATTTTGTACAGTGTAGATTGATAGCAGTCTGCTTGACCCTTGACGATGGGACCGATATGTTGTCCCAGAACGTCGCAAACACACTACCCATCTACGCTGCGTAACATCCAAGAAGAGCACAGATCTCATTAACTCCGAAGGATAAGCCTGAAATTCTGGTGTATTCCGTTGTTAGCCATGTTACCTCATGCCTTCCTGATGTTAGCTACGAGGGTGAGTCAAATGAAAACCTTTATTATTTTTATCTCCTAATTTATTGAACACAAAAGGTACACAATGACTTCATTTTTCTGTGTGGTCTCCATTGCGGCCTGTCGACCACTTTTCAAACCATGAGTATAATTGTTGTCAACTTACAAGACAATCGAGCTGCGTTTCGAATTTATATCACACTTTTAAGACTTTAAATTGACTCTCCCTCGTATAAAAAACTTTTAATTTTTGTAATGCTGACACATTACAAAGAGGAGAAAAATGTCCACAAAAATTGTGCTATATTTGTACATGTTGGTGCCGCGTTCGTAGAGTGGAAATTCATAACTGAGGAAGGGGAGCATGTGTTACAGTTATCTGTGCACATTAGACATTTTGGACAAGAACGTTATGCCAAAATTTCAAAGTGAAACAGAAGTAACACTGCCTTCGCTACAGTACTACAAATTAATTCTTTCACTGTGTGTATGGTACGCTGTGTAACTGCCGTATGATACAATTCATGGGTTAGAGTCTCTTTTTTTTTGTTAAATGTATGGTCGCCCAACTAATCAACAACTTCGCCTCTGTTTATGGAATCCGACTTTTCATTACCGTGAAAACCAGTGCCTTCGAACACTTGAAAATAAACGTGCTATCGGGCTTGCTAAAAAAAAAAATCACATCGCGCCATCATTTAGCGAACGCCTCAGAATATTTTGGAGTAGGGCCATGGCGTAATTCAAGGTCTATAGGACTTATTTTTTCTGGATCTTCACCTATCTTATCTTATTAAAACTCTACCAGGCGATAGAATAGTCTGCAGACCAAATGATCCTATTATCGCCAGAACCTTTTAGAATCTAACATGTTACCTAATTTAAGAACAGACTGTTTTTCGTTAACTGCGAAGCAAGCTGCCAAAGCAGCGCAGCAGGAAACAAATAGCTGATGGAAACCAGTCTTTCCTTAAATTGTATACTCTCTACATACATGAACCGAACAAATTGGAGAAAAGAAATAATAATGGGTGAAACTTGTGCATAGAATAAATTACTAAAATTATAGACGGAGTTTAACTTAAAAGAATAAGAAAGATAGAAAGAATGAACGAATGAACGAAAGAAAGAAAACACTAAGAAACTGCAGCCGGAATATGTGACCGACTTGGTCTACACAATGAAATACACAGTAACAATCAATCGTACTATTGTAATACACTATGAACTGTGCATCTTGTGGTGATTAATTCGTAGAACCACTACACATGCACTAGATGTATTCTTCCAACGTTAACAATTCTCCGACATATTTCGGCACACCACACATGCCATCATCAAGGAGGCTTTGTGGTTGTTATCACAGCGCTTTCAGATGATCCGTTGTATGGTAAGTGGGGGTGAACCGCATAATTTTTTTAGAAATGATAACGTGAGAAAAATACATTTCGTGCCTGTAAAGTTGGTTCTGCCGATCCCAGTGGCCGAGCGGTCTACGGCGTGGGTCTGCGGCCACTCGCTTACTGGGAGTGAGGGTTCGAATCCCGCCGGATGCATGGATGTCTGTCTGTTGTGAGTGTTGTGTGTTGTCATGTAGAGGTCTCTGCGTCAGGCTGGTCACTCGTGCAGAGGAGTCCTACCGATTGTGGTACATCTTGTTTGAGGATGATCGTGAGTCCTCGACAATGAGGCCTTGACCCACTAAGGCTGTTGCGCCGAGGTAAAAATGATACTAAACATCATGTTATTAATAGGCTCCATATCAGTGCATTCAAGGACTATTTACGCTTATGTAGTGAACCAACAAATGCACACTGGTAAAATATTCTTTAACATAGCTATAGTATTAATCAGCTACATGCTTCGGTCGCCTTTGCGACCATCATCAGCGTGCTGCTTATGTAAAACCACTTGATGTTATAGTGATTGTCTTCAGTGTTTCCTGTGGTTGTAAAATGTCATATTATGTACCGATACAGCCAAATTAAATTGTTGCATTTTTGCTAAAAACAAATAAAACTGGGTGCGTTTATGTTGTATCCGTTTTAACAACAATTTAAAAAATAACAATACATAATCGGACATTTTACAGCCACAGGGGACGCTTAAGTGAATCATTATAACATCAAGTGGATTTACATAAGCAATTTGGCAATTCATTTACATTTTATCATTGTTCTTGTAGAGTAAACTGATGTAGCTGATCAGTAATATAGCTATGTCAAAAAGCATTTTACCAGTGTGCATTTGTTGGTTCACTATACAAGTGTAAACATCACGCTAGTTTTGAAAGGTCTGATACAAGGTTGGTTTTGTTTAGGTTAACATTTCACAAAATTTAGGGTGTCGATAAACACTTGAGCCAAAAGACTCCGTCTTGCGGCCCACATTTTGACATTCCTTTCAAAGAGAGGACTTAGTTGATTGCAAATTCATAGCAGTGTTTTGTAGTAGGAAGAAATATCAAAATGGGGTCGAATTATTTTCGAATTGAATGAGTGGAAAACATCAATGGAATTAACATGCAAAGTAGTTTGAATGGAATAAGAAGACAGAACTTTGAATGGTATAAAGCCGGAACCAGCAGACCAAAATGGCATGCGGATTGACACAAGTATAGAATCCCGTGAGTTTATCCGAAGAACTGCCCCTGCTGTTTATAAATTAATGTGCACTAATTCTTAACTTTTCAGTGTAAGTTTTTGCACCTACGCAGTGCTCGCTCAACTCCAAATGGCGGAGTCCCTGCCATTTACGGAACAATGAAGATCATTCCGGTGCTGTAACGGCTGACCACTGGATCAAATTATGGGCCAAATAACTCCAGTTCACGCCCTCATGTCTGCTGTACTATTGTCTACCGAACTCCTTAACTATGCTGAATTTGCCACGCTTATTTTTTCCTACTGATGTTTCGAATAATCTTTTGTATTTGACGTTTTTGACGTTTGTGAGACCGTGCATCATTAGAACAACGATGTAAGCAACCAACAACAAATTTCGTTTACTGATATTTTTATTGATCTATTTGAATCCGCTCTACATGTTTCGGGCAACAAACTCGCCCATCTTCAGGAGCACTTTCAGACTGTATATACAGTGAAAAAGTGCTCCTGAAGATGGGCGAGTTTGTCGCCCGAAACATGTAGAACAGATTCAAATAGATTAATGAAAAGATCAATAAACGGCAATCGTTGCGTCTTGTTGGTTGCTTATATCTTTAATATTTTGTGTGTGTGTGTGTGTGTGTGTTTGTGTGTGTGTGTGTGTGTGTGTACTAATTATCTCACATACACGTATTACTGCTACAGCCCATATCACCCAATATTACGATCACCTCAGTAGGCCTGAAGTTTCGTGGTTTGAACAAATTATGAAGTCTCTTGCTAAGTACATTTCTTCATCCTCGTTTTATTCACGCTCTCCCCCACGACCAAAAATTCTCTTCGGTCTCAATATATTTTCTTCCATCTGTATCAAAGACCAAGTTCCGCAGTCTTAAACAGGACTAAAATTATAGTTTTTCAGAAGTGCACAAATCGCGGTCGACAAGTCACCGTGGTGAATAAATTTTTAAGACTGCGATTAATGTTTATGGATTCTCAGTACAGAACTGGCTTCGTGTCTCCTTTTTGGCATCTAGAATTTTGAGGTGACTTCTAGATTTTTGGAACAATTGTGCATCCCTGGTCTTCAGATTTTAAGATAGTTACATGTCAAAGAATTCTGAGTTCAATTATTGATATAAAACCTTAAACTACAAAAGTTTATCCTGTAGTTCGCAAGCTTGTTTATCGAGCGGGATAATGCATTTGTTTCGCGTTTCTTATTGTTGTCTTATAAGTGTAAGTTATTGGATTTTGGAGTGTTGAATTAGAAATGTTAGACTTGATAGGAAAGGTGATTTCGGAATGACGTTTCCGTGTTCTGTTTGAAATATTATCCTCGAATTTATCTGGAGAGAGAGTGAGGAAATAAAAAACATCGGCAAGTCAGGATTTCTAATCCGCCCTCCTACTCCTTAAATGAGGATATGCCAGCTTATAATCACAGCATGAATCTTCTGCCTGTATGCAGATAATGTCCTTCATGTCCTTACGTGAGAAAGACACAAGTCCATCGCTGTAGTTACCGACTTGCCATCGATAACCTCTTTACAGTAGTTAATGTAGAAGTTTAGAGAGACTCTGTTCCCTGCGAGGTTTATGTTGAAATAGAAAAGGCGAAGATAAAGGTAAAGTTTTCCGTGTGCAAGCCATAAGGGCATGTAAGGGTAGTGGATATATAACTCCACATACTCATAAACTCAGCAGTATGTGGAAGTGAGCGGTCAGTATCGAGCAGCACCGCCTTCCCTCTGGGAAGGAGTTCGCTATTAAATAGGACAGGTGAAAGCCGGAACCGGTCTGGGCCTCTTGGAAGGAAGATAGGTTTTTTGCCCCTGTCTGATACCGAAAACCGGGTCATCCAGCCCGTAATCTCTTCACTATACTGACTACGATATCCCTCTTCTTTATGGGCCGGAAAAGAGTTTTTATAATTAAGACAGAATGTGTTGATCATCGGAGATATCATACAACATAGCAAAATATATGGTAGCACTGAAATAGACGAAGTTACTTCTTGGGTTGCTCTAAGAATGAAGAAACTGTCCATGGAAGAGACCGTGGATAGCGTGTGCATATTATGGCGGCAGGTGATATACTGACACATTGCTGCTTGAGATACAGAACGCCAATACGTGGAATATGTAATATTGATACTTTATTCTGGCAACACTGTGAGTTAGTCTTACTCAGAAAAGAACGTAAAGGACTTGTAAGGAACGACAGCTTTAAACGTACTGAAGAGCGGAACATGTGATACCTTTGGAAGTGGAGGAGGAAAGAAGCATTTGTCTGAAGAGGACTAACATGGAAATCCACTAAGGTGGCTGGTCTGTTGGAGAATCAGTTTCAATAGAGGCTGTTGAGTAGTTGAATGGAAAACACGTAATGGAAGAGTCAGTTTAAGTTTTCAAGTATTGGGTTTTGTAGTTTCTGCTTGTTTGACAGTTGTGTCGGTCGAGTTTCTGAAGCGTTACTTGTCGAATTTTTTGGCATATATATAATTCTGAATTTCACTGATTTATTTTGATCATTTTCAAATTGCACATCAAAGAACTCCATGACAGACATCCAGCAAAAGTCTCTGCTAGAAGACTTGTAGAAACAAATTACTTATTTATGCTTTTTGACTGATTGGTTTATTCAGTGTAAAATATGACCCCGAATTTCTTGAGTAGAATATTCATCTGTTAATTATTCATTTATTTTTTATATAACAAAGCTATCAGTAGTTTAGACTAAAACTCCGTATGGTAGGGTGAGTAGTAAATTGTAAGTTGTGGGAAGGAAGTGGTGGTAAGACCATTTGGGGTGCTATTCCGGCTCTTTTATGGACAGACTAAGGAATTTCACGAAAAAGCTAAGAGAAAATAACAAACAAACCGGTCAAGATTAGAACCAAGCGCCTCCCAAACAAAAGTCAGATGCGTAACCACACGACCCAAATTGGTCCGTCTGCAAGGATGGAAGATCGTCAGTAAATGTGCCCTCTTTTTTCTTCGACAAATAACAAATCCTCATGAATTTTATTGCTGATTCAAGTAAGAAATCAATACCTCGTACGACAGAGGCTGTTAACTGCCACTTCATACTCCCACCCAACAGCGATGCAGTACTTTACAACCATCTCTTCGTCATGTTTTGTTGTACTGTATTATGATTTTCTTGCACTTATAAGTCTGAAGATTAAAAATATCTTAGTTCCTGATGAGTTTAAATGATTAAAACACATTCGAATAATAAATATTCTCTATTAAAAGAATGCCACATAAGTTTATCTATAGTTATAAGGAAGGTAAAAATTATTCTCATCTCTTGTTAACAGATGGCTCCTATGTTCCTTCCACACTTAAGTGTAACAGATATTCAAGACAGAATGTTATTGCCAAGTGTGGCAAAACAGTTTATGTCAACATATTTTGGGAGCAAACAAAATCAGAGAACAACTCTGGCGGAGCTACACCTCTCCACGACTGATAAATTCTGAATCATAAATTTTTAAATTTATAGGCACTTCTATGTTCTAATGTAGATGTATACTTTGAGCTTCACATGCATTTACAGATCATTCCTTCTTGTTTAAAAAAAACGTTAGATTTCCTCATTTGCTCCAGTAGAAGGCAGGTTTAGAACGTGAAATCAGGTCACTACCGCTTCCTTCCATATTCTTCCCAATTCATTCACCAACCACCACTGATTTCGACACCATATGCTTATGTTGTTTGAAAATTGCAATACACAACTTATGTGTGTATCACATTGGTCGTATTAAATAAATTGTAATTAGTAAGCCGTACATCTTGAATAGAACTGAAAGCGTGTTATCTAGTGAAGCTAAACTGATACATGCAGATGACAACACAGCATGGAAATTACTGAGCATAAAAGCTAGTGTATGGCTTAACAAACTATGTAAAAAAGGGCAAATCACCCATAATTACATCCACACTCAGACAGCAGGAGATAACCCTGTCAATCAGAAAAACTATCAGTGATGTATGAACTGAGTAATCAAATACGATTTCTGTATGCTGAAGAAAAAATTAAACAAGAAATTAATTTACGAACTACGATAGTTGAATAAAGATAGACCAACTTGATGTCAGTTGCTTTATTATTTCATTACTTAATGCTCAACATGTTTCGAATATTAGTACATCCATCCTCAGGAGCTTGCGACTTATTTGTTGAGTTATTTCATGGGTTGTATTGCTCTGGTTCGATGTGTGTTGGTGTTACAGTGTGGTTCGGCTGGGGTGGTGTGGTATCCTAACGCAGGCTGAAGCCTGCATAAGGATACCACACCATCCCAGCCGAACCACACTGTAACACCAACACACATCGAACCAGAGCAATACAACCCATGAAATAACTCAACAAATAAGTCGCTAGCTCCTGAGGATGGATGTACTAACATTCGAAACATGTTGAGCATTAAGTAATGAAATAATAAAGCAAGTAACATTAAGTTGGTCTATCTTTATTCAACTATCAAGATGATGCACGGTCCAATAAACATAAGATGCGAACTACGATATTTGTATTAAATAAATTATGATAATTTAAAAGCATGTCATGAATGCAGCTCAGATAAACGCGATAATGTAGACTGTATTATAACTAAACTGACTGAGCTACTGAAAGCTCCGTTAAACAAACCACAGACAAAATGAATACTTCTGTGACAGAATGCACTGGTGGTGATGGCGGGGGGAGAGATCGTTTAGAAGTTCAAACAAATGGTAAAAACAGTTGTGAAGAAACACAACGACGATATGGGCGACGTTTTCATGTAGTGTGACCAGCACATGTACTCTAATACCACGTATGCGTGAAAATGTGTGAGACGCCTTAATTTTCACGAAATCGCACCGGATTGATGTGATGAAATTCATTTCCCAGATACTCTGGCTAGAAACGGACGGAAACAGGTCTTGTGACTCAGGAATATGGTCGACCCCTTTCTTCTCTGCTTCCACTCGCCGAAGACTTCCAGGTTATAACCCAATTTTCTCGCCGTCAGCGCTTCCAAAGGGAGGCGGCTTCGTGTCATCCATCGCAACCGATACCCGAGGGGCTGGTAGGGGGAAGCAATGAACATCTGAGATGAACGGGGTCTATAATATTTTGTAATTAAAGGACCAGTGTAACAGCAGCGGTACATATCCTGACTGTTCACGATGGACAGCACGAAACGTATCTAATTATTTCTAACATGTATACTTTTTTTAAAAATAAAAATGGCTACGTTTGTGTGACACAAAATTTGACTACGTGGTAAATATAATCGTTCTTCTTACGTTGCACACTGACATAAACTGCTACACAGGGCAGATGGCAATGTTTGTAGGACTTAAAGGCTTAACATCTTTACAAAATTTGCATTCGGCCTCACCATTCCTACGGATTTCCTGGAAGTAAAATGGCAGAGACCTGAAGCTACTGCACCACTCCTTCTACTGCCTAATGTGAGTGCCGTAATAACCTTACAACCTTATATGTCTTAATGGTGTGGTGCTTAATTAAGCACAGGAAAAATTTTGCTTTAAAATTCCTGCCTCCTCGGCTACTAACACGAGGTAGCTCAGTCAGTATATTGGCTAGGATGCGGGCTGGATGACAGATGAATGGCGGTAAGATTAGCGGCAGAGACAAGAGAATTTCTTCTTCACCAAATTGTTTACACTAGCAGTGAAGAACTTCCAGTCTCTTGTTTATTACGATTTGGTGTCTGCTTCCCGAAAATGAAGCAGTTGGAGCATGACAGTGACAACTCACTTCCATCTGAAGACCCGCTATTAATAATCCTTGGAGCTACACCGCAATTTCTCAATATCATATCACAAGGTTTTGCGGAAGGAAGCACACGAACAACATGAATTTGTTTTTCTCGAGTGGTCGCAGTATTAACTGCCGAAAAAGGAGAAGACGATAGCAAACACACGTTAAAAAAATTACGTAGTGTTCAAAAGAAAAAGAATGAGGAGAGTAGCATAGCCTACACACAGGCGGAAATCAAGGTGTGGAAGGTCCATGAAATGCCGGTTGGTAAATTGTGCTGTATTTATGTGTATATCACAGTCAGGCACAATGAGCCCAATCAGCAGAATACTGTCTACAGTACGCAGTTACATGTTCGTAGAACGTACTCCTACGAGGCAGACAAACTCTTGATAGTTAATTTGAATTTGTTGCTCAGCTGCTCTTATTTACCAGTGTATAATGAGGATAAAGGAGCCTGCAGCGCTATTGATTGCAGCGACAATGTATACACGCGTGAGGAATTCATTTTCCTGCTTACATACTACTCAGTTGGGAAATGCTTAGAGACATGCCGAAGATTTGCGTCAGGGGCTTCTCAGTCTTCAAAAACCAACGATCATATTAACCCTTTTCTACCCTCTTCTTCTGACTTGTGAGCCGCTGGATTATGAATGGGAATCTATTGAAATTTTATACCATTTTATTTAAGATGTCGCAATATGCCAACCCTCTACATTTGCAAACAGATTCACATGTTACTCAATGACTTTCTTTAACCGCGTTTAATTTTTGTATTATCCGATTGAAACTAAGTGTTTGCTCCAGGAGATAAACTTTTTCACTTCAGTATTTAAAAAAAATGTTAAAACATATCAAGACGCCGCGGCTTGAGAACCTCTGATTGGGTAACAAAATATATAATTATCATTTAATATTCGAATTGAAATGGAAGCACTTGAGTACAAGTAAGAAGACGTTTAACTCTCTGCGTGATTACAGGTTTCCGCCGCGAAGTAGAGGAGAACCGCGCTCTTCTGGGTTATTACGCAGCTAGTAGTGGTAATCCCTTACCGACGTGTCAAGACAACCTGTCTAAGAGGCTGTCCCGAAAAGGCGGTTGCGTAATACCCCAGCAGAGCGCGGTTCTCAGGTTGAGCCCTCTGTTTAGAGCCGAACTGTCGACCGGGAGTAATGATGTACGAAAATTCGGAGTCGATGTGATATGAGTAGCAAATCCATAGAGACCGTTTATATGCAAGCTGACTGTTGTGGGCATTGAAAGAAATACGTAGAACAAATAATCTGCCTTTTCAGCGAAACCATTCTTGCTCTTTCTTGCGAATGAATTGTCTTTTTAAATAGTAAAGTGGATATCGTTTAATAAACGAACAGCTAAAATTGTAGAGTTTCCGTGGTGTAATTTTGTCAGTGTGAGAAAACTGGCTTGCATATTTGTTTACTAAACTACCCACACGATGTCTAAGAAGAGCAAAATTTACAACATGTGAACATCAACCTCAAAGACAGCAACATCAACCGGGATAACCCAGCCCGAACGTTGACTGGATACAAGATAAAAGCTTAGGTTTCAATATCCGGTATAAACAGTGATTTCTCTTTTCGCCACTGCGAGTGATACGTGAAGCCGACTGCTGACCGCTGACTAGTGCCATTTATTCTCCATGCGTCTTTAAGGCGTCGAACTTAATTAATATCGGATAGCGATTCTCACAGTTATGGTGACAGTGGTAAGCATAGGAAATTTGACAATGTAGTGTAGGTTTCGCACTGAGGTGCTAGCCTGACGTTTATCGTGTACGGCTTTCATAAATATTGCTTTGCTTAGAGGTGATACTAGATGCGTCTGGCTGCGATTCCGAAACCTGCTGAACGAAAGACAGACGTGCCACTCTTAGATCGCCATAAACTTGGAAACGGGCGATGGTAGGCAGAATGCCAAAAGAGGGACCTTTAGGTTTCAGTGATAAATCCAAAACGACTTACTCCTACTTCGATTGAGTCTATACCGAGTACCTCGCCACGTGGATCCCAGAACAAAAAGGAATTCGTGAATGAGATGAACGCAAGCCTACAGGCACAGTTATGCTTTTCTCACATGAGGTTTTTACAGCAAAATGCAGTAAAGACATCGATTTATGAGGCAATGGGAGTTGGCTTATTTTTGGCCTCGAGCTCTGCACTAAATTGAGATTATAGTTCTCTGTCCAAACATTTATAAACTCACTACACAGAACAAGGTTGTTATAGAAAAGCTAATATCCCGCTAAGAAGTGAAAACATCCCCTGCCATACATTAAACTCGAAAGCTTACTGCCGTCATCTTAAAGGCCCATCACTGGATCGTGCCAGGTGCTGTTTGTCGACACCTTCTTTCCTTATTTCCGAACACTTATAACTTAAATATCTGCAGTACCTCCCACACTGAATTTATATGTTCCAATGAAAATATACAAAAAAAAAAAAAGGAAGCCAGGCTTTCTGTTGAATATCTCGGTGTGGAAAGTTTCCAAAGATGTTTCGCTTACCGATCAACTAACTGCAACTTATTTCGCAGTTTTCTGCGTAGACTATGTGCAATTCAATCGCTTTTCTCCTGTTTTGAAGCTAAAAAGAATTCTGGCCATTAACTAACTACATGGAGCAGGATTCTTCATAAAATGCCAACAGGATATCAGCTAGTCAAAAATTCCCGCATTTTGTTAAATCGGATCTTCATTTCCACATTAACAACAGTTCGCCTTGTCCGTATGCATTACCAAGTTTATCCACTCGACACCTTCCCATTCTATTTCCTTAAGCTGAATGTCATTATTGTTACTGTTGTCGTTGTTGTTGTTTTATGTTCCTAGGTCTACCAAGCGGCTTCTTTCCTTCCCGTGTTGCAACCAAACCCTGTTCCCACCTAAAGGTAAAGTAAAGTTAAGGTTCACCCTAGAACAGGCCACGAAGGCCTAGCGGGAGAGTAGAGATATAGCTCTACTCTTTCTTTAACCTCGGCACTAGATGGTGTGGGTGGTCAACGCCACGCCCCGGCAGCTTTACCCCCGGGAAAGAGACCCGGTACCTATTGTATAGGCGGCTCCTGTACCCATATACCGTATATTTCTTTTTTGCCTCCACAGTGCCACAAGGAGACTGATAACCACAAGTGTGGAAAGCCTGCTCTGAATCTAATTGTCACTTTCTTCAGTCCTGTTATGTTCTAGGTCCCTCCGTTTAGTTTAACTGCGCTTATATTTCTCATACTCACATACCTACGAGGACTGCGGGCTGGAGTAGCCTAGTATAGCGCAGTCGGTATAGCGACTTGCTGCGGGCTGAATGGTCTGTGGATCGAATTCCGATGGGACCGAGATATTCCGCACTCGTCCAGACCGGCCCTGGGGCCCACTCAGTCTCCTCTTGGGTACCAGGTCTCTTTCCAGGGTATAAATCGGCCGGGGCGTTGTTTTGACCCTCACTCCAATGTAGCCGCGAAGTGAAAGAGTGGAGCTATACCTCCACTCCCCTCTCGGCTTTCATAGCTTGTTGTAGGGTGAGCTTTACCTTTTACCTTTTATTCCTAAGAGAACTTCCAATCACAAACTTGAATTTGTGTATTGTTCTTGCAAGCATATCACGTGAAACGGCCAATTATCTTTTTTTACTGATCAGGACTGGAAGGTACTGTATAATGGTATTGTTACTAGCTTGCTAGCAGCTGTTTTAGAACAGCTGTATTGTATTTTGTATGAAAGTGTGAAAGTGGACGTACGTTGCTGGAAATTGTATCGGCCATGCGTGTGATTATTAATTGCTGTATCTGTCCACAACGAAATTAGCGAAGGGTAGAGAGCGTGGCGTCAGAACCACACCATTAATCTGGTGGAAGGAAATAGACCGCCCGTGACGTGAAAGATTGTATTTGTTCGGGCTACGTGGGGTTAAAACAAACGGTTTTAAAGATTTATGAAGATAAATGGATTAGGAGAAGAACAAGGAATCAGTGCCAATACTGAGATCAGAGTGCTTTCTTTACCTCTTTGAAAAAAACATAGTGAAAACTTCAAATATCAATTTGTATACAAGCTTCTTGCAAAATGTCGGGTATATTGGACAGACACGAATTTAAATTAAATTTATCTTATATTTTAATATCGATCGACAACACCAAATTTAACGGAAACTCTTCTTGGCTGCCGAGATTGAACACTCGGACAGAGGGACAGGCAGGATTACTCCGAAACCCTGCAAATGGCAACGTAGTATACTGCATGCCAAGAAGGAGTAACAGAGCTATATTTACCCTATCGTTCAATAAAACCCAAAGATCAGTCCAAACACAGTACACTTTTTATTCCAGGTTGTTCACCTAAATGTTTCGACACCAATAAGGATCATCATCAGGCTTCTGCATAAAAATTATTTTAAAGGTAAAAAGTGCGTATCATACTATACCATTCTTTGTGAGATATCGTAGTTTACACATTTTTTCTGAAGTTATTATTGTTGTTTGAAAAATTATAGTTGGTAAGTATTGTTCTGGTTCAAACCGTTACAGTAGGTACTGTTGTTGCTTCTCCCCCCCCCCCCTTATTCTCTAGCAAAATTGTTAAAATGCGGTTCTGGTATGGCATGGTGTGGTATGATCGTAGTTACATAGCGATCGTTTGTTCCGTGATTTAGGCACAAAAGGTGTGTGGAGTCTAGCAGTAGTTGTGAATATCCGATGGTAAGTTTACGATATTTGAAAAATCTTTCAGATATCTTATTGTAATACTTTTTATCTCTTGGGTTTGACACATTAAATAACCGTAGTATGTGGGGAACTTCTTGACTAGCTTCTTAAAAGGTACTTTGCTGCATGGAGTGAGTGAACTAGTGAGTGAATGAGTGACTTAGTTAGTTAGTTAGGCATCTGGAAGGTTCTTAAAATCATCGGGAACTTACCACCGGATATTAAACATGTACTGCTCCTAGACTCCACATTCTTCGCATGCGTAATCACAGTAAAATGGTCGCTACGTAACTAGAATCATACCATAAGAGAAATGGATTTTAACAGTTTTGTTAGAAAATAAAGAAAGGAACTCAACACCAAGAGATACTATAATGGTCTTCAATAAGAATAAAAACTTCAGAAAAATTGTAAATTTTAAGATCGCTTAATCCAAGAGTATAGTATCCTGTAATAAGGACTTTTTATCTTTAATTTGGAGTTTTTAAGCAAGAACTTAATGACGATCCTTACTGGTATCGAAATATGTAGCTGAATAACCTATAATATAAAGTAAGCTGTGTTTAGGCTGACCTTTGTGTTTCACGTAATGGTAATGAAAAGCACAATACGATGACAACCATCAAAACATAAGTTGCGTGATTTCAGGCTTAGATCTGCGCTCTTCTGGCATTTTACGCAGCGTAGATTGGTAGTTAGTTACCGACGTTTCGTGACAACATATCGGCTCCATCATCAAGAGTAAAGGAACCCAAGAAGAGTAAATTTACCCGTCTGTAAATTGAAAGACGAAGCACTAGATCGCACTCTGTAGATATCTCGCTTCGGAAGATACAATGGACCTGTCGTGGGACAGACAACAAAACGACTGAATGTCACTTGGATTGAAGAACAGAGAATCAGAATGGCTAAGAACAAATGGTATGTGTACGATGCCGCAGAAGTTCGGTATGAAGATGAAAGGAAATAACAAAGAAGGAGACGCATAATTTGTAAACCTCTGTGATGTTACCAAGTGTGGAAATGACTTCTGCGAAGAGATGGACGCTCCAGACCTGCAGAAAGCTAGGGCAAGTCAGCAGCAACACTTATTCCGAAGGAAAATATTACGGTAAATATTTAGGATTCATAACCAGTATATATATATATATTTAAGGAACAGATTTATAGTCTCTTAGAATGTAACCATCATTCCCAAGAACTATATATATCGTTCTTGGGAATGATGGTTACTTTCTAGTCTACAAATATGTTCGTTAAAGGAGAGTGCTCTGAAGTAAGAACAGAGATTGAACATAGACTGAGATTGTTGAGGAGGATATGTAGAGTTAAGGGAGAAGACTAATAAAACGACGGGGAAAATTACGTAAAGATGTGCTTCCCAATTTGTACCCCCGAGCCTCTCTTTACATTAAGCTGATAAGTAAAGTAACTGCTATGGGTGGGACACACGGTACTTGTTTAAGGAGATAAAGACTGCTTGAGTTTAATTTGGGAAACTTCAAGCGGAGAGGTGCTTGAGAGATGAAGTAGTGGATGTGGAGAATATTGCGAGGGACATGCAAGAAACAGGGTGCACGGCTGCGTCGTGGATTGTAGAAACCTGGACATACAATATTTAGCCCTTAGCAGCTGACAGAATAGTGCTGAACCAATTTCAACTGTGTTCATGTTTACCGACTGTTTTGTTTCGAATAATAGGCAGTATACATATCAACAGAACACAACTACAATAATATTTAATAATACGTATATAGCCTGAATAGCTACAGAGCACACTACAATAGATAACTGCACAGACACAACACATGCCCTTATATTTCGACAACATCACAACGTCTAGAAACAGAACATACAAACACAGCAACTTCAGAATCCTAGATATATTTGCATCGAATGCATCTCAAAGAGTTATGAACACATTTCCTTCGGGGACTGTTGATTTCTAGATAGTTCACACGGCGATAAATGGGTGGGCCCTGTGCATGATATGACGTCTTCTGCATAGATGGGTGTAGTTTATCATCGTGTAACATAGAGTGCAACTGAACTATGAGTTGCATACTTTGCACTTTACGTCTAGTCTATATTGATTAGACTACTGCGGAATGCAAGCGCAAGTAGACGCAACGTTTATTACGAATGAATAAGTATTTCGTATTTCCTATATTCTCCCACCCTTTAGCTGTGTCTATGTATTTGTTGCTAGCAGATCATAACTGAGTCTAAAGTACAAACGCGATTTATTTCCGTCGCTCTTTCTTTCATTGGTAGCCGTTTCGTTGTTAACCTTGCAACGCCGAACAACTTCTAAAGACGTCACGCATTAAGCCCTTTAAATTGACGGAATTTGGAGTCATTTTTTTCGCTCCTATCCGATAAGCTGCAGTAGCTTGCTAAGCTGCAGGACCCTTTGAGGTCAGGGTTTCTTTGTGGAGCCAGAATGTACCCCCTCCAAGTGCTAAACTCTCCAAAAACCCAAATTTATATGCCGACACATGGTACCTGCGCATTTTGTCCTAGCTGACACATACAGTCCAGATACTGCTCGCTTTGTTTATCGCTGCTGCAGGAGTTCACTGTGGGTTGAACTATCAACACTGGCGGAGCGAACACTCTTCGTTGACCAGAAAGGCAGCGTTAATACTAACTCCGGCGTCATGCGGCACCGCGGCGGCAGGTCTAAGGGAACGCTGGTCAGCGGTAATGTAATCAAAAGATTGTAAAAACGTGTAGACCTTGGGAATTAAAACCTAAGCTTTACGTTGCAGATGGCTTTCAGATTTCGGACGAAGAAGAGTGTAGCTTTCTAATCATTCCACAAAAATACCGTAAGGCATAGGAATCATTAGGTTCAAGCTGTGTGCAGCTTGCCTGCTCCGGTTCAGTATGTCACCAGCACGTGACCCACAGGTACTTCTGACTCCACTTGTGGAACAGCAGCTTAATGATCAGCCTCTCTGTTTGTTTTCACAGTGTGGGTAAATATTGGTTAACAGTGTTTAACGACTCTTGAACATGGGAAAGAGACCCACAGCTTAACGTGGACTATAATCATGAATAACGTCATTGCAAACAACCCCAATCAGTGCTGTTATATCGATTAGTCTGTTCCTCGCAGATTTTATCTGCTTTCACACGCCCCTCTGTATTTGTTCATTCGTTAGTTTTTTTCTTTCTATCATTCGTTCCTACATTTTTTCTCCTCCGTCTTTTTTTTCTTCATCAATTCTTTTCCAAGGTACTCTTTATTTGCTGCCGTCTTAGTCTGTTTTTTGTATTTCGTTTTGACCTTACACTGACGTATTCGGTTTTCGCTAATGGCTTTGTGCCATTACTTGTGTGCTGAAACGGGGACGGTGTAAATGAGTTGTAGAAATATAAGCATCGCGAGCAAACTGGAACAATGGAAAAAGAGACAGCACACGAGAGCTTCAAATTTGAATGCTTAATGGGCTTTCAACCCTCCGTAATTCCATGTATCCCATTCGCACATCATTCAATTCTGTTCAGCTTAGAAAATTTAATAGTTCGGTCGCTGTAAGCCCACCGGCGTAAACAATTAACAATTCTAAATTTGTCGTCAGTTGTAATACACTAATTCCCCGGAGCAATGTCATTGCTGAGAACCTACATACATTCTTCAGCTCAAACATTGCCCGGAGGGATTATTTCTGTGTTCTACACCGGTCCCTAACCTGAGCAAGATGAAATCAGTCTACATTCTCACATCGTGTATCTGTAAGGAAGGTCAATTTTAATATTATCCTTCCACGTACTCCTTGATCTTAGAAGTGTTCTTACCCTGAATTATTTTCCCTAAAATTCTATGAATATTTCTAATCTTTTACATACGTTCTACATATCTTGCCACCTATTACGGTTAAAATAAATATACTAAGGGGGTTCAGATTATCTTCGAGGAATAAGATGGGGGATTGGATTTGTCTGGCTTAAAGGAGGGACGGGTGACGTGCTCGTGTAAAAGCCGTAATGAACCTTCGGATTTAATAAAATGCTGGGAATTCTTGACCCCCTATGGAAGTGTTAGCTTTTCAAGAAGGACTCTGATATATGGATTTAGTTTGTTGGGCTGGCTGCCAGCTCACATGTGCAATTATGTTGTTATTGTTGCTTTTATGAAGTGCCAGTTGTCTTTAACTCATTACATTTAACCCTATAAAGTGTGTAGAAGCCTGGGGAGCATGTATCATCATTATGATTTACCGCTAATTCTGAAAGACTATAATAATTACAGCAAATTTAGATTAAAATGTGATACAATTAATAAGAATCATAAATATTCCTTTATTTATTCAATTTTAAATAATATTTTACTTGAACCACATTCAAAGAGTTTGGCTGATTTTGCCAGTTTAGAATCCATTCAGCTACTGTGGTTTTAAGGTTTTATGCGACTGTCCTTTTCAAAGATGCAAGGCAAAAGCAAAACTCGAAGGAAGTGGAAATAACTAATGACCTAATGATGGCAGCGCCATGCTTTCATGTCGCGGGCCGTAAGTAATGCCATAAGATCATAGCTCGAAATGCTCAGTGTCGTTTGTTAAAATAAGGTGCAGTATTTGACACTTGGGATTCTGTTAAGGGCCATATATTTCTTAGACCACTTAATAAAACTATTTCAAGTGCAGAGCTTATAGACCTATATTGTCGTTTGAAAGTAGATATTTGTAAACGATAAGTAAACAAGGATTTGGTTAGCTCATTTTGTCTAATGGCCCAGCATTACTTGGAATGTCTGAAGAAATTCAGCAGCAGTTTAGTCGGGATGGCTGGCAATCTTGCCGAAATTTGTGTCTGGTTCTACCGGAATTCAAGCAGTAATATTCTAGTTACAACTACACGAATCTACTAGGCTGGAGGAATTTTAATAGACGCGTCCTATCTCTTACACTAATTCCCAAAACATTTGACTATTGCCTTCCGGCAGCGTTGCTATTGCCCTTCAATTTAAATAACGTTACCTGCACTTAGATTCTGTAGTTGGGATTAAAACACACACACAATAAAAGAGTGGGCTATATAATCAGTTTTGTTAAACTGTAGGAAAATACATTGGAATGAGAACATTTATATTTGAAATGTCTGTTAGCTGTTTCCATTTGTGGGTACTTGTTGTTCCAGACGACACAAATTATGCTACAGTTTGTGAAGAGCTGTAGATTCTATGTAAATCTCTGTCTGCTTCATTAATACTTAAGTGTTTCATAGAAAACACACATTTTATTATAAATTTATCTGTTTCCTTCCAGAGGGGAACTTTTGGGAGTCAGGTCGAGAAAGTTTAGGCCAGTAGACACGTTTAGATATTATAAAGAAATCTGAAAATGTGGCTTAATGTGAAGCCGTTAGATGGGTGAATACAGAAAAGTAACGTAGAATTGTATGTTGAAGAGAACAAAGGAAACCGTAGCGAGCGAGCTCACTGCAGCTGTATCGCTCTGCACTTTATTTGGAATGTACGTACGTCTATGTAATTGGAACCTTAGCCGCATCACTGGCCATCTTGAGTGAGGCATTATGGTTTTACTCAGTAACTCCATGGAAATGACGGGCCATTATTTTGAACTAAGTCACTATTTATTGCCTTTTTTGATAACATTAACTCTTAATTTATCCTTCCATTTTTCCAACACATTCGATGCAGTAAAAACATTAAAATTCCAACAGCGTCGTTAAATAATCTAACAACAAGTTCCCGTAATTCATAAGTAATTCGTGTGGCCTGTATTCGTTAGGTACTTTGCTCCATTCTTGAACACGCGGAAGCTTTCCTTGGGTTTACTCAGTTACTACATGCAAGTGCTGAAAGAGTGCGTTTCAGAGACTACCGTTACTACATGTGTGTCGCTGAAGATTCAAATCTACTGGCACGTTACGCCGTGTCGATTGGTTAAGTTGTTATCGACATTTCGAAGGCGTTACATTCCTTAAAAAAATTCGACATTGTGTAACATCCCAGAAGAGCTAATATCTCTTCCTCTCGAGTTATATTTAATAACGGTGAAGTGTCACTGAATGTCGATTAAGTGGAGAATGATATTTGGTTGCAGCAATATGTACTTAGGTTTCCATTCTTCCTGTTTAAAGAAAATGCGTTTGTTAGTTGTTGAATTCCCTGCACATTACAAATGCTGAATAAAGCTACTTTATGTAATCCAGTCCCAGCAATGTCACGTCCGCAACAAAGGAAGTGTTAACAAATTAAGCAATAAAGAACTTGTTGTGCGACTCGGACTCTGCAACGTGATACAGCTGCTACATGCTGCTGAAGAGCCTTTCATAGCAGAACGCTGCAGCCTGGGTATCGAGCAAGGGAAGAGCTAACCATTTCTCATAAAATTAACTTCCCTCCAAAAGAACGAACTAATTAAGGGAAAGCACTAATTGGTACTGATAAAATATTTCAGAGAAAAGAAAGGGAATATTTCTCTGTAATATGTAAAGAGAGTAGAAGTTTAAGCAATACCATTACAGTCCTGGTCAGACCCTTAGGTTCCAGACGGTTTAGGCTGTTAAATTGCAAGACAATCGGCACATGAATGTGGTAAGTTTGTCAGCCCTATACACTGGCCGCCTTTCCCCCCCCCCCCCCCCCCCCCCCCCCCCCCCACCCCCCCCTCTCTTTCTCTTCCTGTGCTGCCCTCTCCATACTCGTCACTAATAAATGGGGGGTAGGAGTTGGGAGGGTGTGGATAA
>Ga0131853_10005157_pt1 | contig 23535 bp, 11 predicted proteins | sample TergutLab28metaG_FD_92764 | JGI IMG/M metagenome (GOLD analysis project Ga0131853, IMG submission 92764) | Labiotermes labralis P1 segment gut microbial communities from Petit-Saut dam, French Guiana - Lab288 P1 (version 2) (version 2) | ecosystem: Host-associated > Arthropoda: Insects >...
CCTTCCGAGATGAGTTACATGTTAGGATGATGCCAAAAGTAACATAAAATATAGAAAGAAAATAAAAACGATCCAAGGAAATTGCATGTATATACTGTACAGTTGGGTGTATATTACTTTCTCATGTAAGCATAGGCCTTATTGCAGAATGTAAAGGAGTTTTTAGGGGCTTTCGCAAAATTTCGAAAAGCGACTATCACCTTCATTATGTATATCTGTTTCTCTGTCTTCCCGTCCTCATGGAACAACTCGGCTCCCAATGGACGGATTTTCATGAGATTTAATTTTTGAGGATTATTCGGAAAATCCGAGGTAACTGAAACTTTATTAAAATTTGAATAGAATTACGGGATAAATTATACGATTACCTAGGCAAATTTATAACAATATCTCGCTTCATTATTATTGGAATGAGAAATAGTTGTAAATACTAGTAGTTGTAGAGGAACTCAGAACACACATTTGGTGCACAATAAATTTTTTCTGAAAATCGTGTTCTTTATAAGATTACGAGGACACATATTGCACAGTCGACCAGGCCGCAGAAGGCAATATAATATTGCGTATGGGCTTTGTATGTTGGATAACTAAGGCCACAGACACGCACTCAGGATATGTAACACTTACTGCTTTTTTACGGCAACGCTGGTTACGCGTGAGTTCCTCATTATCGCGTTTATACGGTAATTTTTTTTTTGTTGGAAACAGTTCCTTAGATATTCAACAAACAGAAGAAAGAGTTCATACAAAATATTAAATTTTCATTAGATTTTATTCTTATTTATTCTTTTGTTAGACAGTGTTCACTACCAAACTCAACTGATTACAGACGTATTCACCATTTGAACTGAACTAACAGTATGTTATTCTACACATACACATTTGTTTACTGGTTGCCATAAATCTAACGGAGGGGAAAATATTATGTAAATAACAGGAATGACTGGCTGCTCCCGTGATCGTAAAATCGGGCGAAGAACTCTTTAATTGAGAGTGATAACAGAGCGCAATAATAATCCATTCGCGGAGTAATGTAAAACAAGATGAGGGTTATTTGACCGTGCATCTTCCTCCTGAAGTAATGTGAAATGCCAACTTGATGCAACAAGGTAATTTTATTGATGTGTTCTTAACTCGACATGTTTCGGGTACATACGCCCATCATCAGGAGCATTAGATGTTGAGTTACAGCATATGGTTTTCTGCACCGAGCTTTTGGATGGGTGACTCCCTTTCTGTTTCTCAGTTCTTACCTTGTGTCATGTGTAGTTAATCCGGTTGCTAGAAGAACGTTTTAAACAGCTCTACACATTATAATCCACGTTGAGTTCCTCAGATTTTTTTAAATCCCTCCCCATTTAATGGAACGCGAAAGTTCGTTACTGTCTTGACAAAGGACAGCCACTTCTCCTTATTCAGAATCTGATAATTCTATTCCACAACAACACATTGTGTTTCTTTATGATCCGTTATCATATTACGGTCCTATCTAAGCACAGACTTACAACTGATCATTTCTTTAAGTGTTTTTAGATAAGACTCTGTGTGCATTTCTGCTGTCCCCAGACGCGCTATGTGTCCCGACCATTTCATACTCTTTGCATTAATTACCTTTTAATCGGTGAGATGTACATATCATTAAGATGCTCATTATGTATTTTTCTCTAAAGTTCCGTTACACCCTCTTAGGTCCAAATTTCTTTCGCAGGACCCGGTTCTCGAAAAATATCAGTCTATTTTTTTTTGCCTTTAACCCGATAGAACACATTATACACCCATCTAAGAATACAGACTAAATTAGGAAGCTTAATTTTGTTCTGTTTGGAATTGGTTTTACAAATTTTATTTTCCTGGTCACCCAGTCATCAAAGCGACAGAGAGAAACACAAAGTATGACGAGATAGAATGAAATGAAAAGTGTGAAATGTATGGGGATTCAATATCTCCTGGACATCATCAGCGCCGTAGACACCAGTGGTTTGTGGCGCGTCGGTGAAGAATGGAACGGCCACTGTTCGAGCCAATTAACAAATGGCAGGCGCGCCTTTTCTAGTACTATCATTTATAGTAAAAAAATTTAAAATTGAATTTATAATGCGAATGATGTTATGTCAGACCTCTACAGACTAAAATAATAATTGGCTTGTCTTCAGTGTGAAACATTTCAAACTGTGCTAATCGTGACCGTGGAGTGCACTTTCGTGTAACGTCAAAAGCAAAACTTGCATGCAGCGCTACAGTATTTAGTAGTGCCAGAAACAATAATCTTCACAGCAAATAACAAAACATGGCTCAGGTGCTGATCTCAGACTTTACTATATTAATTGTTACATGCATATCAGTAACTTGAATAACATGCACTGACATATTTATAGACCATCTGAAACCACTTTTCTGTCATAATCTGCATATTGCTAAATGCATAGCCAGCCAACAGACTGCTTATCTAAAGACGTGTCTACGTAAGACGCTGGCACGAGCCGCTATGTATTTGTTCTGTATTAAGATGGTGCTCAGTTCGAATATCGGCCCGAACTCTAGCTATACAGACGTGATGATTTTCTTGATGCTTCTTAGACGTTTCAGGCCTATATTAGGATTATACCTGGACATTAGCCACTCTGGGTTTCCTACTTTAGTGCCATACACGTAAAATTCTTCAAAATTCCTTCTGCATTTTTGTGAGTGCCGCTAATACATTAAAAAGTAAGAGCAGAAGGAGAAAACTCACGTCTGACACCTTAATTAACTCTTGTTATTTGTCTATATTATCTAGGCACGTAAACTGCGTCTTGCTCATTCTGTAGGGACTATTTTTAGGTGCTTTTCGCAAAATTGCGAAAAGCGACTATTAGTTTCGTCACATCTGTTCGTCCGTCTGTCCGCCTCTCCACATGGAACAACTCGACTTGCACTGGACGGATTTTCATGAAATTTATATTTGAGTATTTTTCCAAAATCTGTCGAGAAAATTCAAATTTCATTAAAATCGGACAAGAATAACGGGCGTTTTACATACAGACCAATGTATATTTTTTTAAAATCATACCTCGCTAAATTCTTCTAGAATGAGGAAAGTAGCAGACAAAAACTGTAGAGAAAATCGAAACACACATTTTTTTTGTTCCATAACGATTTTTCGAAAATTGTTTCGTTCATGAGCTAATGTGGGAAAATATTGTACAGCCGGACAGGTCACAGACGACAAATGGCGCATGCGCATGACATACTGGATACCTAAGGCTACAAATACACACACTCAGGTTGTCTAACACTCGTTGCTTTTCCACTGCTACAATGGCTGCACGAGCCGCTTCTTTATTGCGTTATAAGTACATTGTCTGTCTAGTTTGTTTTACCTTCGAAACAGAAGTTGAATTCCTTTCCAGGCGGTTGCATTTTTTGTTCTCATAAGGCATTTCACACATTGGCAAGGGCATTGGCATGGAAAGCTCCGAATAACGTGAGCTGTACTAATCAAACTACGTAATCGATTTTGCATCCCTTCCAGCTACAACTGTGTTTCGTGTTATTTTAAAAATTCAATCAGAGAAGTGCGTGTCGTCTGTACAAGTGTTATGATAGTGCACTACATATTTTACAGAACAGCTTGCAGCATACAGTAGCCAGGCATATCAGAGCCCAAACTCACATCTACTGTAGTATGTTATAACAGAATTTGCCGGGATATTCCGAGGAAAGTCTGGAGAATCTTTGTAAGTATAAAGATTTCTCAGTGTATTAGAGTAGTGTGAATCAGACCCAGTCGTAAACGTAATATGCCCTCGACTAAAGAGATTCGACAGAAATGCCTTCCTAAAAACTGGATTGAATCTCAAAAGGAAGAACGTGGTTAGCTTTTGGCGATAAACGTTCATAATACAGGTGGAGAAAGTACTTAAGAAACTCAGGGAAAAATTATGAAGTCTTGGCTTGTGGTATAAGGAAATAAAGAAAAGGAGAAAATGGAAAATATTGACTTAAGTGAGAGCAAAAATGTAATAAAATATTTTTGTACCTTACATTTTCATCTAATGAATTTAATTAGCGGCCGGAACATTTTAATTGAAGAATAGGAAATTCTAAAGTCGGATTTCGATCGCCGAATATAAGCAACAAACGTTGACGTTGTTTTTGTTGAACACTGCCTGTCACACAGCTTAAAAAACTTCACGCGTGAGAATCCGTATTATCGCAAATTTTATAACCAGTAATTCCTAGCCTTCGGTCTAATCACGTTTTCATTAGCAAGAATATATTTCTGATCTTCATATTGCATTTATTCGAACAATGGCAAGACTAAGCCTGCAAATGTTATTAATTTTTACTTTAGCACACATGATAAATTCCCTGAGGATGATGTGTATATATCGAAACATATAGGAGTGCTATAAGAAACAGATAATTGTTTAAAAATGTAACGCGCATTTGTTGGACAAATATAATAAGTCTACAAAAGCGTATTTTTCTTAAGATATTTTAATTTATAAGGTTCTACAATTTTCTCTTCTTTCATTATAAGTAATGATAGCTGAGGGAGACGTCCACATTAATCTTGTAAATTCAACGGGGATTTAAACTTTATCATTAAGGTTTGATGTAATAAACTTATTTTCAAATATTTAATTTCATATCCATTTTTTGACTTCTTCTCTTATTTTCCCACTAGTTTATGCAATTTTGCATTTGCGTTTGCTTTTGTTGAGTTCCTTATTTAATTTTTTGTGTTTCATTAACGAAGCCCTCTTTAGCTCAGAATTTGTATCACCTAATTTTAGTATGATCAGAGAAACATAAGCTGAAATCTACGTGACAAGAAAAAGCAGTGTCTTAGTTTAAACTGAGGTACTGGAAGCTTGCTGGAAGATTTAAATGAAGACGCATAGCGAAGAAGAGCTACGAAATAAATCCGAGGACCCCTAAATCGAAGCATAAGTGTTACCAACTTAATCATTTCAGTGTTTTCTCTGTCAGTTTTAAATAGCTATACAAAGTCAACACTTCAGGAATTGATATAAATTAACAAAGCAACGATCTGACAGATATAAATTCAAGCAAAAAGCTTTGCGCAAATATGTACGTGTCATGGAGCATGGTACAGAGATAATCCATGTCCTCATTATTTCATAATGAATCGGTCGATTTAGCACATTTCGACAGTCAAGAGGCGAACTGGTGTGTAATGGTCGAGTAAAGAAAGATGGAGCCTCACGAATCCTATTTGTACATACTGCTTGAAAACTACGTCACTGTTGTGGTGCTGGACATAAGGACAGCAATAAACTAACTCCTGTAATGGTACTATAGGCATCGCGACAACAATTACCCGACTTTTCCCATGTTCGTTTAAGCATGATGACAACAATTAACTAGATATTGTCATTCTCTTAGAGGCAACGTGACAGCAATAAGGGACCTTTAGCGTGCCAAAATGCTTGACTTGACAGGAGCATACAAACTTTTCCCATGTTATTACAAGAAAGGAAATGTACGTACTTAGCATTGAGGCGCGTTCGTGCAAGCATTGTTGAAGTGGGAAAGCATTGAATATGACACAACCTGATTATGTGTATTTGTAGCCTTAGGTATCCTGCGTGCAGTGCGCATGCACCATATTGTCACCTGTGTCCTGCCCCGCTCTACAATATTTTTCCACATTATCTGATAAAAGGCACGATTTTTTTTTAAATGTTACTGAACACATAGTTTGTGATTTTCTCTACAACTTTTGTCTGAAATATTTCTCATTCTAAGAAGAAATGAACGAGATGTGGTAAAAAGTATATTGGCCTTCATGTAAAGTACACATTATTCTTGTTCGATTTTAATGAAAATTGAATTTTCTTGAGAGATTTTCGGAAAATTCTCAAATATCAAATTTCATGAAAATCCGTCCAGTGGGAGCCGAGTTGTTCCATGCGGACCGAAGGACAGATGTGACGAAACTAATAGTCTCTTTTCGCAATTTTGCGACATGACAGCTGATCTAAGTACCACCACAACAATTTCCTAACATTACCTTGCTGTTTTCAGCATAATGGTAACAATAACTAGCCTTTCTCACGCTGGCATAAGCGTTGTGACATCAAGAATCGGCCTTTTCTCTTGCTGCTATCAGCATTGCAGACTCGCTGCGTGGCTTGTTCCTGGTACCTTAAGTGCCAGCGTTGAGATCGAAACCACTTGCCATCTTTTCCGTTGCCCGTAGTAAAGCCAGCAGGAAGTTAATTTTGTTAACAGCTCCGTGCTAAATCCCTGCCGGCTGCTCGTCCTTGCCATTGGGTATGCTCGCCATTCCTACTTCACTATTCGATAATTGCATTACAGGAGCTTCCAAACAACACGCTGCTCAAATTATGATCTGCGATGGCAGTCAATTTAATCACCTTCCTTCCTTCCTTCCTCACGTCGTGTTTGTTACTGGCTGCTCCATATAGTTGTAACTTATTTCATTTGCATAACATTTACAACAAGAGCTGTGGTCAGAGGAGGTGAACGTAAAGCCAACAAACAAATCGAAATCACACTTGACTGTGGGATGACCATTTATTCATAGAGTTTTTCAGTCATCTTAGAAAGTTACAGTGAAATCAATTAAAATAAACAAAGAAAAGTTCCACGTAATTTCAGTTTTATCATTCTCAAATTATTCTAGCATTTTATAGAAACAAATTGACTAATATACGTCGGCACAACAAATGTTTATTAGAGCATATAGACTACATGTTTCGACCTGTTAACATGTAGCCTATATACTCTAATAAACATTTGTTGTGCTGACGTGTATTAGTGAATTTGTTTTTATTGCGTTAAGCACTTCGTGATTCCCTGTTTTAAACTAGAATTTTATGTTGCAGAATCAGTGGGTTTGATAAGGTGTCATTAAATAAAAATATTCATTCCGGACTGCTGCAGTGTTTATTTATAATGGGTTACAGAAGACCGTTAATGTATTTTCCCATACAAATTTCACACAAGTATTTCAATTACAATGAAATATTTGTCTTCTTACCTTCATGTATGATGCTCAGGTATGTTCCGGTTTCAAAGTCGTCTGATAAATGTGATAAATCCGCTTTGACAGTAGTAATTTCACAGCAATCCCAGAAGATTTCTTCATATACAAACTAATTTTCTTCGGACTGCACTGCACTCATTATAGCACTGCTTTTTAAGAGAAAGTATCATGTTTTGTGACTTTCCAGCACAGCTGGTCCATGGCTCGTGTCTAACTGAGCAAGCTGCTGCAGTCAAAATTAAATCAGAAGGCAAATTGTGTGATTTTTTTTCGAGAAATGAGTCTGCAGTTCCGATTACAGCATTGGTGTCTCTCGTAAGCTTTTATTGTTACCATAATTTGGCCATATTTTGGACCAATGACTAATTTACCTGAAACATTGAATTAGAGCGAGATTAATTTTACGGCTAAACATGTGAAGTTAAACTTTCTCAGATATAATTACTTGACTTATTCTGTAGGGCATATATTCCAATTTATGTTACAAGAAAACCAACATTTAATTCCACAGCGTGCAGTAGATAATTACTAGCCAGTCAAAATTATTTTGTAGCTTATGGTGAATAGGCGTCTATCTCGATGATCACTTGCTAGATTCCTGACATTTTTCGTAGGCTGTTTGCATTTGGCCTCACGCGGGTTTAGTTAACTTTGTACTGTTGATTCTGTGCATTCATTAATCGAAATCCAGCACAGTACTGTGCTGGATTTCGTTAATTAAGTAGGATGCTTCCAAGCTACTCTATCCGAGACCCATCATATTTATACAAATACAACTAAAAAAAAATATATATATTTTAACCATACGATTCTTTATACTATGCCAGCTGTGTTAAAAAGTGACTAATTTATTTTTATGCTGTATTACTTTTGTGTTGTTTCCTGTTGCTGGTACCTCACGGGCGGGCCTAAGCATATAAGAGTATTCAGCATGATACTCTAATACAAATGTATGAGAAAAAATTTCGTTTATTTTGTTGGTTTGGCTTCTTTAAGTTGCCGGATAAGTAGTTGCTGCTTAATGCACTAGGACTGTTTTAGACGTCTCCGTTTTGATTGTCCTTAGGACTAGTTACAGGTTACCCTGACTGACCAAGTATCAATGTATTGGATTAGGTTAGGCATTCGAAAGCTGGACAATTTCCTCCAGGGGTGACTATCTATTAACTTTTCCTTTCCTTCTCATTATATTCTTCCCTTTATAACCTCCAAAGTAGCAAGGAAGCGAGAGAGAGTCATTAAATAGCCTAAGAATCGGTTGTTTTGGTTTCACAATTACCTAGTTACGTTTACTTGCATAGGCTACGGCTTCGTGAAGCATACAGCAACCTCCGATTTCGAGTATTCAATTTACATCAAATTTCTAGCCACAGTAACATGTCTATTAATGTTGGAATTGAATAGTCATACAATTCAACGGATGCTATTGCCAAATTATATTAGTTGTAGTATTGTTGGTGAGCTAAATGAACTGATCTAGCGTGTGCCTTTGATAAAATGCACACTACAATTACGTCCTTTTGATGATGCTCCTGTCTCAAGCAACACTGGCTATGTTTCAGATATGGAGATCGGGATCCTTTCTTTCTATAATAGAGTAAGTTATTTTAAAATGCGGCAATAGGTATGTTCAGTCGATTATTCTGGATGTTACCTTAAAACAGACCACAACGGCTCCAATCCCAGCCCTTGTTTTTCTACATGTCTGGAGCCTCTCTTTATTGACAGAAGGGTTTTATGAGGTTTTCTTTAATTAAAATTGCACAGAATATTGTCTCAGTAATAATCCAAAATATGCCACAACTATCTTCAAATTTACCCCAATTTATTATGTGTCATAATATTACTACATAATTAGATTAAGCTGTTACAAAACGCCAGAAATTGATATTGAGTTGTGAAGAAAGAAAACAGAAAAAACTGGTAACTTTATCTGACCCAATGATCAGTTTAATGTCTGCAGTACACAGAATAGCATTAAAGACGGAGTAAACATGCCTATGTATCGTTGAATAAGTAATGCCTGTCAAAAAAATGGAAACATACTCCATTCAAGTTTTTAATACTTTTCAGTAGTTCTGTGCTGTCGACTTTTATCCAGAGGTACTAAAATTATATTATATAAGACACTAATAAGACCGGTAGTGTCGTATGGAGCGGAAGCATGGACGTTGATGAAAAAAGAAGAAGAAGAAGAAGAAGCTGTGCTAATTTTTTAAAGGAAAGTATTTAGAAGAATATATGGTCCTAAATATGAAAACGGGGATTGGAAAAGTCGGACGAATCGAGAACTAGAAGAGATGAACAAAGGAGAAAATGTAGTAACATGGATACAAGGACAAAGGATAAGCTGGTTAGGTCACCTAGAGAGAATGAAGGAGGACAGGATGACTAAAAAGATCTTCACTCAAGAACTGGAAGGGACGAGAAGAAGGGGAAGACCCAGGAAAAGATTGAAAGAGGAAGCAGAAAGAGATCTTCAAGTGTTGGGAGTGAGAAGATGGAGAGAGTTGGTGGCAGATAGGAAAAAATGGAAGGACATTTTTCGACAGGCCAAAGCCCACAGTGGGCTGTAGTGCCAATGGAAGAAGAAGAAGAAGAAGTGGTTCTGTGTTAGCGAAGGTAGACTTTATGAGTTAAAACGAGGGCACTCGTCGCCGCTTGTGGATGGCCAATCTTAAATAGTTTTTATAATTTCGAAACTGAGAGAAGTCTCAAAGCCGAAATATTTGAGCAGTCCTATAAAAGTGAATACTGAATACTCCAGAATAAGGGACAGATCATTTACGAAGAAGAAAGTAGAACCACCCTGAGGCTAGTGGTGGCGCCGTTCAGGAGGGAAAACCTGGCAATTCTTCGCACTGCTTACTTCATGCAACTCCTCTACCGTATGTACGAGTATATCTAGTTCAGTCAACAATTTTCTTGTCCGTCCTTATAATAAAACTAACTAGATACACTTATTTCTCAAATTTATTTTTGGAATAAAATCCTACATGTTTCGGACAGTTCCTCTGTTCAATATCAGGAGTTTTTCACTGTACACACAGCAATGGTATATGCCATGCAGGTTTGCTGACAGCTTGCGAGCAGGATCCTGCCCGCAAGCTGTCAGCAAACCTGTATAGCATATACCATTGCTGTGTGTACAGTGAAAAACTCCTGATATTGAACAGAGGAACTGTCCGAAACATGTAGGATTTTATTCCAAAAATAAATTTGAGAAATTAGTGCATCTGTTTGGTTTTATTATAAGAATTTATCACTATGCACGGCCACCTGAACGTCAAATTTCTTGTCCGTGTTCTCCAATTTGTGTACACAGAGCAACATATAGTGGCTTTAGCCTTAAGAATTCTCATGTTTACTGGAGCCAAATCTTTGAGAGGCTTGGTCTGAAGAAGCAGGCTATACTTGATTGTTGCCAATTTGCCGATAATTTTGGTTTGTAAAACACAAATTTTAGGTATTTTAACGATGCCCGATATATTTGCTTCTGTTGTACCAAGTGATAAAATTTAATTTCTTACTTCAATCAAAAAGGCGTAGGATTAAATTCTGTCCTTTGCGTGTCATGCAGGCACAGAAGGATTGTGACGGTGTAACGGTACTCATGTTTAACCTTAGAGCACTGTGTGAGTGGTTGGTTAACGCAAAGCCCAGGTTGCTTTATCCCCGAGAAGTAGCCCCGTCACGCGTTGCAGATGAGGCTGGGTGGGCTCGTATTGACAGGAACAGCGAGATAAAACCTCTTAGGTAATCTCTCAGACAGTGACTCAAATAACACTGCAGCATGAAACTGATAAATACTGGCAAGGAGAACTCTAAATTCAGAGCCTAACAATGGTGATCCTCACACCATTTGATTTATTAGTAGATCCTTCATGCTTCTAGGTATAATTGACGTTGGGAGCAATTAGGTAATGGAAGCGGGGTGCTGGCTGGCTCTATCCTGAAATGCAGTGTATCATCAACATAAGCATACTTTCGGCCATAGGTATCACTATCGGGATTAGAGATATTGCCATGCTGTATTGATTTCAAATATACAAAACTGTATTCGGACCTTAAACTTCCTGTAACACAAACATGTATGTATAATATATATTTTGTGTGTTGCACGCAGAATTAAAAATCCATTATTTCACTCAGTCGCTCAATCTCAGTCACACAGAGCCGTTATTAATGTGCACTCAGTGCTCCAGCCATTCCATGGCAGTCTCTTTCTCACTTAGCAAATTCCATTCTCTGTCCGTCAAATAGTCAATGAGACACCCACTCCAAAGTTTATTTCCTGTATTCCATTCTCTCGTCCTCTCTGCCCCTCACTTACCGAATTCTTTATATGCCTCTCAGTCAAACATCTGTTTTGCCAATCATTCACCCTGTCATTTACTCTCTCAGGCATTCAGTTTCTCCACCAATCTCTCGATGACGCACTGACTCACTCTGTGACTCTCTCACTCACTCACTCACTCACGCACTTACGCATCTAGTCACCCTTAGGAATTAGGTCAGTCTCTGGCATTAACGTCTCTCCCTCACTCTCCTTGTTTGGTCTTTACTTTACAACATTTTCAGCGTCTCGAAGCCTGTAACAACGAATGCTTGGACGTTGCACGAATGATCGATTGGGCACGAAAGGGAGCGGTGTGGCATAGTGACGGCGCTAATCCGTAATTGACCTAGAAGAACTGAGGAAATCACCAGAAGAATATATTAGGGTAGCCTGGATTTCGAAAATGATTCTTACAAGGAGTCTCTCAACACCACACCACACCACACCACACCACACCACACCACACCACACCACACCACACTCGCTCTTCCATATCTTGAAAGATATTAACTAAGTTTTCCTGCTTTCTTTAAAATGACAATGTATAATAATTTTATGTTTTGTGTGAAAATGGAATCTACAAGTGCAATACACATCTTAGCTTCAAAGTGTTAAATGCTTAGAAATAAAGAGATTTGTACTTGACAGCAACTTTAGTAAGAGGGATTTGTACTTGAAGAGTGCTTTACTAACTAAATTATTTACTTACTTACCTAACGGTTTCATGTTTTTCGAGTGGTGATAAAAGACAGAGTTACAGAAAGCAGAGGAACAAGCAACGAAACGCCAAGCAAGAGTATTACCAGACTGGATTTCATATGGATCACTCCACTACCGCTCCTTGATAAATTTGAGTAACATTGTTCAGCACAACTCTTTTGAGCCTCTCTACTGTGCTGTGGCTAAACCCTTGCACTTGGTGTGCCTACCTTTGCTTTGATGTTAACGCAAAATATGATTATGTGCTAACCATATGACAATGTGGAGCAAGCAGGAAGTTTGTTCTGGCATTTAGCAGCGCGCACAAGAGGCAGTTACCGCCCTCCCTCAAAGTGGATGGCAACTCTGGCTTACACACTTCCACATCACCGCTCAGACTCTTCTTTTTATTCTTCTGTACTCTGTGAAGATGTAAAGGATTTAACGAAGAACTTTAATCCCCTTGAAGTGGTAGAGGCAGAGATGCAACACGGGTACCTTAAAGGGACAAAAGTCCTCTCGTCCTTGCTTTATCGCCCAATAAAACGACACTGCATCCAAATCCGTTGTAAAAACATCGTCCCTATCTTCCGAAACAGGTGTTAGTTCGTAGCACTAGATTTACATTTTAGGAGTCTCTTCTCATAGGTTTCTCTTCTAAAAACTTCCAGTATTCCTTAAAGTACTCATAAAATTCTAAACCCCAACTGAATATATACATTATTGGGTATTTCAGGTACTGTATAACAAACCGAAGGAAAAGAGAACAGATTTATTTGCTTTCTTAGCTTACTCTAATTTTGTCCCACACTTTAATCATCAGGGACACAGTGAATTACAGGTGTTATAACGTTGGCAGATTATATCCATGCTATCACTGTGCTTCTTGGCATATGTGCATTTTGAAACAGTTGTGTTGTAGTGCATATTACACTAATCACTGTAAAAATTTAGACTGTTAATTAATAAGCTTTTCATGTAGTTTGAGAACGTAATGACTCGTACGGATATCCGAAAAATATTGTTTTTGTATATATCAATGAGAGCAAAGAAGTAGTTTCCATCAAGAAGATGGCAAATTGAATTGTCACTAAAAGTACGAATCTTCTGATAGTTTTACTCAGTTGAAGTTTCTACAAACTTATGCACAAGCTGCACTTACATAACCCTTGGGGTACTGTTTATTATGAATGGATACGTGACCTAACTCCTGTCGCCCAAGTGAAGGATACTTATCTCAGTGTTTGAAATGTGGGTTATGGTGAGCGAGGGGATACATTTTTGGTGTAGGGGTTAGCATTTACCTTTATTACTGGGAAGATTTTGGAAAGGAAATCGGCTATTCTGCCTGAGATTTTCTGTTCCTCACAGAGACCCCCAATAGAAGCACCGGAAGGTAGTTACCGTAAGACCGGCTAAAAATATTTCCTTCAAAATTCCTCCTAATTCATAATTACCGTAATATTTAATATCTTACTCTACATGTTGACTGATGACAAATTTTTTCTAAATAATCCACTAACGCAAAAGCAGTATACGGGTATTTGAGGGTTGTTTGACCGTGCATCTTCATCATGAAATAATGTGAAATGCTAACTTGTTGCAACAAGGTAATTTATTGATGTATTCTTAGCTCGACATGTTTCGGGCGCAAGCGTATGCGTCCGAAACATGTCGAGCTAAGGATACATCAATAAATTACCTTGTTGCATCAAGTTGGCATTTCACATTATTTCATGCAGTAAACGGGTGTTCCATTGCATTTCGGTGGATTAGCTGCAGCCTGCTTATCGCCGCTCCAGCGGCGTGTTGCAGTATATATCGTATCATTAAATCTCAGAGAATCCTTTATGCTGGTACCAGGTCTGGTGCAATTTTGAGAAAATCTTGCAGATTGTTGTAGTGTAATGGACCGACCGACCTTCATAACATATTGTTGCCTAATAGTCACTTTTTAATAATAAGACACTATTTTTATGTCTGTGTCAACAAATACATTTTTTATTCATTTCTCTTAACTATAATTTCCTCTGTCGCGATTTGTTGATCCAATAAATCGGTTATTTAATAGCAGAGTTTTGTGTTAAACTTTGAAGTCTGCTGTGCGTTTAAATGATTCCTTTTGTACAATTTAAGCACATGTGTCTGTCTGTCTGTCCGTCTCACCGCTTTTGTTTTGTCAGAAGACAAACAATTTTTCCTTCAGTTTTGATTAAACAAAGTAAGACATTGGAAATGAGCCTTCGTGAACGCCTCGAATACAGGAACAAAATTTATACAGCGACGAAATTTTTAAACTCCTTGCAAGTTGGTAGAAATGCAAATATTTTATAAATTATGTAAAAAAAGACACTACATATGAATATGTAAGTTAAAGTTAGCTTTGTAAAGCCTTATTATTTAATTTTGAAACCCATAAATCCTTATTTATTTATCATGTTCATACACAAATTTATTATATAAGGTTATTATATTCTTACAATAAAAAAAACAAATGATCCGTGATTATGTGTTGACGGATCGTTTGTTGTATTTATTGGAGGACTAGAATACAACGATGATTAACCGTATTAAAGTTTTATTTAGTTTGTGGACTGAAAACGCAAGCCCAACTGCAGGACTTGTGAAATTCCATTTATTCGTGATTAGGAGTTTACCTTCAAATTCTTTGGTGAACTTATGAACTACTTCTGTCGAGTTATGAAATATGAGACGGAACATTTGTCAAATTTTGTTTATTTTAAAAAAAGAGTAAGGGAAACAGCAGGTGCAGAAAGAACAGCTCAGTGAATTTCAGCTTAGGTCTCATGAAGCAATTAACATAATGGGGTATTAATTGGATATAAAATTGTATCATAACAACACTGTCAGCCCGAAGATACTGGGCAAATCGTTAGCTTTTGTACAGAGAATTTCTTCTATGTCAGTTTGTCCTACTTCTACAATGCGATCATTGGAATACACATGGACAGAGGACTGGGTCGTAATATATCGCACAGACTGGGAAGATAGGTCAGCATTCACTGAGCGCAACCTGTTAAAGCGTATTGCTACTGAATTTCATTACCACACATTTCATTTGGCTTTACAATGTGGGCATTAAACAAATCGTGAAATAAATTGACGGTATTCATGTCAGTCGCTATAAAATTGTCATTAGCACAAATAGAACAAATATGTGATTACACTGTAAAGAAAATTGATAAGGAGAATATTAAGAAATATAAGCATAACTGACCAGAGCAATAAAATAATTTATTAGCTCTTTTTTGGCTTTAATTTGATTCTAAATCAGACCCATAATTTATCTAATTACAGCAAATATGCTGCCATAACACCGACTACGTCCATGTCAACGGACACGATAGAACCATTACTCTAATTTTAGCCAAGCGCTGTATAAAGCTCCCTGATGATGGATCCTTTGTAAACCGAAATATGTTGGAGCAATTTTAAATATTTTTAAATATTTTATAATAATTTTAATTGTATCTACGAATTATATATTTGTGCGTCTGTTGGTTAATAAAGGTTTTTAATCGTCATTGATGCACGGTACAAATATGAAGATTATTATCTCCCTGTCTACACACCTGACTAAAAGACTTAATAAGTAACAAAGACAAACTAACAAAATTACAGATGTTGTATCTGAAATTAATCATAAAATATGTAACGGAGTAAATAACTCAATCTTATCAGCCCTTAAAATGAAGAGAGAATCGAATTTCATAAATTCCTCTTAAAGCGGAAATTGTAATATGAGATAGGCCTACATGGAAGTTATTATGAAGGTCAATAAGACAAGTCATTGAGCTCTTAGACCATGTATAGGATTTGGACGAAATGTGATATGAAGTGAGTTTGTGGTGCCTTTTGTCATAGTATGCTTTGTGTCTTGTTACTAATTAGGACCAATGCGGACTTGAATACTTCATAGACCTTTATTTATCTCTTTAACTAAAGATTATTTAGTACACTAATTAGAGTAACAAGGTGGTATGTAAATAACCCCATGAGCAGAGCCTTTCCTTAGTCAGGCAAGAAATTTTCCATTTTCAATACAACACACACATCGCATTGCTTTAAGGTAAAATATCACTTTGCAGTCTACACTTGGAGTATCTAAGTGGTCACTGCATGCATCTCTGTTCTCTTCCATCATTCATCTATGCCGCGCCCCTCTCTTAATTCAAATGTTACAAACACACACACACACACACACACATATGTATGTATGTATGTATGTATATATATATATATATATATATATATATATATAAATGTGGCGCGCTAATTTTGTGCAGAGGCGTGAAAGAAAGGCTGGGCTTTTCATCGACTTTGACACAAGACGGATTTATATAGCATTGTAAATTTCCAAAGTATCTTTACTAGGAAAACAAAAGCGGGTGTTTCTGGTCAGCTGGCGAGATGAGTTCTTGGGCGGTTTTGAATGTCGCTATACAAGTGAATAAGTGACGAAAAGGAAGATTCCGATGCACTTCAGCATCCGGAATATCGCGATCGAATGGGTTATTTTCCTTAATGTTCAAGGTGCTTCGCTTTTCAACATCAGGTCTCATATTATTTATTTTGTTTAAGGGATTTCATAGTTTTTCTCTCCGCTACCTGAAATTACCTGAACGGCAGTCCTGATACATAGGTGGCCATGAAATCTTCCCTTACCTCCACTGCTATTTTGTCATCTAACGCTATATAATCTGGGTTGTTTTTATAACTTTAAAAAATCTGCAGAAGAGGCATTTCGATGTAAAGTTGAGTCATTTTTCTGCAGGTTACAACTATGATTTTCGGCTGGATGTAATCATTAAGATATGTTTCATGCTTTTCTTTAACTTATATAACAGTTGCTACTCTACTTTAAGTAAGTAACATATAATTATTTTTCTACTGGAGAAAAAGGGTTTCTATACATGAGCTAAAATAAACTGAAATAACTGGAATATATTGGCTGGATAAATGACTGGGTTCGTATTCATTTCTTGTAATCATAAGGTTCATCATCCCCGTTGTGTTCAATAAAATAATTAAGAGTGTGTATGTTCGTGTCTAATACAACTTTATTATATTTGATGGTAGAGGTGTATTTACATTTACTACCTAAGGTGCAACTACATGTTTCGGCTTTTGATAATATCCATCTTCAGGTTGTACATGAATCCTTTGAAAGTAGTTATACAATATTGAGTATGGGCTGTGTACATTGGGGATGTGGGAGATGAGGTGGGCCCACCTCATCTCCCACATCCCCACTATACACACTCCATATTGAATCTTGTATAACTACTTTCAAAGGATTCATGTACAACCTGAAGATGGATATTATCAAAAGCCGAAACATGTAGTTGTACCTTAGGTAGTAAATGTAAATACACTTCTACCATCAAATATAATAAAGTTGTGTTAGACAGGAACATATACTCCACTCTAATTAGTTCATTTCTTGTATATTCTTCTTGAATGTGATTCCTTTTATGGTACATATTATTAAATTTCTGTGCGAGTTGGGTAACTCACACCCAGTGTAATATCCTTCAGACTGACCAAATAAATATGAAGGGAAGAATATAGTGCAAAGAATAAAGAGCGCCTCTTGCGTATAAATTTAGAAATTTCATCGCTTATGGTTTATGACGGGCTTCGGAACCAGTTTACTTGGCATGGACGCATTTTATTCTGTATCGTTCCGCTGTGCAGCTTCAGTGGCAGGAATCCTCTTGAGACTCGAGCTCTATTCGCCAGGATGAACATTGCTATCATTCAAACTTTGACTGGTGGCATGAGAACCCACGGGAGAGTACGGGGTGGCCTTACTGTCCAGCAAACCCCAATGTCGCCCTATCTCAAGAAACTTGGAACGGACATGTGCTGAGAAGTTGGAAGTAAAAACAAGAAACAAACTCCATACATCTTCAATAAGGATGGAGTCTGTCTTAAAATTCATGAGAAATATGGGCTTCCCTTTCCCTTTATTCCGCACAGTGACGTAATATTCCTACAGATATCGAAATATAAACCACATGCCAGCAATAAGAAAGGTGACATTACTGCATCTCAACAGAAGACAGGAAGAATCACGAATGGATGTGGCTATTTGATTCTGGCGTATGGCGCAGTAAGAAGTTTCTGGTGAAACTATACAGCTACAGCTGATATATAAACAAGTATACAGTATGTGATTTTGGTCCTGATTATGCTAGCCTTAGTTAAGGTCCAACGGTAGAACTTCGAAAGAGTGATCCCATAAGACAAGAACATTTACTGGACAGCTATTAACGCATGAAAGGAAGACCATGTAGCATGGAGATGTACAAGAGAAGGAAATTAATATTCCTGGAACGAAATGTCCGTTATTTTATCCGGTTAAATATTTATCCGATTTCAGAAGCTGTACGAACTTGTAAAAATGTTGATGTGTCATGGAAAAATGGAACAAAAGCAAACGAAAATAACAGGAATACGAACTTAATATACTAACGTAAAAATATGGTTAGCATGGAACAAAATATGAATCAGGAAATATGCTCGTATGCAAGTCAGACTAAGGGAAGAAGACATTTCAAATAACCGAGAAAGAAAGCAGGCCAGAAAATATTTCAGAATTTGTAGATTTATGCTACTTTAAAAAAATCGACGTTGATTCTCAAAACAGCCGACACATTCCAGTCAACAATGTGAAATATTCAGTGTTTAGTTTAGGTGAGATAATCTTAATAATGCAAAATACGCGTGATCACAAAAAGAAATGCGCATCAACTCGTATGTTTGATAATTTTCTGAATGAAAATAAGTTTATATTTATTTGCTTATAAGGAGAATTGATATAAAAGAACGGAAATTTGGAGAATATATTTTTTTAAAATTTAAAATGTAATACTGCTCATCTCCCTGTTTTTGTACTGACAAAGAGCTATGGATTTCTGAAAGAAAACAATCTGACTTTGAATGTGCACAAAATTAATACATTAAAAAAAACGTAGAATTTATCAACATAGTAAAAGAAATAAATCATTTCAGTAACTTAAAAAAGGTGTCGAATACCTTTTCAATATTCCAAATAAATGCACATGATTAATGATGTACAAGAATACACGGAACAGAACATTTTAAAATAATTGACGTTCAACAGGCAAGGTTAATTAGCAACTGTAAGAATGTCGAATACAAACTCTTTTATCATGTGGAATTTTGAGGAGTACAAGAATGCAAGGAATAGAAAACTGTAAAATAAAATAAGATACGTGTATTTATGTCTGCCAGTGTTTTTAGGATGAGTATTAATTCATACAAGTAGAGAATTAATTATTATTAACTGAAAATATCCATACAATTTTATTCTGACGTCTCCGATTTAATTCAGTAGTGATAAAAATAGAATCGCGAATATAAGCCTTTCTCATTGCACCTTCATTTTTCTGTTAGACTTATATAATTTTAGAGTTTAGAGACTAATCTCACTTATAAGTTATACATTATTACGTGCTGAAAGCAATCTCAGAAAGCCACCAGTTGATTACTATTGCTGGATTTACGGTAAAGTAGACCTTTGCGATCGTCCTCGCGCAAAAGAAAATATAGTTGGACTAAGAAAAAGGAGAATCTTCTGAATGATATGGAACTAAATTTATACGAGGTAAATTGTCTTGGCTGAAAATGGTAGGTAACTAACTAACAAATATGTATGTATGTATGCATGTGTATATGTGTGTATGTATATACGTGTGTATGTATGTATGTACGTACGTACGTACGTACGTACGTATGTATGTATGTATGTATGTATGTATGTATGTATGTGTGTATGTATGTACGTGTGTGTATGTATGTATATATGTGTGTATATATGTATGTATGTATATATGCGTGTATGTATGCAAGTATGTACGTATATAAGTGTTTGTATGTATGCATGTATGTACGTGTGTATGAGTGTATGTATTTATGTATGTTTGTGTATGTATGTATGCACGTATGTAGGTATGTATGTGTGTATGTATGTACGTACTTATGCACGTATGTTCGTATGTATGTATGTATGGATGCATGTATGTATGTGCGTATGTATTTTTTTGTATGTGGTGTATTGCTTGCTCCATTACAGCCGTAATACTACATACAAGCTTTTACTTTTCTTGTTGTTGTGTTATGTACATTTGTACAATCTACATTACTATGTACAGTTATGTTATAAACTTTACATTCCTTTGATTATTGCATATAACTTTGATTTAGTCTTAGAGGTATTTACGTTTCTTTGATTTTTTACATATAGTTTTGATTTAACACTTTACAGTTTTCTTACATCTATGCTACGATCGTTACGTCTCTTGGCTACGCTCCAATATTTGCATTCCCTTTGATAGGTGTTATGTGTTATGATTTAACTATCTAACAATTCACTTTGCAGCTGTTATGTTCTGCGTTTATTTCATCCAAAGGTATTGTGTTAGTAAATTTCATAAAATCTTTGATATGTTTCTTTATCAAGTCCCTTTTATTGGTTGACCAGTCGTTTGTCTTTAGTATTGACTGTTTTAAAATATTTCTTTCCTTGTTTAAAAGATTGCATTCAAATATAAGATGGTATATATTCTGGTCGCTGTTTCCGCAGGGGCAGGTCAGTGCTTTTATTATTTTAAAACGGTGTAAATATGAATTTGTTTTTTCCGTGGGCTGTGACCATTGCTGTGAAGTTTGGTGTAAGATTTATGTTCATGTTTAGTCTCTCCTTAACATCCGGGAAGAAGTCTTTTCTAATTTTTCCTTTTGTTGAGTTTGTCCATTCTGTTTGCCATTTCTTCACACCGTCGTCCTGGAGTTCTTTTATTATCACCCTTTCGGGATTCTTTTGTAACTTTCCTTGATGTTTTTGTTTGCCGCTGCATCCTTTGCCAACTTGTCTGCTAATTCGTTTCCTCTTACACCTGCGTGTGCTTTGACCCATCGTAGTTTTATTTTCCAGTTTGCGGTCGTCATCTTATTTATTTGCTTCCAAATTTCTTCAATAAGAAATGTGTGTGTGTTGCTGTTTCTCAGTGAGTCTAGTGTTATTGGGCTGTCCGTGTATATCGTAACTGTCTTTTCGGTTGTTTGCATCTTTTTGGTGTGCTTGAGTGCTGTCAGTATTGCTAATTGCTCTGCTTGGTTATTGGTGCAGCTCTTATTTAATCTGCTTTGTATGTTGTTGATGTGGAGGCCGGATTCGAAAAATACCACGCCTGCACCTACCCCTTTCTCTGTTTTGGTGCCGTCGGTGAATATTTGTATCAGGCTTCTCTCGTCTGTGCCCTCTAACATTCTTGTAATCGTGTCGGCGGGGTGTTGCCAGTGTTTAGCTTCCATATCGTTGTCTACTAGCGCGTTTTTGTTTGCGCTACCTTTTGTAAGTTGGTAGAGTTTTACCATTTCTTCTATTTTGATGACGACGGGCGTCATTCCTGTTAATATACAGAGCGCTTCATTTGATGTCGTCCGGTATGCCTTTGCTATCTTAATGTTTATTATTCTTTGGATTCTTATAATCTTATCCTTGTAGCTTTTTAGTGTCATGGCTTTATTCCATACTGGGACGCCATAAAGGATTAGGGGAAATATTCCGTCTAAGTATATTTTTTTCAGGGCTTTGTGATTTAATCCCCAGTTTAGTTTTGCTGATTTAGCCAACGTAAAAATCAGTTCCGTACATTTGTTTGTAACGTAGTTTATGTGGTCTTTAAATGCTAGTTCCCTGTCAAATATTATACCCAAATATTTAAGTCTGTGTACTTGCGGGATTGGTCTATTTTTCAAGTATATTGCAGTTTCTTTAGGTTCGTTTCGTTTTCTCCGTGTCATTAACATTACTTTGGATTTTATTTAATTAAATTTAATTCTATTGTCTGTCGCCCACCCTGCAATTTTGTTTAATTCGATATTGGCGAAGTTTTCTGCTTCCCCAATTGACTCGGCTTCTACCATTAATACCAAGTCATCCGCAAAGGCTATAATTTTTGTGTTTTTCGTGTATCTTAGATTTAGGATCGGGTTGTATTGTATGTTCCATAGCCCTGGGCCGCAGCATGACCCTTGTGTACATCCTTTAGTTATGCGCTTTTCTATATTGAAGTTGTTTATATTTATAATTGCTTTCCTTTCCTTTAGGTAGTCAAATGTGAGATTTAAAGATTTCGGGGGTACTTTGCGTCTCGCAGTTCCTTTAGTATTGCTGGCCACCATGCTGAGTCAAAGGCTCCCCTTACGCCCAGACTGACCATTATTACTATTCTCCCTTTCTCTAATTGGGGTTCTATGAATTTCCTCGTTTCCAATGCTGCGTCTGTTGTATTCTTTTGTGGGGTAAAACCATATTGATTTTCTTTAAGGAATTCCGATTTGTGTAAATGGTGCATTATTCTTTTAATTAGAAGCTTTTCCAAAACCTTGCCTGCTGTGTTAATCAAGCTGATTCGTCGAAATTTTGACGGGTCTGTGCTGTCTTCCCTGCCCGGTTTAGTTATTGGAAGTATGCTTGCTGTTTTCCAGTAAGCGGGAAAGCACCCTGTTCTGAGGCATTCGTTGTAAATAACAGTCATTGTTTTGGGTAAGCCCTTGTACACTAATTGTTGTATTTCTTTAGTAATTCCGTCTGGGCCTGGCGCTTTCCTGGGTTTAAACCCTTCGACCACCTGTCTGACTTCGTCTTGTGTAAAATCTTTGTCGTCAGGTGTGTCAATTGATTGTTCTGCAAGGCTTCGAATTGCCTTGTGGTAGTCTGTATCATCTAGGATATTGTCTTCCAGAATCAGTTGTTTCAGTTTTAATGTAAGAGTTTCTATCATATAAGGTGTTATATTCCGTCAGGTTTTTGTAGTGTTGTCATAGTTGCCTTCTGTCGTGTTTTTCCCGAGGCGATTTTGTATATCCCATTCCATGGATTCGTCGGTGATGTTGCAGTGCAGTATTTTTTTCCAAGGTATTGTTTTTCCATTTTTTATGGCTGCTTGATATGGTGTCTTCGCTGTGGTGTATTGGTCTCTCCTACTCTCTCTTAGGTAATTGTTTTTAGTCCTTTGGTAGAGCCTTCCTAGTGCGTTTGTTCTTTTCCGCATTGTTGTATGTTTGCATGTATGTACTTACGTACGTATGTATGTATGTACGTATGTATGTATATATGTATATATGTATGTATGCATGTATGTTTGTATGTACGTATGTATGTACGTATGTACATATATATGTATGTATATATATATGTATGTGCGTATGTATGTATGTATGTATATATGTGTGTATGTATACATATATGTATGTATGTATGTATGTACGTATGTATGTAAGTATGTGTGTACGTATGTATATATGTATTTATGTATGTGTATGTATGTATGCATGTATGTACGTATGTATGTATTATGTATGTATGTACGTATTTATTTAGCATGTATGTACATATGTATGTGTTTATTTATGTATGTATGTA
>Ga0131853_10005158_pt1 | contig 23535 bp, 20 predicted proteins | sample TergutLab28metaG_FD_92764 | JGI IMG/M metagenome (GOLD analysis project Ga0131853, IMG submission 92764) | Labiotermes labralis P1 segment gut microbial communities from Petit-Saut dam, French Guiana - Lab288 P1 (version 2) (version 2) | ecosystem: Host-associated > Arthropoda: Insects >...
AGCCGGAAGCACCGCAAAAATGAGGGTAATTAGCAATATAACGGTTGTGACATTTGCTCTTTTTCTCATGGTATACACACCTTACTTTTTAGTTATTTGTTCCGGAGACAGTCTAATATAAAGGCTGCCTAAATTCAACAAAAATTTTTAGTGAATTAATTTGAATTCACTATAGCGTTTGTACTACTCAAAGAAAAATAAATCCTCAAATTTCTTATCAAGAGCTATACAGAGGATAAGCGCTAACTTAGCAGTAGGGCAAAATTGTCCGGTTTCAATGGAACTGATGGTGTTTCGTGACACTCCAACCATTTCCGCTAATGCCGCTTGGGACAGGTCTTTTTCTGCCCTTGCTACTTTTAGCTTGTTCTTTAATACAATTTCCTCTTTCATTATTAGCACCACCACCCTTGGAGAGTTCCTACATCTCTTACGAATAAAAAGGCGAAGTAACCTCCAAAAAGAACACCGAAAGCAATTGCGCCCATCATGTATCTTATTTGTTTGAAGTAGCGATATTTAGCAAGAAAATCCCCAAAGCAATGAGCCCCGTAAAGTGTAAGTAAAGCGTATACGGTAAGCACCTGTCCGGTAATTACACATAACAAAATCAATGGAAAACCTATTAATTCGGTATAATAGCCGCCCAATCTGGCTCCTTTATTTACTGCATATTCTATACCTTCGTCATTGTTTGACTGCCTACTCTTTGCCAGTATTTCTTCTTTGCGGTTGTCGTTTCCATTTTCCGTTGAACTGCTCATAAAAACACCTCCAAGTGTTCTGTTGTTTTTGACAAGTATCCTTGTCATATTAAACATATCACATGCCAAGTTGACTTGTCAACGATATTTTTTTATTGAACCTTCACTTTCCCATCAGCTGTCCACCGGAAATAACCACTCCACGGCCTTCATCACGTCCTCTTAGCAATGCTTTGGCTACAGCTTCGCTGCCCGGAGTAATCACGATAATTGATCTATCATCCGTTTGCCTATCCAGCATCCGGTTCATCAGCGCCGCAAACGGTTCAAATGCAGCGTAAGAAGCCCTTCCCAGTCCTTCCAACACGATCTGAAAATGGCTTTGCCCCAGCCCTTCGCCAATATAATCCCAGCGGCCTAATGACCCATGGGCCACGATATTTGAAAAGAAGTCATATTTGATTTTACGATCCTCTAAAGTCTGACAAACCGTATGGGTAATCGAAAGACAGTTTTCAATCAGGCTTGGCGTTTCATTCTCTTCGGAAAGCTCCACATTCAACACCACACTCACCGAAAACTCCGTAGTATAATCAAAAGATTTCACCATCATCCGTCCCGCTCTGGCGCTTTGTGACCAGGATATGGCTTTCATAGGCTCCCGCCCGGTATATTCTTTAAACCCAACAGTTAATATCGGATCCTCAATAATAAATCTGCGAACAGATAAATCCCCCAAAAACCCGCCCATCACTTCGGCTACATAATCCCCTGCGGCAGGTTGGGGATAAACCACAACTTCGTTGAAACCGGAGCTTTTTACACTTTCATAATTTTCGCTCAGCCCCAGAAAATCTCCGCCCCTTAACACTGCCCACATAAACAGATACCGTCCCCTGACAGAAATTGAAACAGGCACATGACGAACCAGCTTGCTGCGAGGCATCAGATACACCTTCGACACATACCCCATCTCTCCGGTATAATGGCTGCGGTCAATGACCACTCCTTCCGAATGGACAACGGCGGTTTTAGGCAAAGTCTCCGTCATTTGAATAAAAGGAATAAACCGCCAACTGCCATTGGTCAGCGTAGTAACCAGCTCAAATATTTCATCCGGAGCCGCTAACTTCCGCGAGGGTTGGCAGTGATACTCCACTCCCTTTAGGGCATTTTTCATTGACCACCGCTGCACCATAAACCCAATGATGATCAGCGCCAGCAGAAACAGGGTAGGCATCGAGCTAATCCTCCAAAGGCACAGCCACTTTTTGAATAATCTGATTTAATATGGCGTTGGCATCTGCGCTTTTGATGCAGCTTCCCATGCTCAGCCGGTGAGCCAGCACATAAGGTGCCGTAAAGCGCACATCCTCGGGGATACAATAGGCTCTGCCGTTCATAGCGGCGCAGGCTTGACTGGCTTTGTACAGGGCCGTGGCACCCCTGGTGGATACCCCGGCAATAAAACGGCTCTCTTGACGGGTGCCTTGGATAATATCCATCATATACTCCGCCACATCCTCCGCCACCAGCACTTGATGGTATGTTTTTCGTACATACTCTGTTTCTTCGGCAGTGACTGCCTGTTGGAGAGACTCGACGATATGAGTGGTAGAAGGCCGGGCAATGACGGATAATTCCTGCTCCCGGTCCATATAGCCTAGGGATAGCCGCATAAAAAACCGGTCTATTTGAGCTTCCGGTAGCGGAAATGTGCCGTAGGATTCTAATGGATTTTGGGTGGCCATGACAATAAATGGCTCCTCCAGCAAGCTGGTGTTGCCGTCCACGGTAATTTGACGTTCTTCCATGGCTTCCAATAGACTGGACTGCGTACGAGGCGTCGCCCTGTTAATCTCATCCGCTAAAATAATATTGGCAAACAGGGGGCCCGGTCTAAATTCGAAATCTCCCAGCTTTTGGTTGTAGAAATTAATTCCGGTCAGATCCGACGGCAGCAGATCCGGGGTAAATTGGATCCGCTTAAATTTTCCGCCGATGGTTTTGGCAAAAGAACGCAGCAGCATGGTTTTTCCCGTTCCGGGTATGTCTTCAAGCAATACATGGCCTGAGCAGACAAAAGATATCAGCACCAAAAATATGCATTCGTCTTTGCCGACAATGACTTTGGAACAATTTTCAACAACTTTGCTGCGATATTGGGTGAATTTAGAAATATCCATGGGGATAGCCTCCTCAACTTTACTGTTTTTGAGGATATAATATATTGGAAGAAACCGCAATACCCACACCAGCGATTTGGTGTCCGCATCCCCTTGTGTTATAATTTACAATAAATCTACAGAAAGCCTGATACGATAAATGAATAAAAAAACAATTGCAATACTTACTGCCCTCACCATCCTTGGCTTAGGCCTGCGCATCTTTTGGATACTGCATGTCCCAACCAGGCAGCTATACGATTTTGCCACTTTTTTAGAAACCGCTTCCAATATCTATCACGGTCTGGGCCACACATTAAACGGCCGCCAAATAGCCTGGGTGGGGCCGGGCTACAGCTATGCCTTAGCTTTTTTTCACTGGCTTACCGGTTCCGACAACCCTTTTAACGCTCAAATCCTTAATGTCATACTCTCCACAGCTACCTTAATAATGTCCGCTTTCGTTTATCGCAAATGGTTTCCCTACAGCGAAAACAAGCTCATGATCGCCTATGCCCTTACCGCGGTTTTTCCTCATCTCATCGCCTACAATAATGTAGCGGGAACCGAAACCCTATTCCTGTTTCTGCTGGTGGGCCTGCTTTTAGCGCGGCTATACATTGCTTCCGGTTATAAGCAAGCTGTAATTATGGGAATAATATGCGGTTTAGCTGCCCTAACCAAGCCTTTTATGCTTGCCTACCCGGCAGTGGCTTTGGCCATGTGGTGGATGCAGGGTAAAAACATGAAGCTGACCCTCTTACGAACAGCCGTTATGGCCGGTGCAATGCTTCTGATTATCGCCCCTTGGACCATCCGAAACTATCGTGCTTTTGATCAATTTATCTTAATTTCTTACAACATGGGATACAATCAGATCATCAATAACAATTACGCCAATATCCGAGGCTCCTGGATGGCTTTAGACACTGTGCCAATGCCGAAAGAATTGAGAAACCAAATAGAAAACAGCCTCCAAGACGGTCGCACCATCAAGGAAGCTTATGAGTTGGAATCTTTATTAAGCGCCCAAGCCAGGCATTGGATGATACGCAATCCCATCGCCGTATCCCAGTTGGCATTGCTGCGGGTTCAGCGCACCTTCTTTAACGGTGCGGACGATATCACCCTATGGGCCATGAACGACTGGGACTTTTACGACGGACGCGGCATCAGCCCTGTACGAAACCAGCGGCATATGCATTTCTTTGAAGGGGTCTTTGCCATTACGGCCAATGTGTTTTCCGCAGTGGGGCTGCTGTTTGGGTTAATGATTTTATGGCCTTATGTAAAGGCTTTCTTCTGCAAGACTCATGACCGGCATTTGCCCGGGGTAGAGGGTATGGTTTTTATTCATATCGCCTTTTTTGTGACAATCGTTGCCGCTTTTGAAGGGCAGGAGCGGTATGCACATCCGGTGTTTATGTTTTTTATTTATGCTATGGTTTGGTTGTGTACAAGGGGGAGTACAAATAATCGCTGATTTACCGATAATTAATCAACTGTTCTTACCGCATCCCCTATTTTTCTAACATATTGCGTCACGGGTTCAATACACTCCCTACCGTATTCTGCAATTAACTTCACAATGGCACTTCCGACAATTATCCCATCCGATATAACTGCCATCTCCTGTGCCTGCATGGGTGTTGATATACCAAACCCAATGGCGCAAGGCGTTGCAGAAATATTTTTTACTTGCTCAATCATTGCGGCTATTCCCGTGTCTATTTCACTGCGCACCCCTGTAACACCCAGGGAAGATACACAGTAGATAAACCCTTCTGCGTCATTTGCAATCATTTTAACCCGCTCCTGAGAAGTCGGCGCAATCATAGTGATTTGCGTTATACCATGCTTGACACATTCAGCCGCTATTTCGCCTTTTTCCTCAAAAGGTAAATCGGGTACAATAACCCCGTCAATCCCGCATTGACTGCACTTTTCCATAAAACGCTCTTTACCATAAACAAATATGGGATTTATGTAACTCATAAACAGTAGCGGAATGTCTACATGCCTGCGCACCCTTCTAACCATATCAAATAATTTGTCTACAGTGCAACCGTTTGCCAATGCGCGTTCATCTGCATCTTGAATGACGATGCCTTCCGCAACAGGATCGGAAAAAGGGATACCTATCTCAATGATATCAACACCCGACTTTGCCATTGCGATAATCAGATTTTCAGTTGTTTCGATATCCGGATCGCCGCCGGTTATAAACGCAATAAACACTTTTTTCCCATCAAATACCCTTGCTATTTTATTCATTGATAGTGACCCCCTTATACCGCGCAATCGATGCAACATCTTTATCGCCTCTGCCTGACAGATTGACAACGATTATTTGTTCTTTATTCATCTTTGGTGCAATCTTTTTTGTGTGGGCTATCGCATGGGCGCTTTCTATTGCCGGGATAACCCCTTCTGTACGCGCCAGATACTCAAACGCTTCTACCGCTTCGTCATCTGTAACCGGCGCATATTCGGCTCTGCCGATATCTGAAAGATAAGCATGTTCCGGCCCGATACCGGGATAATCAAGCCCGGCCGAAATGGAGTATACCGGCGCAATTTGTCCATATTCGTCTTGGCAGAAATATGACTTCATACCATGAAAAATACCAACGGTTCCGTTTGTAAGAGTCGCGGCATTTTGGGGAGTATCTACACCATGCCCTGCCGCTTCACATCCGATAAGCCGAACCGACGCATCATTAATAAACTCATAAAATGCGCCTATAGCATTGCTTCCGCCGCCTACACAGGCAATGATCGTATCGGGCAGCCGCCCCTCCGCCTGCAAGAGCTGTTCCCTTATCTCTTGACCGATTATCTTTTGAAAATCACGAACCATTGTGGGAAACGGATGAGGCCCCATAACAGATCCTAAAACATAATGGGTATCGTTTATACGAGACACCCATTCGCGCATTGTTTCGTTTACCGCGTCTTTAAGGGTCATTGTACCGCTTGTAACGGGATGTACCTTTGCACCAAGCAATTCCATCCTAAACACATTTAACGCCTGCCGATCCGTGTCCTCTTTGCCCATGAAAACATCACACGTTAAACCCATGAGTGCGGCAGCTGTAGCCGTTGCAACCCCATGTTGTCCTGCTCCGGTTTCTGCAATAACACGAGTTTTACCCATTTTTTTTGCAAGCAAAACCTGCCCAAGCACATTGTTAATTTTGTGTGAGCCCGTATGGTTTAAATCCTCACGCTTTAAATAGATTTTTGCGCCTCCAAGATCCTCTGTCATCTGCTGTGCAAAATATAATAAAGAGGGCCTGCCTGCGTAATCTTTCAATAAATCAAGCCATTCCTTTTGAAAGTCCGGATCGCTTTTATAATGCAGATACGCTTTTTCAAGTTCATGCAGATTGCTCATCAATGTTTCGGGGATATATTGACCACCAAATTCCCCAAACCGACCTTTTTTAATATCCATCTCTGACCCTCCTGATAAATGCAGTTATTTTTTTGGGATCCTTTATCCCGCCTGTTTCCACACCGCTGCTCACATCAACCGCATAAGGTGCTGCTTGACCTATCGCTTTGACTATATTTTCAGGTCTAAGCCCACCCGCCAAAAAATATGGTTTGTCTATTTCCCCGATCATGTCCCAATCAAAATTTTGCCCGGTACCGCCACCTTTGTGATCCAGCAACAGATAGTCTGCTGCTGTTGTCGCCCATTTTTGCACATCACCTTTACTATAAACCCCTATCGCCTTAACAACCGGTTTATCCGTCGATCGTTTTAGCTTTTGTATATATGTCTCATCTTCCGAACCATGAAGCTGGATAATATCAATAATATTCTCTCGAACCAAAGACAGGATACGCTCAATTGCTTCATCCACAAACACCCCCACGGAAGTAATATCCGGCGATAATAATGTTTTGAGTGCTACCGCTTGTGCCGGTGTAACTTTTCGCCTGCTTTTGGCAAAGACAAATCCGATATAGTCCGGTTTTTCGGTATTTACCGCTTCAATATCACATGGACGAGAAAGTCCGCAAATTTTAACTTTGACCATATTCATATCCTCGCAGGCGGTTGATTTCCGCCTTTTTATCCGGGCTTTTCATAATACTTTCGCCAATCAACACTGCATCAGCTCCAATTTCCCGCAATTTAACGATATCCAAGGGTGTACTGATACCACTTTCCGATACAAATAATATATCCGGAGGCACCAGCTTTCGCAGGCTTTCACTTATTGTAATATCTACCTCAAAAGTTTTAAGATTACGGTTGTTGACACCAATAATCCTGGCACCGGCAGTTAATGCCATCTCCACTTCTTTTTCATTATGAACTTCTACAAGAGCAGAGAGACCGAGATTATGAGCAATGCTAATATATTCGGAAAGCGCATCACTCTCTAATATGGAGCAAATCAGTAATATCGCAGATGCGCCAAGCAGCTTCGCCTCATAAATCATATAACTGTCAACAGTAAAATCTTTGCGTAGCAGCGGAAGGTTTACAATGTCGGCAATTTCCCGCAGATAGTGATCGCTGCCCATAAAATAAAACGGTTCTGTCAATACTGAGATCGCCGCCGCCCCTGCCGCCTCATAGTCTTTTGCTATGTCGTGATATGGGAAGACTTTTGATATAATCCCTTTAGACGGTGACGCTTTTTTGATTTCACAGATAAAGGCAATATCCTCAGCGCTTAACGCATTTTCAAATGGGAAATCGCTTTCTATGTTTAAACGTGCCATTTCTACAACTTGTTCCATCGGAAGCATTTTCTTTTGTGCTTTAATGCGTAGTTTTGTACGATCGGCTATCTCCTGCAATATGTTCATTAACATCCCTACCCTTCATTTGAATAACGAATAAAGTCATCCAGTTTTTGCAATGCTTTTCCACTTTCGATAACATCCTCCGCAACTTTTACTGCCGCTTCGATCGAAGCATATTTACCCGTTATAAACATAGCTGCCGCAGCATTGAGTACCGCTGCGTCTTTTTTTGCACTTTTTTCACCACGAAGGAGTGATTTTAATATGTCTGCATTTTGGGGCGGATCGCCACCTTGTAAATCTTCTTTTGCGCAACGCACAAAACCAAATTGCTCCGGTGTAATGGTATATGAACGCACCCAGCCGTTTTTCACTTCGCAAACGAATGTAGGCGCACTCAAAGATATTTCATCCAACCCATCCTCGCCATGAACCACCATGGCATTTTTCACGCCAAGATTACACATCACTTGCGCTAAAGGCTCCACCAGCCCCCGGTCATAAACACCCATTAATTCCATTTGCGCACCGGCGGGATTAGTCAGAGGCCCTATGACATTAAACACCGTTCTTATGCCCAACTCCCGTCGGATCGGCGCAACAAACTTCATGGCAATATGATAATTTTGCGCGAACATAAAACAAATCCCGATATTTTTAAGCAATACTGCGCTTTTCTCCGGCGATATATTGATGTTTACGCCCAAAGCTTCCAGCACATCAGCCGCCCCGCATTTACTTGACGCACTACGGTTGCCGTGTTTTGCCACAGGAATATCGGCCGCCGCCGTAATAATAGCCGCCGCGGTCGAAATATTAAAAGTGTTTGCATGGTCACCGCCGGTCCCGACAATTTCGAGGGCATCCACGTCATGCAAAAGACGGACACAATGGGAACGCATACCAAAAGCAGACGCTGTAATTTCATCAATCGTTTCACCTTTCAAGCTTAAAGCCGTCAGATAGGCGCTCATCTGTACCGGCGAAGCTTCCCCGGTCATAATTTCGTTCATAACGGTATGCGCAGTTTCATAAGTCAGATCCTTTTTTTTAGATAGATCTATAATGGCTTCTCTTATCATGGTATTTCCCTCCCAAATAATTTTTACAGCCCAATTATCCAAACAATCCTGCATTGACCCACATGGGGATTGCCACAACCAAAGCAAGCAGGCAAGCTACAAAATAGAGTGTGCCGTATATTCCCAGATGCTTGTTATTCCATATTTCCTCCCCAACAATAGAACGGCTCATCATAGCCCATATATTTTGGTATGCCATAAAGAAAGCGTTATGTGCCATGACAAATACGGCTATCCACACTAATGGATCGATTTGATATGCTTCCTGTATCGTAGGAAGGATAGGTATCATAATTGCCATTGTAGGGATAAAAATTGCCACATCAAAAAACCTCCACAAAAACATAAAAATCATAATGCCAAACATAAAAGTCCAAGGATTGCCCGCAATAGGCGCAAGTGCAGGTACAACTATCCCAGCAAGCCACTGAGAAATGCCTGTTTCCGTAAAGATTGCACCCAGGCTAATTGCCATACCGATAAAAATGACCAAGTCCCAATTCACGCCCACATTAAAATCTTTTGTTTCCAATATCCCCAACAAAAAGAAAGCAAAAACAGCCGCTAAGCATACCGCCACATCGGGCAAGCCATGGAGCGCTCCGGTTAAAAACATAAAAAAAACTGCCGATAAGATAAATGCCGCCATGCCCTCCTGCCGGCTCATTTTTGGAGCCGGCTTACCCTTTACATCGCTAACCACTTCCTTTGCAATCGGTTCTTTCGGTTTCAGCACAAGCAGGCCACCTACCGCTATCAGCACGGTGACAATCATCATAGGTAAAAACAGTACATCAAACCAAGTGTTAAACGTAATCATCCCTTCCAATGCCGGTACTGCATTGTACATCCCTTGAATAATTGGCCCTCCCAGCAAGCCGGATAACCAGCCGGAGCCCGGAACAAGAGCCATAGCAAACGCTGTCAATAGAATCAGCGAATTTCCCTTTGACCCTTTGCTAATCTTGCATAATTCACAGCACTCTATGGCTATGGGGATGACAATAGCTACCCGTACCGTAATAGACGGGGTTAATATGCTCAGCACAATTCCGATCAAAACCCATGCAAAGACAAGGGACGGATAGGAAGGTTTGAATAGTTTTACGATACCAAAAGCGATCCTTTTTCCAAGACCGGTTTTTTGCAATGTATAACCGAAGAAAAGTGCAGGAATCAATGTCCAAACTGCCGCTTGAGAAAAGCCAGAAAACACAACTGCCGGACTCAACCCAAGCGCAAGGGAGAAAAAGGCCAAAAATAACCCTCCTGCAGAATAAGATAGATTAAATGGTTTAAAAATCCAGATGCACAATGTAATGAGAATACCTCCAAGCATGATGTGGGCAAAGCCATCTAAACTTGCAGAAAAAGGTTTTGTTATCATAATGATAAGTGCTGCTAATACCATAAGCCCACTTCCCATATCCGATGTATGTATACTTTTTTTCATTTTGATTTCCCTCCAAAGCTTATATTTTCCAACCTTTTTTTGGCAAACAAAAAGTCCCTGATAAAGCAAAAAATGCTTTATCAAGGACGAATCAGACAAATCCGCGGTGCCACCTTGATTTACGACGAAAAAGTCGTACACTTAGCGAGATACAAACATATCTCCGGCAACTGACGTATGCCCTCACGTTATGGAGTACTCGGCTGTTATGCTTTTGACCATACCCTCAGCAGTCCATTTAGCAATCTGCATCTCGATCCGGTTTTCAGCTTCCCGGACTCTCTGTACGCGCATTTATTGCTGTTATCTCTGCTTCAACGGTTTATTGAAATTTATTTCTGTATTTTTTAACACACTCACATTAAAAAGTCAATAGGGTTATGCAAAAAAATTATTCCTCATCTGTTTTTGATCGATACATCAACTCCAAAATCTGCCGATCCTTTGCATCTAAAGCCCGCTGGGCAACAGCCAGCCTATCTTGAAGATCCCGCAACTGAGCTGATTCATCAGCTTTTTCTGGCTTGTAGTAAAAATCCGGACACAAATCCGGCACCATTTGCACATCCCAAGGAGCTGCCCCATCCACATAAACATGACGGGCAAACCAACCTTTTTCAGCCCCCCCGGACAAATAACCGGCTTTAACCGGTTCCGCACAAAACTTCCTTTTATATAAACTCATAGGCCCAAAGGAATCCCCACAATCCTCTGAAATTGCCTTGTGCAGCTTGCCTCCGATCATGCAGGTCGCGTGCAATTCATTACCTACTGCAGTAAGCAGACAATGCTCAATCCTTGGTGCTTCCCACAGTAAAATGGGCGGTGTAAAAACATCTTCCGTTTTTTTGCGATACAACAGCTGACACGAAAACACCGTTTTTACAACCATCAGTATGTGAAGTGTGTCCATAGTCGTTAAATAAGAGGCGTCCGCTAATGAGCCTTGAATGTTTAAGAAACGATGGAACGGACCTATTCGTTTTGAGGTAATCTCGCGGTATCCGACCTGACATTCGTTTGCCTGGCGCTGATAAAATAATATCAAATGCCCCGGTCCTGTTTCTTGGGCTTCGTAAGGCGCAAAGGGAAAGGGCTTGTAGTGGTCAATCGCTTCCTCTTGCTGCCATTCCCCCGATCGGTTTATGGCTCGCTTAAGCAGACATGGATCCTTTTCGGTAAAGCCGTTATATAGGATGCAGAGATTGTCTTCCGATATTATTGGGGTCAATAAGATACTTTCATCTCCTTGCATCACCGTGCGTTTGTTCCAGGTTCCGTCGCGGTGGACAAGAAGCATGATATTGCCCTGGGTATCTTGACAAAATATGTGCAGTAGGTCATCTTGATAGAATACAGAAAAAGGCAGTTTAACGCCTGTAAGCAAAGTGCGTTCGGGCATCAGATATCCATCTTGCCATATGCGGTGTTTTAGAGATGATAGATTTTCTGATGGATAAAAAAAGTGTAAAGCCGAACCGTATCGGGCCACAAAATAGGTAGACAAAGAAAACACCTCCGATGGTGTGGTATATTATATGTATATACCTTTTGTAATCGGAGTAGTACTGAAATGATGGCAGTAAAATGATGTGTAAAATTGGTATCTTATAGTGAATTGACTTTTTTATACAAGCTTATATAATACTGGCAAGCGAGTCGCCGGGCGGTTGACTTTGGCCGGACTTCCGAAAGGAGGGATGGTCATGATTATACTATCACATTTTGAATTTATTTACTTAGCTTTATTGGTAGTATTAATCCTCGTCAGTTATAGAAACACAAAAAAATAAGCCGCCCTCCTCACCAGATAGTGGCTTATTTTTCGATTTCTTCACATCAGAGTCTGGTCATTAGCTGACTGTGGCGACTCGCTTTTCTACTTTCATTATACATTTCACCAAATACCCAGTCAAGTACTTTATAACAATTGCCAAATAAGGAGCCTTCTTATGTATTTCGATTCCCATGCCCATTACGACAACCCGCAATTTAACCCCGACCGTGCCAACCTGTTATCCACCCTACCTCAACAAGGTGTATCCGGCGTAATCAACGCAGGCTCATGTATAGCTTCAAGCCAAGCCTCCATTACCTTAGCGGAGACCTATCCCTATATCTACGCCGCATCCGGAGTACACCCTCACGAAGTATCAAACATGACCGACAACGACCTGGACACACTACGTCCTCTCTGTCAGCATCCCAAAAACGTAGCTGTCGGAGAAATCGGCCTGGATTTTCACTATGACTACGCACCACGGGATACACAGCGCCTGTGGTTTGCCAAACAATTGACCCTCGCCAAATCCCTGGACATGCCTGTAATCATCCACTCCCGAGAAGCGGCGGCAGAGACCATGGCTATCATTAAAGACAGCGGCGTATGCAAAGGAGTCCTGCACTGCTATTCCGGCCATTTGCCTATGGCTCTTGAATATATCCAAATGGGTTATTACATTGGCATCGGCGGTGTGGTAACATATAAAAATGCCGCAAAAACTCAGGAAGTAGCCGCAGGCATTCCACTGGAACGGCTGCTGATAGAGACCGACGCCCCTTATCTTTCTCCCGTGCATTTTCGCGGTAAACGCAACGATTCTGCAAAGCTGTCATTTGTAGTAGAAACTATAGCTAATATCCGCGGTATTACTCCGGAAGCTGTAGCCGAAGCCACTGCACAAAATGCACGTCAGCTTTTCTGCAGCGGTTTAGCCATCTAGCCATTCTATAGAGAGCATAATTTCCGGATAATCCGCCACAATAAAAAAATGGAGGGACACAAAATGTTAATGAAATGGATAAAAAAGTTGCTGTATATCGTGGGAGCCATCCTATTAATCAGCGTCTGCGTCAATATGTTTTTAGGGCCTCATGACATTGCCGCCGGAGGCTTGACCGGCCTTGCCATCATCTTGGAAGAATGGCTGGGAGTCAGCCGGGCTATGGTCATACTGATAGGTAACGGTGCCTTGCTTATTGTCACCTTTGTATTTTTGGGCAGGGAAACCTTTCTTAATACGGTGATCGGCGCTTCGCTGCTGCCTTTTTTTATCGGTATTATCCCCCAGTATACCTTGATAAACGATACCATGCTTTCCATGGTCGTAGGCAGCGCTCTTTCCGGTATAGCCGTGACCATGCTGTATTCTAACAATGCTTCCAGCGGCGGTACCGCTATTCCTCCGCTGATCTTTAAAAAACTCTTTAACCTCAGCCCATCTATCGGTCTCTTTTTGACAGACGGCTTGGTGGTGATTTTATCCCTTTGGGTCTTTAGTGTGGATGCCTTTTTCTATGCCATTACCTCTATATTTATTACATCTGTCGTCATGAACTATCTGGAAAACGGTGTCAATAAGAAGAAGATGGTATACATTATCAGTGATATGCACGATGTTATCGTTGATGAAATTTTGCATAATATAGGCCGCGGGGTCACCATTGTCCCCGTCATAGGCGCTTATCAGCAAAACGAAAAAAAGATGCTGATCGTCACTTTGGATAAAAGAAACTACCAGCAGCTTTTAACAATTGTAAATAACCATGACAAACAGGCTTTTATGATCACCGATACGGTTTCCGATGTTCACGGTGAAGGCTTTACCTACGAATCAGGCAGCGTTTAAAGCCCATTGACCACATTAATCGGTTTACCTGCTACAAAAGCTTGCAGATTTTCTGCGGCAATACCCATAAGCCTTCCCCTTGCTTCTTTAGAAGCCCATGCGATATGGGGGGTAATAAAACAATTTTTGGCAGTAAGCAAAGGATTGTCCCCTTTAATCGGTTCAAAAGAAACTACATCTACTCCGGCAGCAAATACTTTTCCTGTATTTAAAGCTTCCGCTAAATCCCGCTCCGCGACAAGTGGTCCGCGAGCGGTATTTATTATAATGACCCCGTCCTTCATTTTTCCAATCGTTTCTTTGTTAATCAAACCTTCATTGTCTGCTGTCAGCGGACAGTGGAGAGAAATCACATCCGATTGAGCCAGCAAATCATCTAAAGGCACGATATTTTCGCCTTTGGATGAGGTGTTGCTGGCAATCACCTTCATGCCCAATGCCTCGGCAATTTTACCTGTCGCCTGGCCTATCCGTCCATATCCGATGATACCCATGGTTTTTCCCGCCAACTCTATAAGGGGGTAATCCCAAAAGCAAAAGTCCGGATTTTTTTCCCAGCGGCCTTCTGCCACTGCATCGTTGTGATGGCCAATACGATGGCATATTTCTAAAAGCAGAGCAATCGCAAATTGGGCTACCGCATCTGTCCCATAAGCCGGAATATTGGTGACCGGTATGCCCTTTGCTTTGGCTGCTTCCAAATCAACCACATTGTATCCCGTAGCCAATACGCCAATATATTTGATAGAGGGGCAAGCGGCAAGTATCTCTGCCGTGATAGGGACTTTATTAGTGATCACAGCTTCTGCGTCCCCTATCCTTTTGATAATCTCATCTTTTTCATGAGGCGTTCGGTCATGCACCGTTAGTGTGCCTAATTTTTCAAACCCTTGCCAACTTAAATCTCCTGGATTTGCTGTATAACCGTCCATAACAACAATTTTCATATAACACCGCTCCTGTCTTTGTTTACCTGCAATATAGCACTGTCCTAACAAACATTATTTCATTTTATCACGTATTCTGATACAATCAAGTGAGTATTTCAATAAGACAAGAAAGCGGTGAAATAATGAGCGATCCGTATACAGACTATGCAAATACGATAAACCAGCAATTTTCTCAACCTTTTGACGCGATATACAAAGCTTGCGACAAACATCGCCGCAAAAAACTGCTGCCCTGTCTGACCAACATATACAGACGTTGGTATTATTCTTCATTAATAGAAAACACCTATTTGACCCCTGCCAATCTGTTTGAAGCCCTTCATCGGCAATATAATCACCCATCGGATTTATATCCTCTGGTAAGCATACGTACCCCTTCCAACTATACCGGCCTCACTTTTTCTTTCCGGCAGTATAGCCAAAGCAACCACCCTATAGTAACAGACTTTCGTACGATCATAGATTTTTGTCGGCCGGATATAGATTTAACGGAATCAGACCAAATGCCCGAGGCACTTGCCATTAAAGCGGCTAAAAATCTCCATATGAACGATCCGTACTACGCTATGTATCTGTTATCCCTGGCTTTGGAAATGGGCCTCCTTGTAAAAATCCCTTCCATCCATGCGAATAGGCATCAACTGATACACGAAACAGAAAAGCACCTGTCCCAATCCGACGACCATTTATTTGATAAGCTTGTACATGCGGCGCTTGGCTATGCTGCCCGTTCGTTAAGCGAGCTTATCCCCACCCCTGCCCCTATCTTCGATCAAGATTACTTAATCGGCATTTTAAAAGAGCCTGTGGAAATGGATATTATCCTCCAAAGGCTCTACGATACGATTGGTGTAAACATAGAAGATCTCATCGGCCTGGATCTTCACGAAGAACTGGATGTATTGGATATGGCGGTAATTTCCGGCGCATATTTGTTTGGGGTCATATTGGACAAGGTTCTCTTTACACCATTTGGCCATTACTTAAAGCTGATCCGTCCCATATACATGCCTCCCTTTGACTTTGAAAACGAGATATCCATTTATCTGGATTCCAACATCGAAGATGACGAACTGGGCATCGCTTTTTATTCCCCCTGCTATCGTTATTATTTAACGGAAATTGGGCTAAAGTATTTTAATGTACAACCCTCCCCCACCAATTATCTGGATATCAAAAACAGGCTTCCTTTTTCGGAGATAGCGCCTCTTTTTGAAGGAAATCCTACGAAGCTATCGGATATTCAGGGCATCAAATCCCTTTCCACGGCCTTTGACCGCGATCATTTTATATACACTTTAAAAGTAAAATATCTGGCTGATCCGCGTTTATGGCTCACTATAGAGGTATCCGATATAAATAGCCTTCATCGGCTGTACTTAGAACTGGCCTACTATTTTGACCTGGATAAAAACGCTGAGTACACTTTTTATCCGGACGAAACAGAAAACCCCTTTATATCCTATGCATCGCCTAACCAGCTGCGGCGACCAAAAAAAACCTCCGACACCATTTTAAGCACACTGGCTTTAGAAGAAAAGCAAGTGATGATCCTCACCGTCAGCTATCCTCGGATAGGAGGCGCAAAACATAAGGATAAATGGGCGTTGGAGGTCGTTAAGGTCCATCAAGGCAAAACCGGACAGGCCTATCCGGCAGTCACACGACTGGGTAAAGGCCTGCGGGACTTTTTCGAATGGCAGTAGAGAAGTCTATGCAAACTCCGCTACTACTGTTTTAAGGGAATCTGGGATATCTATACCCTGAGGACAATGCTTTACACAAGCGCCGCACGCAGTACAATCACTCGCGCTATGTCCCTGTGGGATGGCACGGTACATAATCTCCCGGTTCCACTTGTTACCGGCTCTTTGACATTCGTTGTACAAGGCCATACACACATCTATTTTGATATCCTTCGGACATTCCGGCAGACAATATTTGCAGCCTGTACATGGGATGGTGGCTTCTTTGCCCAAGATTTCCATGACTTGTTCCAGCAGTGCATATTCACTGTCTTTCATGGGTTCAAAAGGATTAAAGGTTTTGACATTGTCCTGCACCTGAGCAAGACTGGACATACCGCTTAATACCGATTGTACGCCTTCCAGAGAAGCCGCATACCGCATAGCCCACGAAGCAATGGAGTCATTAGGCCGTGCCGCCTTTAAAAGCGCCTCTGCCTCCGCAGGCAAATTGGCTAAAGTACCGCCTTTAATCGGCTCCATAGCAAACAATGTCTTGTTGTATTTAAGGGCTGTCTGATGGAAAGCCCCCGCTGATCCTCTTAAAATATCTGCATAGTTAAGCTGTAGCATTACAAAATCCATTTCGGTATGAGTAGCCATCATATGATCCAACAGCTCTGCCCGATCATGAAATGAAAAACCTACATTGCGTACCAAACCCTTTTTCTTGATTTCCTGGGCCCATTCGTACATACCAATGGATACGGCCTTTTTTTCGTTATCCCCATTTAAAGAATGCAGCAGATAATAATCAAAATAATCCACACCACAGCGTTTAAGGGATTCTTCCAAAATACGGTCACAGTCTTTAACAGACTTAACGGACCATGGCGGTACCTTGGTAGCCAGCAGATAACTATCCCTTGGATACAGACTGGTAAGGGCCTTTTTCAACATGTCTTCCGATCCGCCGTAAACATACGCCGTATCAATATAATTGCCGCCGCTTTCTATATAAGCGGCAAACATTTTTTTACATTCTGCAACGTCTTCCGGCAGGCGCATAGCGCCAAACCCCAGTAAAGTAGGTTTCATATGTCCATCCTTCTATTTTTTACATATCTATTGTTTATGCAAATTCCGCGCTTTTTCCAGCACATTTTCTACTGTAAAACCATATTCATCAAACAACAAATCCGCCGGGGCAGATGCGCCAAAATGATCAATGGCCACCATATCCCCATCTAATCCGATATATTTGTGCCAGCCAAAGCTTGAACCGGCCTCAGCACCCAGGCGAGTCCGTACAGCACAAGGCAATACCGATTCTTTATAGGCTTTGTCCTGCTCTTCAAATATTTCAAAAGAAGGCATGCTCACTACCCGAGCATATATCCCTTCTTCCTTTAATACTTTTTGAGCCTCTACCATTAAAGCCACTTCAGATCCTGAGGCAATTAAAATCATATCCGGCAATTTCGTTTTAGGATTAATTTCCTCCGACAAAATGTAACCGCCTTTAAAAGCGCCTTTGCCGCTGCCGGGAAGCAGTGGCAGATTTTGACGGGTAAGAATAAGTGCCGTGGGGCTGTTTGTCCGGCTGATAGCCATAGCCCAAGCGGCCGCAGTCTCACGGGTATCGCAGGGGCGGATGACTGTAAAATTAGAAATACTCCGCAAAGCCGCCAAATGCTCTATAGGCTGGTGTGTCGGCCCGTCTTCCCCTACGCCTATGCTGTCGTGGGTCATTATATAGATAACGGGCTGATTCATCAAAGCGGATAACCGCATAGAATGCTTCATATAGTCGCTGAACACAAAAAATCCCGCTACATATGGACGCAGTCCACCATGGATAGCCATAGCGTTGGCAATTGCCGCCATGGCATGTTCCCGCACGCCAAAACGCAGGTTGGCTCCGGCGGGATTATCGGGGGAATAATAGCCTTTATCTTTCATAATCGCCTTTGTAGACGGGGCTAAATCTGCCGAACCACCAATCAGATTAGGCATAATCGCACTGATCTTGTTAAGCACTTGCTCCGAAGATACACGCGTAGCCAAATCCCCTTCATATTCCCAAAAAGAATCTGCCTCTACCAGATTGGCAAAGTCGGCAGGGACAACATTATGCCAGGCTTCCCACGCCTTATAATCTTCCGGAAATGCCTCTTTATAGCGAAGCAGCAAAGCTTGCCAGTCATTATTTTGAGCGATACCCTTTGCCAGATGCTCCGCAAAGCGGGCACTAACCGCTTCGGATACGGTAAAAGGGGCTTGATGATAGTTAAAGCCTTCTTTCATCAACCGGATTTCTTCATCTCCCAAAGGCTCCCCATGGGCGGAGGCAGAACCCTGTTTATTGGGAGCGCCGTATCCGATTTGGGTTTTCACTTCAATCAAAGACGGGCGGCCGTCTTTTTTTGCGGCTTGGATGGCTTCCAAAATAGCGTCTATGTCATTACCGTCGGCTACGGTCTGCACCTGCCAGCCATAGGCCTCAAATCTGGCTCCGACATTTTCCGTAAAAGCCAAATCCGTAGATCCTTCTATTGTAATGCGATTGGAATCGTACAGCACAATAAGTTTGCCTAATTTAAGGGTACCGGCAAGTGACGCCGCTTCCGCGGCAATACCTTCCATAAGGCAGCCGTCGCCGCATAAAGCATAGGTGTAGTGATCTACCAGATCATAACCGGGCTTATTGAAACGGGCGGCCAAAAACTGCTCGGCCCAGGCAAAGCCTACGGCATTGGCAATCCCTTGACCCAAGGGGCCTGTGGTAATTTCTACACCCACTGTATGGCCGTATTCCGGATGACCGGGAGTCAGACTGTCTTTTTGACGAAACTGCTTTAAATCGTCCATGGTCAAACCGTACCCAAAAAGGTGCAGCATAGAGTACAGCAACGCCGAACCATGGCCCGCCGATAATACAAAACGATCCCTGTCCGGCCAATTTGGATTAGAGGGATTGTGGCGCATGGCACCGGCCCATAAAGCATAAGCGGTGGGGGCTGCCCCCAAAGGCAAGCCGGGATGCCCGCTTTTAGCTTTTTGAATCATCTCGGCACTAAGCACCCTAATCGTATTAATCGCTTGTTGATCTATTGTATCAAATGAACCCTTCAATTTACGCCCTCCCAATCCTTAATAAACCGCTCGATCCCGGAATCTGTCAGCGGATGCTTACTCATTTGCACTAAAGTAGCATAAGGTACCGTAGCAATATGAGCGCCTAACTGTGCCGCCTGTATGGCGTGAATGGGATGACGAATACTTGCCGCGATAATTTCAGTAGAAATATCATGCATGTCAAAAATCTCTACAATCTCTTCTATTAAATTCATGCCATCCATGCCGATATCGTCCAGCCTGCCTAAAAACGGGCTGACATACGTGGCACCCGCCCTTGCGGCCAATAAAGCCTGAGAAGCGGAAAAGATCAAAGTAACATTGGTCTTAATGTTTAAGGCATTAAGGACTTTGGTGGCTTTTAGCCCTTCAAGGGTCATAGGGATTTTAATCACAATATTTTTGTGAATGGCGGCTAACGGCTTGGCTTCTTCTATCATGCCGGCCGCATCCTCACTAATGACCTCTGCGCTGATAGGACCGTCTACTATAGAGGTAATTTCTTTAACCACTTCTATAAAGTCCCTGCCCTCCTTGACAATTAAGGATGGATTGGTGGTTACGCCACAGATAACACCCCAGTCATTGGCTTCGCGGATATGGGTTACATTTGCGGTATCAATAAATAGTTTCATATCAGTCATCCCTTCTGTTTAATTTATATTATACCCCTCTGCCAGTACTGTTTCAGAGGTATTTTGCAGTAGAATGATTCACTATACCATGCGATACATAAAAATACAATTTTACTGATACCAATATCAATTTGAAACCTTACAATGGCCTGAAGCAGCTTCGCCGAAAAGAGGCGAAGTATCGCGTAGAGAACATTGGAAGGATTGAAAATGATATTGGTATGATCAAGCAGGCGTCGACGGAGCCGTCGTTCCCTTTTTAATACTCATTGCAACCACCATATTAGCAGCCGCCAATACTCCCGCAAATACAAAAACATACTGAGGCCCAAGTTCCCACCAGAGATATCCGCAGATAATCGCGCTGACAATGCTGAGTACATGATCCATGGCCATACCCGTTGCTAAGGTAGGAGTAACATCTTCCGGCGTTAGGGCAATCGAACGCATGTATATGTTACGCACCATACCAAATTGTATAGTCATACGGTCGGCAACATTAACAACCACCGCAATAATCACTACCGACGCCATCCCCATCAGCCAGCCTCCGTGCAACCCGGCGCTGATAATCCCATATCCTAAATAAATCACTAAAAAGATGGCCGCCTCAATAATCATAATTTGGGCTGTACCATACTTGTCTATCCAACGTCCTACGGCAGGGATAAAAAATATCCCGATCCCCGCCCCCGCAATAATCAAAAGGGCCATGTAATCGGCACCAAAATTTAATAATTCAATCAACACCCAAGGCCCGTATACATACATAATCTGTTTTCTTGCCCCAAAAAGAAGGGCTAGAAGATAAAATTTGCCGTATTCCTTCTTTAAAACAAATCTGGATTTAGACGCTTTAGTCTCCTCAGTTAAGCTGCGTATATATATCAGCAAAATAAGCACAACAGTAAGCAGTACACCGGCAATGACAAAGTTTAAAATAATCGGTGTGGTAAAAGAGAAAAATCCGGCTCTAAAACCCGCAAAAATCAGGATACCCGCAATCATAGCAAAAGCGGTGCGTATGCCATTAAAACGACCCATCATCGTGCCATAATCACCTTTTTTGGCAAGAGACATGCCTATACTGTCATATAATGGTATAAACATATGCATCCCGATAGAGTTGACGAACAAAAAAACCAGCATCAATGCAAATGGCGGGGAAAGGAGCCCCAAAGCCATTATCCCTATGATACTGAGAAACTGAGCCACTATCGCTAACCGGATATCTCCTATAAAAGCAAGAGCCGATATGATAAACATGCTTAAAATACCAGGAGCTTCTCTCGGAAGTTCGATAAGTCCTCTTTGAAATGCATCTATATGATATGCATCTCTAAAATAGTTAGAAAACACACTGTCAGACAGCCCAAGAGCCAAACCCGTTAATGCCACTATTACCATGTACACATGTATTGCTTTTGTGTTCTGTTTTGTCATAAGATTATATCCCTCCATTTTTTCCATTATGCGTTATATTTTTTGAGTTTTCAAGCAAATTTGGAAAACATGCTATTATTAGTTTTGTCATAGAAACACACCAACCAATTGAAGATATTTTTATGATCTCACTAAGCTCCCTGTTATACAACATGAATACATCCTGTTTTATTTTCGCAACTTATACAAAATCTACAAAATTTTTATAGTTTTTTTGGCATATTTCACTATAGACATTTGTTGGAATTTTTTAGATACTGTTAACAGTTATATTACAGTTTTGTGACATATGCGATATACGATCAAATACTTACATAACGAGTATTGTCTACGGTAGTCCCTAAGTCACTGGTCGAGGCATTTGCAAAAGTATTCGCAAAACAATGTTTTTACGTATAATTGGCATAAAAAATCCGAAAGCTTGGTTTTAGGTTAACAGCTTTGTTTATCGGGGCAATAAAAAAGGGCCCCCTTCTGCTGATAAAAAGGGACCCGGTGTTTCGTGAAAACATTGTTTTGCGAATAGTTTGCTATTCCAATGACAAGTGTGGGTCTTTCGCAATGTTAAACTGTTATCGAACTAAAAAAAGGAGGTTTTAAGTGCAATGAAAATCAACAAAAATGCAAGAAGAATCATAGGCCTTATTTTGGCAGTTATGATGATAGGTGGCCTTTTGGCAGCCTGTAACCAGACTCCTACGCCAGATCCAGCCCCTGCGGCGGCTGAAGCTACCCAACCGGCAGCAGATCCGGCACCTGCGGACGCGGATGACGATGATGACGATGCTCCGGCAGACGCGCCTGCCCCTGCGGAATTTGCTGGGTTCCCCCCTCGTGACCAGATGTTGATTGCAGAGCCTGATGCCGATGTGCATCCGAATCCGGGCAACTTTAGCCTGTATTTTATCGGTAATCCCGCATCTTGGGGCGGCCATCAAATTATGCACGACAGAGGTCTTTGGGATGTAAACACCATGACCGGTGAAACGATTCCCACCATTGCAGACGGTATGCCTATACCAAATGCTGATTTTACCGAATGGACCGTTGACATCCGCGAAGGACTCAGATGGTCTGACGGCACATTAATGACCGCCAACGACGTTGCTTTCACAATTAACATGATTAAAGACAACGAAGGATTAGTTGACTCTCCTTTGTTCAATGACCTTTTTAGAGATGTAGAAGTGGTTAGCGACACTCAGCTGATCATCTACATGAACCGCCCATTCCCACGTATCACAACACAGCTTGGTGTAAATATGTGGGGTACCGGCTTTAAGGTAGTACCGGAGCATATCTGGAGAGATGTTGACCCTACCTCTTTTGCTAACTATCCGCCGGTTACCTTAGGCGCATACGAATATGTAGCCCATGACCCACTGGGTACGTGGATCCTTTACAGAAGACGTGACGACTGGCAAGACACCCCTACAGGCAGAGCCTGGGGTATGCCCGGACCTCCGTATATTCAATACAGAATATTTGGTACCGCCGAAGCCCGCGTCATGGCTATGATCAACAACGAAGTGGATGTTATGAACGAAGTTTCCATCGAAGAGTTTCAGGTAATGGCTGCAAACAATCCAAATGTCCGCGGCTGGTATCCTGATTTCCCATGGGCAAACATTGATGATGCCTGCGGTAAGGGTATTATGTTTAACAGTGGCGTAGCTCCTTTTGACAATCCGGATGTACGCTGGGCACTTACACTGATCCCAGATCACATTGAAGTCAGTATGAATGTTTTTGAAGGCGTTGGCCGTATGTCTCCATTCCCAATTCCTGCACTTAACATCCATATGGATAATTACTTAAGAGATTTTGTACAATGGCTTGAGCATGATTTCACCATCACAGGTGGCTACAATCCATGGAATCCTA
>Ga0131853_10005161_pt1 | contig 23530 bp, 13 predicted proteins | sample TergutLab28metaG_FD_92764 | JGI IMG/M metagenome (GOLD analysis project Ga0131853, IMG submission 92764) | Labiotermes labralis P1 segment gut microbial communities from Petit-Saut dam, French Guiana - Lab288 P1 (version 2) (version 2) | ecosystem: Host-associated > Arthropoda: Insects >...
CAGACCGTATTTCACAGTCGGCGGCCCATCCAGTTGTCTTAAACATGTTTAACGCACAGGAACAAACATAAATATAAAATTAACCTCACGAAATGGCGTCTGTTGCTTCTCAATTGATAGAGGGAGTCACTGCACATGTGCAAAGTGACAGTCTCGAGGATGCGCGAGAGATATGTGCAGACGGTACTTACTTTCCGAATAACCTACGTATAATGAGCCGGCTCATTAAATTTAATTCCTTCTTCTGGTTTCTCTTGGATCCAGTTTTAACAGCAGGCTTACACTTCATGTACAACAAGCTCTCTGAAGCAGAATACAGACACTGTGTAAAACTATTGCTAACATGGCAATTTTTATTCGTACAATATGTAACAAAGAATTTTTATTTCGGGGTCCGCCGGCTTGTATTCACAGCTGTCGGGGTTACGTTCCCTATCTCAAGACAGTTTACTCATGGCAGAACGGGATCAGGTGTTGATTAGCATCACCAGAACTAATGATCAGCCATCTCTACCTGGTTAGGGTAACTCCTAGATTTCCCTAGGGGTCCGTTCCTACCCAGCAGGTCGAACTAGATTCGATTACTTCAGCGACCTCATCTACTCAAAAACTCAATTCAGCCAGCACCAGCATTCTACGTTCCTCTACAAGCACTGCCGTCCCTCCCCACACTTGACACAGACCCCACAATTTTGAAACTCACTGACGGACGTAAAGTCTATGTACATGGAACGACCGAAAGCCAACTTCATTAAAGCCATTTACAACGTTTCATGAAATACTCAGCTGATATGTCAGCAAACAAGATCTGAACCGTTCATATGGGAATTTACGTGTGTGTGTGTGTGTGTGTGTGTGTGTGGGTGTGTGTGTGTACGTGTGTGTGTGTGTGTGTGTGTGTGTGTGGGTGTGTGTGTGTGTGGGTGGGGTGGGGATTTACTATGCGGCAACGTTGACATTCCCGTGTTGCATGTGTGTGGTTTGTGGGTTTCGCTATCTCCTTGCATAAACCAGTACTTCCTTGCATACTCCACTATTCCGGAACTTAATGACTTGCTTTTAGTATCAGTTCCACATCCCGCAACATAAAGAGAGACGTTTGTGTATAGATACTTGCCCTAAAACACGCCATGTTAATATAATATTATAACAGCTTAACGTTTAGCGAAATGAGAATTTATTTGGCATCAAAATTTCGTTCCAAATGCTGGTAATAACAACGCAGGACAAACAAGGTAAAACGTTCTTAAATTACTCATACATGCTACATTAAAAAATATATCTACACTGTAACTAATAAAATAACAAGTATTTCCACGAAAATATCCAGTCAGTTTTAAAAAGATTCTTGAAGCTTTGCCGCTGAACAATGGTATCACCACTCAAATTCAAATTTCTAAACACATACTCGTCAAACCAGATTTTCTAAACCAGCTCTAAGTAACAAATTTCTTCTGAAGAATCTAATATTCCTTCAGCCTGTAAAGAAATTACCCAAGTTAAAATTTAAAAAAATGGTTCATCATCGTGTTCACAGCAGCCCGCGGCTTGACACTGACCTAAGCTACATAAATCAAATTTACGTCGTCCATTCCATTTATTTAACATACATTTCAAATATATAATCCCATGTTATGTTTATTGGCCCGTGCATCATTGTGATAGTTAAAAAATAAAAGACCAACTTGATGTCACTTGCTATTTTATTTCACTTCTTATGTGTTCAACATGTTTCGGATATTAATATAACCATCATCAGTAGCTTGCAACTGTGTTGTTGAATTACCACATCGGTCGTTTTGTTCTCGGTTCGTTGTGTGTTGGAGATTCGGTGCGGCTGGGTTTGAGTAGTGTCCGTGTTGCAGGCTGAAGCCCATGTGGTAATTCAACAGCACAGTAGCAAGCTCATGATGACGTATATATTAATGTCCGAAACATGTCTAAGAAGTGAAATAAAATAGCAAGTGACATCAAGTTGGTCTTTTATTCTTCAACTAATATAATCCCATCTAAGCCTAGATTATCTAAGACGTCTCTTTCCTTCAAATTTCCTCGTCAAAACCCAGTATACATCTGTAGTCAGCAGCACGCACTCCGAAACTTAATAATGTAATATTCTGTAGATGAGAAAGTGTTACTGCCACTTAAATTTACGTTTCATGACCTGGCGCGATAATTAACTTAGAGAAATGTTTCCATCGTCGGAGTGAAGACAAAAATAATAAATGTAAACGAACATAATAGGAGGCCATTCTGAAACGGTTAACTCCCTGTGAAGTCAGTAATTTTTCTTGTAAATCTACGACGTAAATGGCAAGAAATATACGAGTCATATCGATCACAATGGCAGCGCAGTCTCAAGCGTTTATTGTGCAAATTTGCACGTCACACTTTTGAGACAAACGATTTAATTTTTATGTATTCCATGAATGTAAACACGATTGGATCCCAAAGTGTGCATAGCATCTTGTGACTCAATTAAAAAATAGACCTGAAGATGACTGAACAATAGTCGAAACATGTAGTCTATGTAATTATCTTGTGTAATAAAGTAGTTGTGCCGACGTGCATTATTTAATATTATGTTAGGGACATGTCTTGATTCAACAAGAGAAAGTTATCCTTCGTTCCTTCGAAGAAAAAATCTACTAACAAGGAACCTCTACAAACGGATAACCACAGTGTCAACATTATGTTAATATTTCAAACCCGTATTACTGTATTTTTAACCCCAGTTTTTAAATATTTCAGAAACTTACACGGTTGCAGTTTTTAGTATTTTCATTCCCAAGGTTATCCCCTATGTCATGTACACACTGTTATATAATAACATATGCAAGTTTTGTCTTCCAGGTTGCTATCCAAAAATTTAAAGATTAAGATATGTAGAACTATAATTTTTCCCGTTGTTTTATATGGGTGTGAAACTTGGTCGCTGACATTGGGGGAGGAAAGGAATCTGAGGGCGTTTGAGAACATGGTGTTGAGGAGAATATTTGGACCTAGGAGGGACGAGGTCGCCGGGGAATGGAGGAGATTGCATGACGAGGAGCTCACCCAATATTGTGCGGGTGATTAAATCGAGAAGAATGAGATGGGCTGGGCATATGGCGCGTATGGGTGAGGAGAGGGGGCGTATAGGGTCTTGGTGGGGAAATCGGAGGGAAAGTGACCACTGGGGAGACCTAGGCGTAGATGGGTGGATAATATTAGGATGGATATCAAGGAGGTTGGATGTGGGTATATGGACTGGATTGGGCTGGCCCAAGATAGGGATGGGTGGCGGACGCTTGTGAGTGCGGTAATGAACCTTCGGGTTCCATAAAATGCGGGGCATTTCTTGACTAGCTGCAAACCAGTTAGCTTCTCAAGAAGGACTCTGCACCATGGAGTAATAATAAAGTAAGGCACTATTAGAGCTGTGGATATACAGAGTGCGTATAAATTATCGGAGGATTTTGTAAAACCATATTTTCACAAATACTGAACAGAAATACTTGATGTCAAGGAAAATGTTTTCGTCCCACCACTTCCAAAGACACTACAAGAATAGCGACAGCGCATCAACACCGCAATCGGGAACGTCACACAAGACATGCCTGAGAGGGTTTGGCGGGAATGGGAGTATCGCCTGGACATTTGCCGTGTCACACGAGGGGCGCGCATCGAATTAATTTAAGGTCACTATGAAAGTGCAAACATTCTTCTTACAAATGGTAGTAACATCATGTACGTATTTCTGTTCAGTATTTGTGAAAATATGGCTTTGTAAAATCCTCAGATAATTTATATGCACCCTGTATTTATGTGAATATGGCTGTGGATGTACGTCTTTTTTCTGTGACCAGCCTTAAAATGACCATGTTTGGTCGAAACATGTAGCTGATCTGCGAATAAAATATACTGTTGTGTTCTGATAGGATTTATTCTATTTATTTATCTAAGAAGAAATGGGAATTAACTGTACAAAACATTATGTTATACACCTAATTGTGACAACATGTTTCGACGTAATTCAGTAACCTTTAAGCCTTTAAAATAGTACCCATAAAAGTATTGTATACTAATTTATTTGATAGTATTAATAAATGATATCTCTATTTTACAATTAAACCAATGTACATTGCAATGTCAGATTTTATTTCATAATAGTTAAAATGTTGAATAGTATATTTAAATTGTTAAAATTCTGAAACAATTACTTTTTATGGAGGATTCGCATGTTGTGCATCTATATTCGGTGTCATAAGAGTCTGTGCTGTAAAAAGTCTTCGGAAACATGTATGTTGCATAGCTTTCATATGTGTACATAGCTGTTTTGACCTATTCCATTTTTATTCCTGTAATTAATACTATATTACAGAAGGTGTTGGCTATTTTAGATCATATTTTAATCCCTTATGGGTTCGTGTTTTACTTACTTGTTTCGATCTGGTGTTAGACAAGACTGCATCTCATGTTATCACGAAACTTTGTGCCTGATGCATAAACATATGTCTTTCGTCACTCTTGGGGAGATACTGACTGTAGACAGGTCGACGCACGTTGCCGCAATAAACTATACAACACACTTTAGTTGTGTCTGACGGTATTCAAAATCGTTTGACTTCAGAAACAGTCAAACAGCACGCACATATTAATTTCTTAATAAGCGAAGTACCTGGCTGTATCAGACTACACTAAATTTAAAACTACGCTCTACAACAAAAGTTAAATATTTATACAGAAAATAGAAGAACGAATAGTTACAGACAGATCTGTTAACCCTCACCGCGCTACCAAGCCGAATGGCAGTGGGTTCGATTCCCGATGAGGTCAGTGGGATTTGTCATTGACCTAATTCTTCAGGCCGCTTTGCGGCCCCTGGGGTCGATTTAACCTCCAACAAAAATGAGTACTATGGATATCTCGTGCGGTATAAAGGCAGTCGGTGCGTAGTACTCGCAAATTTACCACCCTCATGTACCGAATGTTTAAAAATTCTGAGAACCTCAACCTCCTGGAACACTAACGGTCTTTACAGTCCTACAAAGGGATAGCTATGTTAACCGTATTCAACAGAACGAACCACTCTTTAACTTGCACGTCGATTCAAAACAAAGAAACATATATATACAGAGAGAGAGAGAGATAGGTAGACCACGAGACTTGAGGGACACTACGCACTGACTATGAACAACTCCATCTGCTCAGACGCGATGCAGTATAATGTGATGGAGAGAAGAGAGGTGCATACAAGGATGTAACGGGGAAGCATGAGGGAAGGAAACCACTTGCCAAGACCTAGCAGTAGAAGGAAGAATAATATTAAAATTGATCTTTGGTAAGTAGGATAGAGGAATGGTCTTGAGTGATCTGGCTCAGGACAGGGGCAGGTGGCGGACACTTGTAATTGCGGTAATGAACCTTCGGGTTCCGCATAATGCGGGGAATTTCTTAACTCGCTGACAATCTGCCAGTTTCTAAAGAAGAACTCTGCTCCGTGGACTGTACTGAGGGAAGGCGTGAGTAAAGGTTCTCGTCTTCCATGATATAAGGCAGTTCAGGTTAGTGCGGAAGTATAAATGTCTCTAAAGAGCTCGCTAGCCACACTTTCGTGGTAATCCATTCATCGTGAGCCACTGCACTGACAGAGGCAGTAAGCTCTCGGAAACATTGGTGCCTACACAACTCACAGGGGGTCATTTCCCAGAAGAATGTAGCCCTTAACAGCACACCTGCGAGAACCTCAAATTTCATACGTTACACAACTTTAGTATTGTTCTCATATTATTACAGAGCCTGGCTTCGACCTGGGGTCTGCAGCTCCTCCACATTCCCACCTACTACCCAGTGACGTGGACCCAGATTTCAAGGAACCCATCAGGAACGTCACAGTACCCGTCGGCCGCGAAGCTATTCTTAGCTGCTTGGTCACCGAACTTGGCCACTACAAGGTAACTGTACCAGCCCTTTCAGTACTAGAGTCAATGCACATTATACACAAATATTCAAATTGTACCTCACATACAGCAGTTTGTCTCCATTAGGAAGACCATTTGGTGAGCGCTGTATGTGGAAACAAGCGCAGTTTGTTCTGAGAATCATAATAAACACACAAATACACGGTGTGGATAAAACGTAGGTCTGTAGTTATAATCCATTTTAGTCGAATTGATTTAAAAGGCTAATGATATCAAGTTTCTGTGACTAAGAGCCAACAAGTAGTTTCTAGTCACACTCAGGAAGAATCAGGACGGGTGATATGAAAAGAGAGCTCTGAGCGATTTTTCTTGAAATAAAGTGCACAGCACTACTAGGTCCGAAGAGATTCCGAAAGCGAGCGGGCCTAACCTCTCCCTGCAGGCGACGCGCTACTTGTGGTCGACTGACGCTGCACGGCACGACTCGATGGAAATGTTGAACGACTTCAAATGGGGAGGCGGTATGAGACGTTAGGGGCTGGGGGGGGGGGCGGCGGAAGGGGCGATAAGTCGTAATAGTCCGGGAGTGCTGACAGCGTAAAGATCTAACATGACTGAAAAATTCGAAGAGATTTATGCCATAAATCTACGACTCAACATTGGAAGGAATCATAAATTCCATGGGACGCAGAGTAAACATCTTTACCGGGCGGAAAGATAGAGCATTTATTCACTAAACCAGTGCAGACCGACCTCTTCTTGCACAAGGGCCACCTGGAAATCTCCAAACCATGCCCAGGTCGCAAACCAACGTTTACCCATAAAAGCCATTATTTTTCTGGTTCAATTTATTTTATGCTAAGTGACTCAGAAACAATTTACTATTAATAAATGTTTGCCGACTTGCAGGATCATATAGGCAAGTAAGGTAAAGTGCACCCTTGTACAGGCACTGAGGATCTGTACTGGACGTACGGCCCACAGGGGGAGTACAGGTATAGCTCTACTCTTTCTTGACCACGGCACTAGAAAAGGGGTGAGGGGTCAGCGTCACGCCTCGGCCGCTCTTTACTCCCGGGAAAGACCCGGTACCCATTGTACAGGAGTCTGGATGGGCCTCAGGGCCGGTCTGGACAGGTGCGGAAAATCTCGCCCCCACCGGGACCCTATCCCCGGACCGCCCAGCCCGTAGTCAGTCGCTATACCGACTACGCTACCCGGCCCACATAGAATCATACGCTTGCCTCTAAACTGTACTGTTGTACGGCCTAGCATGCCATATGTCCTTCTCTTGGTGTTTAAAAGGTAGCAATTTAAATGCCCTTGTCAAGCCAGAAAAACTTAAGCTGTCATGAGATATTAATGGAATTTGAAACTGTCTCTTAAAGGTTAATTATTAATAAAAATTAAACATCTCATTTAATTATTATTTTATCTTTAGGGTTCAGGAAAATATTCTAAGGAATTGAAGGATAATGTCAATGAGAAGCTTTCACTTTTTCCTGAACAATGACATTTTTAATAAATACACGAAATACCGTTCGATAATATTATGACTGACATGCAGTTGTTCTAATTATTATTATTACAACATTCTTGAAACTGAGGAAGCAAGGACTATGGTGGATCTTAATACGCCATTATTTTTCTCACTCCCCTGACTGTACAGTTTCCCTGTCACTATGCACGAAGAAGTCACAAATTAAATACTGTTTACCCGCTTGCAAAATGCACCAAAGAAGAACAGCGTTCTGTCATCGGTTTTTTTAAGTAGTGAAAGGGTGAAAACCATCGAAATTCATCGACGAATGAAAGTTCGGTACGGTGACGCATGTCTGTCACTACAGCAAGCGTACGGATGGACTAAGAAGTTCACGAACGCCATTATTTCTGTAACAGACTCTCCTCGACCTGGTCAGGCACGCCGAGTAGTGACACCAGAGGCCATTGCAGCAGTTGAAGACATCGTGAAGGAAAATTTTGGCCTAACAGTGAATGAAATAGCCGCACATCAGGATATGAGTCATGGATCAGCACAACACATCATCCATGATGTTCTGCAGTTCCATGAAGCGTTCAGTAAATTATGAGATAAAAAATATTTAAGATTTTCATTTGACTCACCCTCATACTTTCTCGACACACAATTACCTTTTATTTTAACGAATTAAGTTCCATAGTATTTATAAAATTATTATTATTATTATGTATTTTACCACTGCCTCTACTTCTTAGAGTGAATGAAACTGTCCGAAGTGGAGCTTTACAATTCAGACAGCAGTCATGAATTCCTACTGGCATACAATTTAGTCTACTACTTCTTACTCACATTCAGTCTCTGAAGCATAATAATTTTGGTGTACTTGTAGACAGCAACTAATCCGTGCGGCACAATCTTTTCAAGGCTCTAGTTGTCGCTCAGACATAAACATTCATTTTTTCGCAACACTGCGCGACACATCCGCATTCTCAGATAGATTTTTCCAGTACATAACCTCCCCAAAATTTTTTTTTTGTAAGATTCATCTTAAAGCGAGAATTATTCAGAAAGTAAGTACCGTTTCGCTGTAAAAAAAAGTCGATTAATGTTTCGTATAAAATTTTATTGTTATTAGATTCTACATTCTTCAAACTATTTTTCCACATATTCGCCGCCATTATTGAGGCGCTTATCGTAGCGGGGCACAAGTTTCTGTATACTCTTCTCATAGAATGCGGCCGCCTGCGACCCAAATGACCACTGACAATGTCATAAAATAGAGTCCTTGAAATCTGAGGAAGGTGAAGGGACAGATCAGAAATTGTGAAACGTCTGTCGTCACGCACTCTTTCGTTGACCTCACGCACAAAATCATCATTCACCAAAGATGGAAGCCCACTTCGCGCCTCATCGTGCACGTTCTCTCGTCCTTCATTGAACATCCGAACCCATTTCCTAACCATGCCATTGTCACCATACACTTGACAGATCTGGTGATTAACCTCAATTGGTAGCACATTCCTAGCGTTCAAAAAAACAAAATACATGCCGTATTTCACCGTCGGCAGCCCCTTCAATTGTCTTAAACATGTTTAACGCAAAGAACAAACATAAACATAACACGACTTTCACGAAATGGCGTGTATAGCTTCTCAGTTGATAGAGGAAGTCACTGCACATGCGCAAAGCGACAGTCTCGAAGATGCAGGAGAGACATGCGCAGACGGTACTAATTTTCAGAATAACCTACGTACTACCGCATCGCCTATGCCAAGATCTTCAAAAATGGTCTCTTCACTTTTTCAGGTTTTCCAATCAAAATTCTGTACCTTTCTCCTTCTTCTAATGGGTGTGTGTCACATAATCTGTCCATCTCAGTCTGCTTTAAGTAAACAATTTAATAGTTTTTAAAGGAGAGTACAAATAAAGGAAGATCCTCAAACTTGAAAAATTCATAGAAGTATAACGTCCTCAGATTGCTAAGTGCTTTATAAATACACAAAAACGAACACAACATTTCCTATTTTAACTTTTTGACATACGATGATCTACACTGCTTATACTGACTTAGTTCGTACCTCGTAGACAACACAGGCCGTGTCCATTAACCCTATACGTGCTAACGTGGCGAATATGGTGAGTTCAAAACAATGTTAGCAAATGGCAGGTTGGATTTAATTTGGCGTTTAAATTGTTAAAAAGACCAGCCACTTAATAATATTTAATAAAATAATGGCTAACTATCGCACGAAGTACTTAAATATGCTGTGCCCCAAAATGAAACATTTCTTAACGTTACACGAGCTAATGCATCGAGTCACCGATGTGTTTTAATTTGATAAAATAGGCTTACACATTTGAGGCAATATTATCTCTCTGTTTAAATCTGTACTGTCATAATTACGTAATAAAGACAAAACACCCCTTCACTAAACTTGATTGTGGGCATGTCTCGGTCCCAAGAGAGTTGAAGTATCAACCGTCAGACTTCTACACATTTCTCTGTACTTCCCAGCTTCATTATGACGACGCATAGTTAAATATTTATCTTCCTTCCATTTGGATACACGGCAAGAAACTGGCATTTCAAAAACACTTCTTCCTGTTTACTTCGTGAGAGTTGATTTCTGGTGTTAATATTTTTCAGAGTATGAAATAAGTTACGTTTTGTTTCCTGGAAAGAGCACACAAGTTTTGTAACGCCGTAATTATTAAATGAAGTAGGAACGAAGTTAAAATAAGTTAGACAAGAAATTTCCCCTGAGAAGTAGTAAGGGAAAGTATGGTTAATTCTAATTGTAACTTCAACCATTCGGTGGCGGAATGCACTGTGATGACAGTGTTGATGGAAGTTTCCAGCTCTCGTATCGTCTTATATCTCTATATATAAGTTTCACTTCCTCGTACATTTGACAAGAGGTGGATAAAGGAGATACACATAATAAATCAGACTTTACCCTACATCAACGAGGAATTAAAAAAACAAGGCAGGCACTGTAAGACTAACGTAACACTGTGGCGCATTCTTGCAACCACTGCTGCCGTGCAAGAACAATAACTATTACATATTCTGAGTGTATATTTGTAGTCTTAGATATTCATCATGCAATGCGCATGCGCCGTATTAAATTATCATCTGTGGCCTGTCCGGCTTTACTATTGTTTTCCACATTATCTGATAAATGTCAAGATTTTCGAGATAAAAAGTCACTGAACTTAACTGTGTGTTTTGATCCTCTCCACAACTTTAGTCTGAAACATTTGCCAATCTAAGAAGAACTAAGCAACATATGTTCAAAAACATATATTGGTCTTCACGGTAGGTACGCGTTATTCTTGTCACATTTTAATAAAATGAACTTTCTCGACAGGATATCGAAATAAACTAAAATACCGAATTTCACGAAAATCCATCCAGTAGGAGTCGAGCTGTTACATGTGGACTGACGGACGGACAGACAAGACGAAGCCAACGTTTGTTTTTCGCAATTTTGCGAACTCGCCTAAAAATACTGCATTGGTATGTTCAACTTAAAATGGAACGGTGGGAAGAATAAACATTTGGGTAGATTACATCGTGACAGCGCAACTGAACACCACAACCGGATTCAAAATGGAGAGAAACGGCTCAGTGCTACTGCATTTCAACTGTGAAATTCTCATCAAGATAACCTAAAAATTAAAAACTGAAAATTCGTATGTATTACTTTGAAGGAATGTTTCACAGTCCCTTACGGCAGTGACATATGCATAAAAAGTAACAAGAGTAACAGAATGTAACGACCAGAGGGAGGGACAACGAAGTTGTAGAACTTGTACAGGATGTTGTAAGGAACAAAGAGCACACAGAAACTGTGTTTCAGTACTTCTGACGAATTGAAAAACGTACTTCTAGAACAGCTGGGGCACGAATAATGTTTGGACAACGATTTGGAACACAAAGGCTGCTACTACTACTACTAATATTAAAACTACTACAAACACCACCACCACAACCAGTACTACTACTATCACTACAACTACAACCACTACTACCGACACTACTACCACTACCACCACTAACACTAATACTACTACTACTACTACTACTACTACTACCACCACCACCAACACTACTACCACTACAACTACCACCACTAACAGTACTACCACTACCACTAACATTACAACAACAACAACAACAACTACTACTACTACTACTACTACTACTACTACTACTACTACTACTACTACTACTACTACTACAACTACAACTACTACTACTACTACTACTACTACTACTACTACTACTACTACAACTACAACTACTACTACTACTACTACTACTACTACTACCACCACCACCACCACCACCACCACCACCACCACCACCACTACCACCGTTTCCGCCGCTCCTGCTAAAAAAAAATCGGGGAATTTGAAATGGACTGGCATAAGTAAAGTACACACAATATTTTATGTTGTATTGCGCACAGACGGAAAAGCGGCTTAAAATTGTAAAACTGCTCTTATTACAGCAAGATCTAAAACCAGTCAAGTTGTTATTGTGCGTAATTTTGAGTAACATGGAACGTTACAATGGCGTTCTATTCCACATTCCTCAAGAGCTGAATGTATCAGACTAAACTAAGTAACTTCGACATTGGATTCCACACCGAAATATGGCTGAATACTGTAACGATAAGGACAAGAACCGCAACTCCTTCATATGAGAGCGACGGGTAAAACGCATATACTTTATTTATAGGTCTACCCTACATTACGCTCTACTGGGTGATTCAGGAAGAAAGGTCAACATTGCGGGAGGTGATATCATCGGTCATTGTGAGAAAAAGTGCTCATATGAACATGTGTCTAATTGTCAACGGTTACCGAAATAAAGCCAAATGAAATCAAAGATACAAACGCACTGTTAATGATAAAAAAGGGTTCTTATTTACTGATATTGTAACTTTAATTTTAAATTAACGTTTAGATGACCAACGAGTTACACAGATATGACAAATTTCTTAAAAGTTCACAATAAATGTTCGAAAATACCACCGTCAATCTCAATGCACTTCGCAACTCGCGTGTAAAGACCACGTGTTGTTCGTCGGAGTTGATCTTCACATTTCTTTACGCGGATAGCAGCATGAAGAATGTGAGCCAGCAATTCGTATCGTGTATCCACCTTTCTTTTGTAAGCTTCGTTCTTCATTCAACCCAAAAAGCAAATATCTAACGGAGTTACGGCCAGAGTTTCAAGCAGCTCTATCATGGTATCAAATTAAAAATTGACACATGGTGATATGAATTTTTTCCTCTCAAAATTACCGATACTATTACCTCCAAAAATATTGTTTTCTTCAGGGATCACCCTGTATGTTGTATTACCCCCACCACCAATTTATTGCAACATGTGACTATCAAAACAAAACGTGTTCTGTAAATTACAGATTAAAACAGCACAATATTCCTTAGTAATACAAACACTCTTTTCTATGGTTCCGTTTATATACAGGGTCCCAGAAGAAAAGGTCAATATACTGGGGGGCCATAGTATCGGTCATTCTAAGCAAAAATGTTTATATGAACATGTGTCCAATTCCGAACGGTTTCCGAGACAGAGATACTCGAATGTACAACCGCAAAATTGTTGATAAGAAAGAGATATTACTTGTACGTATTCCAAAATTCCACCGTCAATATCAATGCACTTTGCAACTCGTCTGAAGACATGGCGTGTTGTTCGTCTGAGTGCATCTTGACGTTCCTTTATGCAGGCGATAACATCCAGTATGTTAACGAGCAGTTCGTCTCGTGTATCGACTTTTTTCTGTACACTTCACTCTTCATCAAACCCCATAAACAAAAATCTAACTGGTTTAATTCTGGAGATCTTGGTGGCCAGTTAATGGTACTGCCACGACCGATCCACCTGTTAGGGAAAGTGTCATTGAGATATTGCATCACATGTCGGGTATAATGAGAAGGCGCTCCGTCATGCTGAAAGTACATAGCAATCCGTGTAGCCAAAGGAACATCCTCTAGTTGTTTTGGTAATTAATTTTGCAGAAAGTCTAGGTAATTTTGTCCTGTCATACGATCGTCTAAAATAACGGGACCAATCAACATGTCATCGCTCATACCGCACCACACGTTGATAGAAAAACGACGTTGAAAATTTGTTTCCACATTACCATGTGGATTTTCGTGAGACCATCGATGCGAGTTACGTGTGTTGTTGATTACATTACGGGTGAAAGTAGCTTCATCAGTGAACAGTATTAATGGAAGCAATTGGCGATTAGTATGTAATCATTGACAAAATTCTAGATGCAAGGCACTGTCCCCTGGGTGTAGATTTTGCACAGGCTGTGGGTGGCATGGATACAATCCGTCTTCATTCAATGTTCGGATACACGTTTTCGTGAAACACCGATACGTGCTGAAAGTCTTCGCGTGCTAGTAGTAGGGCTACGCTGTACCATATCAAGAATGCCTTCCTGTTCCTCCATGTTTTGTTTACGTGCCCTTTCAGATGAAACATGAGCACTGGGAAAGCGTACCGCATTCACGCAATGTATTGAACACCTTGTAAAACACTCTACGATCCGGAATTCTGCACATAGGAAACCGTCGACGGTATTCTTCAACAGCAGCAGTGGCACTACCATCGCAGAAGCCATAAACATACATCATATCAGCGTATTCGGCATTTGTGAAGATTTGCGGCATTTTTCACAACACACTAACAATGTCACTATCAACAGCCACAACAGTCAACTGACGCTTCAAATGCTTCAGACAGTGGCGCAGCACGGCGGGAGGGAAGGACAATACTGGGCGCCCAAGTCAAACCACTACAGTATGCAGTCAAATGCCTGTATCTCCGAAACCTTTCAGAATGATCGATGACGTGTTGATTGGTCCGTTATTTTAGACGATCGTATGACAGGACAAAATTACCTAGACTTTCTGCAAAATTAATTACCAAAACAACTAGGGATGTTCCTTTTGCTACACGGATTGCTATGTACTTTCAGCATGATAGAGCCACTTCTCATTATACCCGACATGTGATGCAACATCTCAATTAACACTTACCCTAATAGGCGGATCGGTCGTGGCAGTACCATTAAGTGGCCACCAAGATCTCCAGACTTAACCCAGTCAGATTTTTGTCTATGGGGTTTGATGAATAGTGAAATGTACAGAAAAAAGTGGATACACGAGACGAACTGCTCGTTAACATACTGGATGTTATCGCCTGCAAAAAAGAACGTCAAGACGCGCTCAGACGAACAACACGCCATGTCTTCACACGAGTTGCAAAGTGCATTGATGTTGACGGTTGAATTTTCGAACACTTATTATAAACTGTACCAACTCTGTAACTTGAACAATAAATACCGGTATTAGAAACAGTACGTACACGTAATATCTCTTTCTTATCAACAATTTTGCGTTTGTACATTCAAATATTTCTATCTCGGAACCGTTCGGAAAAGGACACATGTTCATATAAACATGTTTGCTTAGAATGACCGAGACTATGACCTCCCAGAATATTGACCTTTCCTCCTGGGACACCTGTATAAAGGCGCTGTTGCTGCTGCTATTACTACCACCACCACCAAATCTAACCCACCTCCACCACCACCACCAGCACATTACCAGTGTCGTCATACCGTCATTGTTGTATCTACAACTACCAAGACCACACACACACACACACACACACACATACCGCTGGTACTAGTCACGACTACCCCATCCTACTGCTTCTTCTATTACTACCCTACAACACTGGAAACAGCCGCTCTAAAACAATGGTGTTTCCAATTATAACGAACCGTTTCACGAATTCAATATGCGTAGCTAATTTTAAAACGCTCCGGTAGATGAATTTCGGTTCCACTAATGTGAATAAAAATTGTGTGTACAATTTGTCCTCGGAAATTGGTAAACGATGCAAGTAATTACACGAAACGATGACTAATTTGATTATAAACGAATATTTCCTTGCATTCCAATGATTATGCACGAGATCCGTGTAATTAGTATGTGACCACTGGAAAACATGTTGTTGTGTGCGGTTCGCTGTTCAAACCCGAACAGCAGCACAATGCGGTCGCTGATACAGCACTGCCGTCAGCGTGTTATTCACAGGATTCTTACATTGCCATCATTTGCGTGTGCCAGCCCTGTATTCTGTAGAGGAGAAAATTTTGTATCACATATAGCGAAATTTCAGATCTCTGAAGCTTACCAAATAATGCGATTACACTGGCTTACAAAGAAAATTCATCAAACAAACTAACATGACAATTAGAATAGGTTTAGCCGCTGATTTAAAATCTGTATTTAGTTTTCCTCCAGCACGTATGTTTTTGTTTTTAGATGGGGCGGCGTTTGGCTCTTTTCTCATGAACACTTGATTGTAAATTTTAATTACACAATACTCTCATGAATTTTTTTTTAAAGTTGATCGCACAGTGGCCAGAAAATGCTCGCGCATTGATTATAAAATGCATGTTGATTGATTAGAAAATGCTCTAAGATGTAACAGAAAATGTTGCTTGTTTATTAGAAAGCGCTCGGCATTTGACTAGAAAAAGCTCGGAATATAATTATAATATGCTAGCTCTTAAACAGAAAATGTTCCTCCCTAATTAGATATGCTACATTAGCCAACATACAGTTTTGACTGGGTGACCGCGGTAGCACAGTGGTTAAGGTCCTGTGCTTAATCGGAAGGTCGCTGGTTCGATCCCAGCGGGTGTCAGTGGATTTTTTATTGACATAAAACCCTTCCGATCGCACTATGGACCTGGGTTCGACTCAGCCTCTAACAGAAATGAGTACCAGGAGTATTTCCTGGGGGTAAAGGCGGCCGGTGCGTAGGGCTGACAACCTACCACCATTCTGTGCCGTTGTCACAAAATCTGGCAGCCTTAACTTCCTGGAACCCTCTGGGCCTGTCCAGGCCTGTAATGGGACTGCTTTACCTTTTACAGTTTTGACTGATGCTGCTCTTAAATATTACAGTAAATCTTGTTCTACGTAATGGCAACATTATACCTATTGATTTTGGTTAATGTTACGTACGCTTGCCACATGCAACTAAATCTCTTTTTCCTGCTTGACTCAAGCATGGAAATGATATTTAGCTACATATAGTTACACACATGTCTTTATTTTACAAAGTATGATATTAACCTATTTTTTCAAGTTAAATTAATAAGAAAAGGGTATGCCTCGAAAATGTATTAAACCTCCCAACAAATTCTGCTGCTAATGTTTTTCCTTCACAACGAGAGCTCAGCGACGCACAATCACACCAGACCTTCAGAAATTGACCAGTTATAATTTGGCTGTCCATTAGGAAATCAAGATAAGGACTAGCACCACACGTTATACGTACATCGTGTTCAAATGGGTTATGTGATTGGATGAACAAAAAACAAAAGAAAAACGGCAATTACTTTCGCTAAACCTATGGTATGGCGGCAGCAAAAAGAATCATGTTGATGACAGCTACTTTGTTGTGTCAGTGTGAATGGTTTCTCAGCAAAGAATAAACATAAACGTGTGAAGCCAAACCTAAGCTCTGCAAGGAGATCAATCCCTCATGATGATAATTTACCAGTTCCAGAGCCTCAGGAGAATGGGCTGCCATTTTTAGAATAAATGGAAATTGAAGACGGTACTTCACCTGAAACCATTCGGCACTCTGCAGATAATCAATATGTGCAAGAGAAAAGACTTCAGAATCAAAACGATTTAATCAGCAGGAATTAAATGTTCTCATGAGAGACCTTTCTCTGTCAAAAGACAAAGAAGGACTTCTTGCTTCTAGATTGAAAGAAAGAAATATTTTAGGGAGAGATGTCAGGATTTGCCACTAGTGAATATGGAATAATGTTCTGAAAACATTTTTTAAGGTAGACGTTCCCATGGCCTTCTGCCACGATATTAATGGCCTCTTTAAGGGAATGAAACAAGAACAACCCAACAGACTGGAGGCTTTACATCGACTCTTCACAGCGAAGTCCGCAAGCTGTCCTTGGCAAAAGGCAGTGTCCAACACATTCCTCTCGTTAATCCAATGAAGATATCCCTGCCTTCTTTCCACATAGAACTCGGGTTGATTAAGTGCTTAGTCACAGCCATGGCTAAGACAAATTCAAAAGGATTCCAATACAAGAGTAAAACTTTCCCAACATTAGCACCGCAAAACTGATAGAAGGCACCTTCATGGGACCTGAAATCCTAGAAATCCTGGATGATGAAACCTTTGCAGGCAGTCTGACTGACACACAATGAGCAGCTTGCGAAAGCTTTAAGATGGTCTGTGCAAACGTCTTAGGTAGAAAGACGTCTTCTAATTTCAGTGATGGTACCCAGAAACTTCAGAATGCGTGAGGAAATGGGAAGTCGTATGTCACTTTAAGTTCACTCTTTGCATTCACATTCCTTAAAAAAAAACCTTGGTGAATTCAGCGACTAGCAAGTTTAACGCTTTAATCAAGACATTAAGTCAACGGAACACGGCTATCAAGGTTTCTGGAGGAACATTATGATGGTCAATTACTGCTGGATATTGCACCGTAATGCTCCTGACGTAGTGTACCGGCGAAAGAGAAGGTCATCACATTTTTAACTTTTACCTTCAGTAGAACTAATTAAGTAGTTTATAACAAATTATGTTCTATGTCCTGAAACTGTGCCTGTGTATCCAATTTAGTGCAATTTTTGTGAATATTAGAGCTTACGTTGTCATACAAAAAACACATGCCAGGAAAAACGTGTACAAACATTTTATAATCAGCGTGAAAAATTAGTCTAGATGAGTATATTATTTTTCTGATTATTAAAAATACGTTTTATTTCGTACACCGGTGTTATTAGATCTAGGAGAGTATGATTCGTTGGACGTGCAGCTTGAATCGAGGAACATAAGGAATACACGCAGACGTTAGTGTGTAAACATCTTCGAAAAACTTCCATTATTTGAATTCACTGGCAAACGTTACTAGCTCTAGCAATATAAGTATGGAAAAGGGAGTAAGGCATATGATACGTATTGGCCGGGATATAAACGATTATGGGGTTTTGGTTTAAAAGAGATTGAAGGGATAATATCGTTCGGAACTGTCGATCGTCTATGGGAAGCATCATGAAGTGGATCTCTAAGAAATAAAGTGGAGGAAGTGGGATGGATTCATATTGCTTACGGCAGGGGCAAATTGCAGGCATCTGTAAATAGGGAATTAAAATTCGAGTTACACAATGTCTGTGGAACTCACTAAGTGACTGATGAACTCTTAGAGTTGAGAGAAAGACCTTGCACAGGGAGTTGTTGGTTAATATTTTTATACAATACTGATAATTATCAGTATTATTATTATTAATTATAATTAGATCAAGTGCTTTATTTTCCAACTAATACACTCAATTATGTAAAATCTTTAAATTGTTAAAAAACCAATTAAAATTATAAAAGCCGCTACAACATGTTTCGGTTCACGCAGGAACCATCATCAGGGAGCTACAACCAGAGCTTACTAGTCTTGTTCAACTGTGCGTGTCGGTACAGACGTTGTCAGTGTTATGGCGGCATATGCCTGCTGGTGACAAGGTCCCCCACCAGCAGGCAACTTCTTCAGTGCTTTATACCACAAGCTGTAAACATAGCTTAGTGCTCCTAAGGATGGTCGAAATTATCGCCCGAAACATGTTGAGCTGATTGAAATTAAAATAAATTGTTATTGTTGCATCTAGTTGGCTGTTCATACTATTGTAAGAATACGACGTTTCTTGTTACATAACCTCCTCACTCGTAGCTATTTTTTTAAAATAGTCGTCTATGTTTATTTTACTTCCCAAAACCACGTCATAGGTTGCTACAGGGAGAAGCAAATTCTTCTGGGGAAGAATCACTTTTAGTTTGCTGTGCTGAAGCCTGAATTATGTAACTGAGTTTCCACGGCAGTGAAGATTCACAATATTAACTTTAGCTTACGACAATTTGCAATTGCGCGGCTGAATTCCAACTTTTAGGAGGGAAATATTGCCATTATAACACGGGTGCAGAATATTTCGCTGAACGTTTGGTAACTGGAGACCACAATATGACAAATCAGCGTTGTAAAAAACTTCGCTGTAGAAAACGCTTGAAATTTAAACCATGACTAAGCACAATACTCCTCTACAATCGCGAAACATTTTTCAACATATTAAACTCCAAAACCAATGCAATTTTGTTTTTAGTTTATATCCAGTTTATGCACAGAACAGTAATATAAATACAGTTACATCACCTTTTAATTGAATTTTTAAATTATAATTCCTAAAATATTTTGCCGAATGTAAAAATATCTGCCCGTACCTTACGGAGTTAACTAACATTTTCCATTAAAATTTTCAGGGATTATTTTTTATTTTGTCCTCTAGGTTCCGAGTTCCTCCTACGGACTTGTGTTCATTGTAATAATTCCCCAACTTCAAACTGCATTCAGAAAGGCATGTTTCACGAAAATACCTGCACTGTTTTACCTTTTAAAGCCTACTGGCTACGTGATGCACCAACAGTTTAACATGCAACAACTGTACGCTCTGCCCACACCGTATTTGTGTTTTGTATTTATCTGAGAACAAACAGAGACTTGTGCCACTTACAGCATAAACGGATTGGTTTTTATAACCGAGATGAAAAATGTTTACAGCGCGGTACGGACTGGGTCTTTAAATAAAGCAGTCTGCGCTTCGTCTTTAAAAGGTTAACTTGCTTTCTTTTGTGATATGTTTCATAGGTCCTCCTTATCTCCTGCACGAGTTGCAATATCAAGCTACAGAAAAATGCTTCTCTTTCCACGAATAACAATCCACAAATTTAATCAACGACAAAACAGCAGTGCACTTGGTAACTATAAACAAGCAAGACAATCTTTCTAAAAATGAAACTGCAGATTATTTCGTACTATGGTTGAAGAAAATTTTGGAGATTACGTTAATTATAACTGTAAACTTACTTCCTGGTACATAAGTAAGAATGATAAGAATTAAACACGTCCGTTCTCCCAAATTCCTTCGCATAAACAACATAACCAGGATAGTGTATAAGCCAAATATTGTCGTTTTCTCCACAGTAACACTGACCCAAGACTGAATATACTAAAGTACAGAAAGAAACTTAAGAATATGAAGATAAATTTTCAACAGTGAGCCCTTAACTGATGTAAATACTGTGCTGTGTGATAACATCAACACGAATCTTGGTCATGTGAATCAACAGACCTAGTAACAGCATTCAGAGTACATCCATTTTAAAGGCATTTTTCTACAAGGAATGTCCTTGGAGAATTTAAGAACCTGCTGCAATGCCGGCTTCAAATACAGGCATACGTTTCTTGTATCCGTTACACAGAATATGTGATGTCACACAGGCAAGATGTAACTCACCCACACAAGCAGGTATTTCCAAGTCACCTCAAAACAGAAGGGCGCAGCTTATACTCACAAACAGAAGTATAAATAAATAAATAATGATGACGACGGCCACGGTTGTAATTGTGTGTGTGCGTGAGTGTGTGTGTGTGAGTGTGTGTGTGCGCGTGTGTATGTGCGTGTGCGTGCGTGCGTGTGCGTATGTATGTGCGTGCGTGTGCGTGTTTGCATGCGTGAGTGCGTGAGCGAGCGAGCGAGCTGCCAGAAGCGCATCAGCATCAAGCGCTATACGCGAGTTTTCGTCGTCGCGTCGTCGTTGTTTTTGATGTTGATGTTTTGTTGGTGGTGGGTGATGGTGACGTTGTTGTTGTTGTCGCAGTTTTTGTTGCTGTTGTTGTCGTCGTCGTCGTCGTCGACGTCATCGGTAGTGGTAGTGGCGACGGACATAATTTCTCTCAAACAAATGTGCTTAATCTAATTTCATGGCACGACAATGGCGCCCTATTCCATCCGCTCTGTTCATAAATACCATGATGATATTTTTATAATTTTACTCTATAAAACTGATAATTAATCTGCATGTTGATTGACTATGAAAAACTCTGATAAAATTAGAATATGACATATAAAATCATAATTTATTAAGCCAATTCCTAATACATTACAAACTCTAATTATTAAAACACAAACAAATATTTTCCGAAAAGACAGAACTGGAGAGTAGCTACTTACAAATATATTAAAATAATGGAACTCTCTTATTTTCATAGCCTATTGACATCAAAACACAGTCATTTGAAGCAGCAAATATGTAACTAGTAAAGAAATTGCCACAAAAATGGCTTGGAGGAAAATTTAAAAAATATATCCAACTATGTCCCTAGAGGAACGAAAATCTACTATTTTAAAACATCAGTTCCTACATCAAACGGAGAACAGTTTGCTTTGCCAGAGCGTGCACGTAAAAGGTGTGGCTTATTAAAATGGTAAAACCAGAGGTGCATATAAATATCACCGGGTTTTAAATTATTATAAAAGACAATGGAAAGATATTCTGTCCTACAGACAAGAATACTTCCACTGAAGCATAAAGCATTTCAAAGATGCATGCCGCTAAAATTAATTTCCTGAAATTCGATGCGAGATTTACACCCCGAGGGAGTTCTAACGGAGAAATTAAAGGCATACGTCCGATGATGTACAACTCAGTAACTGACACCGTTATTAACCAACACTTTTAGAACCGATACGCGTCTATTGAAGAAACTATGAAATAATTCTATACTTCAGAATGACTTTTCTAAACAAGTTAAAAAACTGTAAGAAACTGTTAATCTGAAAATAAATGTTAATGATTAACTATGGAAAAACAATGTCGAAATTAATGATATAAAGCTGCAGTATGTACAGATCATTACACGGACCGCAAAGATTATAATGCCTTTTGTGGTAGGAAGTTGGTCTGCAACTGAAGAGGATATGTATAAGTATTTGTCTGAGGGTCGGTTGAGGGGGCTTTTTCCCATCCACAGTTTCCAGCCAATATTAAATACAAGATTCATAAACACGGAAAACGTAAGGCTTTGGGTCTGTGTGGCCTCTAGCGCTATATGGATGCGATGGATATAGCCGTGCTTATTTAAACAGCATTGAGATACACGCGCTCATGTAATTTAAAACCGCGGGAAAATTTTATCTAGAGTACTTGATTTATTTGAAACACGACAATAGAATAAGCGTGATAATTAAAAGAAAGACGTCAATTGGCTACCAGTAACAAAAACACCACGACAAAACAATATGAACCAATCCATGGAAGACCAAAGAAAACCTTTTAACATTTCAACCTCAAATCGATTCATGCAATACAAAACAATACAACTCATGCGTTATAACAAATACAGTACATATCCGTTATACAGAGAAATTTATCACCATTTAAAGCTTTTAACTATATATTCCACCCGCCGTAACACTAAAAATATGCATTTTGCGATGCAATGTATTTGTGTATATATTGTGTATTATTGTCATAATCAACAACTAATATTTAAGACCTCCCGGGTTCGAAACTCGGTCTGAAAATCTTGATTTGTCTTCAGGTTTATTTTTCAATTATTCAAGGCAACATTTGGAGAAAAATCAAGAAGTAGGATTAAAAAAACTTTTTTATTAGCAACCTTTTAAACCCCAGTTTTCAATACAGGTCTATTCACTGTAACAAAAATGTGCATTAAAGAAGTAATAATGCTTCATTATTTATAAAATTATATTTTCAAAACAAAGAGTTGTTATTCCCCCAAACTACACTAAAAACTTTATCCTCGATACCCTGCGCAAGAGGAAAGGTGAGTTTTCAAAAATTGTTTGCATAAATTTCAGACTTTCAAGGTTTGTACACCTACACAGTCAACAAGAGACAAATTTCCAACAATTTCTAAATTCGATGCAAATCACCATCTCCTCACATATTTTTTTTATTATTATTTATTAGCCATCAGATTGTATAATCAATCTACAATCTAATTTGCTATCTTGTTGTGTTAACATGGTAGGGTGCCCATCCAGCGATGACACATCAGTCCTGAACGTCGGAGGTCCAACGTCTTTTTAGCCTTCTATTTCTCATTGGTTGTGTTAGTGTTGTCACTAGTGGGTTGGGATGGGATACTAGTTTGTTGAGGTGTTTGTCAATTCTTTCATTGATGACCTC
>Ga0131853_10005163_pt1 | contig 23524 bp, 23 predicted proteins | sample TergutLab28metaG_FD_92764 | JGI IMG/M metagenome (GOLD analysis project Ga0131853, IMG submission 92764) | Labiotermes labralis P1 segment gut microbial communities from Petit-Saut dam, French Guiana - Lab288 P1 (version 2) (version 2) | ecosystem: Host-associated > Arthropoda: Insects >...
TATTGTTCCTTGGTATGACATGACTCCTCCAACAACGTCAAGCCACATCAATAGGTTGTAACTCCCTATTGTTCCTTGGTATGACATGACAGGCGTGGATGTGTGGATGCGTTCCCATTTGTTGTAACTCCCTATTGTTCCTTGGTATGACATGACAACAAGGCGTGGTTGGTGTGCTATGCTGCGGGTCGTAACTCCCTATTGTTCCTTGGTATGACATGACTCACAGCATCGCCGGGGCGCACATTGCGTCGGGTTGTAACTCCCTATTGTTCCTTGGTATGACATGACCCACCACTCCGCAACAAGGCTGGAGCGTGGGTTGTAACTCCCTATTGTTCCTTGGTATGACATGACTAATTCACGTTGCCGTAGGTAAATTCCGTTGTTGTAACTCCCTATTGTTCCTTGGTATGACATGACAATGCCGTGGCAAAGGCCAGCTTGCCGCCTTGTTGTAACTCCCTATTGTTCCTTGGTATGACATGACACTGGTGCTCAAATTCCTATTGATCGCGATAGTTGTAACTCCCTATTGTTCCTTGGTATGACATGACTTATCGGGAGTGATTTCATGTTCAATTTAAGTTGTAACTCCCTATTGTTCCTTGGTATGACATGACGGGCGCTTTGGGATTGGTGCATTGGCTACGGTTGTAACTCCCTATTGTTCCTTGGTATGACATGACCGGGCCGCGGCGACAAAGACGTGGCCGCCATTGTTGTAACTCCCTATTGTTCCTTGGTATGACATGACCCACGTTGCTGCGCCCGGCAAAGGCGACCTGTTGTAACTCCCTATTGTTCCTTGGTATGACATGACACCAGCCTTTGCGGATGCTTACATCCACTTCGGTTGTAACTCCCTATTGTTCCTTGGTATGACATGACCCGGAAGCCGGTGCACGTGTAGCACCCGTGAAGTTGTAACTCCCTATTGTTCCTTGGTATGACATGACTGGTTTCGTGTTGAACGAGTAAATCAAGGCCGTTGTAACTCCCTATTGTTCCTTGGTATGACATGACACACACGCAAAAACGCCCCCTCGGATGAGAGTTGTAACTCCCTATTGTTCCTTGGTATGACATGACAGAACGTGCAAGCGTTCACGAAAGTATGCCGTTGTAACTCCCTATTGTTCCTTGGTATGACATGACGTTCGGCAGGAACATACACAAACCAGCGAAGTTGTAACTCCCTATTGTTCCTTGGTATGACATGACATCAAGTTCACGCTCCATGGCGAAAAATTAAGTTGTAACTCCCTATTGTTCCTTGGTATGACATGACCGCCATCCGCACCGTCAGCGAAGTCATTAGGTTGTAACTCCCTATTGTTCCTTGGTATGACATGACCGAAGCATAGTATTTCTCTCCGTGCTTTTGGTTGTAACTCCCTATTGTTCCTTGGTATGACATGACCATTCGCGTTCACTATGCTTAACGCACTTCGGTTGTAACTCCCTATTGTTCCTTGGTATGACATGACGCAGGCTCGTCTTATCGCTACAGTCCCGCTTGGTTGTAACTCCCTATTGTTCCTTGGTATGACATGACTCCGGCCTGGTGAAGGAAGTGATTATGGCGCGTTGTAACTCCCTATTGTTCCTTGGTATGACATGACCGACCTGTGCAAATCCGTTGAACCACTTGCGGTTCGCGTTTTTCACAGGTCGATTATTTTGCCCGGATCATGCCGATTTTCATGCCCAAATCACATTTTTTCAAAAAAGCGTCATCTGCTCAAACTCAAATGGTGCGTCGTGCGGTGCATATTTGCCCACCAAAATCTCAATGGTTTGATATTGCCGCTCGGTAATCACCAGCAGGCGAATTGAGCCGTTGTCCGGCTTCACCGCCTCTAGGCGCTTGCGGTGCTTTTCTACTGCGTCCACACCATTGCAGGTGCGCGCATACAGCGAATATTGCAACATATAGTAGCCATCTTTAAGCAAAAAATTGCGAAACCGCGCCGCATTTGAGCGCTCCTGCTTGGTTTTCACCGGCAGGTCAAAAAACACTAACATTCTCATAAATTTATTCATACCCATGTTGCTCCAACTCAACGAGCGTGGGCAGGCTGAGTTTTTCTGCACGTCCCAAACACAGCGCATGCAGGCTTTGCACCGCAAGCTCAATGGCATACGATGCGCTGTATGTTTTCTCTTTTACTTGCAAATTATAGTTGACCAGATTGTACAACTGGCGCCGCAGCTGTGGCGTGAAGTCTTCGTCTGAGCGTTCTATGGTGCGTGCCACGAATAAATCTACCAGCGGCCGAAATGGCTCGATGAAATCATCTGCCAGATTAAACTGGTTCTGCATGCTGCGATGGTGAATGCCAAACGCAGGCAGAAAGCCATGCACGGCAAGGCTGCGTGCCACACAGCCGCGCAAAATCGCATAGCCATAATTGAGTGCGGCGTTGCGGGTGTCGTCATCGTTGCCACGGGTGAAGCCTTTGCCAAATAATCGCGGGAAGTAATACGCTGCGGCGGTGGCTTCAGCATTACCTTCGTCACCGCTGCGCACCGCCTTGGCTGTGTTGTTGAGATAAAGTGCTGCCGCTTCGTTACCTTGCAGCTGCATGCACAAGGCTTGGTTGCGGATTTTTGCCTGCACAATGTGCTGCCACATACGCTTTTGCGCAGGTTTGGTAAGACCGAGCTGTGCATGCATCACTTCACTTTGGCGCGAGTGCTGGTGAAAGGGCAGCAGCACTGCGCTGGGCATATGTTTTTCGTTGCACACAAACAACGCTGTGCCTTGTGCGGCCAGTGCTGCCAGCAGTGCAGTGCTCACCGAGCTTTTGCGGCTTTCGATGAGCACGGTGTCTAAGTCTTCCACGGGGATGGCAGGGCCGTTGCCGTGTTTTTCAGTCATGCGGCATTGTTTGAGCACAAGCTCCACGTCGCCGAAGACCATTGCGTTTCGGAATCCCATGTTTTTTCACGTCCTATTCTGTTTTATTTTTTGTGTTTCCTTGGTTTTTTGAAGTCTAGGCGCTTTTCGCGCCCCACGCGGGTATAGTTGCCGAGCATGTCTATAGTGTATTTTTCAAGCGACACGAGGGTTTTTACGCCAAGACCCTGCACCTGATAAGTATTATCATGCGTAATTACTTGAATTGAGCCTTTGGATAAGTTGGTACCTTTGTAGTATACATAGGCCTCTTGCTGTGCAATTTTGTCTACTAGTCGCTTACTTTCTTTTCGCACACGACTCATTTCAATCGCCTTTTTACCCTCTATTCGAAGCAAATCATTCGGGTAGATGGAGAAAATAAAGTCATCATCTTTCATCTTTTTCCACTCGTCGTGCGGCTTGCCTTGCACCACCGCCCGGTTGGGCAGCCGCGGCTTGATGGTATCCGCCACATAAATCGGCACAAGATAGTAGCCCTCGCCCTCCACATGGAAGACATCCGCGCGCAGCATGGTGCCGTTGTCGGCACGGCCGGCACCCTTGTGCACCTCGGTGTTCACGGTGAACGGCTCCATCAGCTTCACTTTTTTCACGATTGGGCCGGGTGTGCCGTCGCTTTTGGGCTTGCGAAATGGCTCAGCAAAAGCCTTTTTGGCATCGCCGCCGTGTGCATTGAGCTGCGTTTTGAGCGCATCATAAAGCCGCACGTCGCTTTTGGGATTGTAGTAATCCGCAATTTCTTTGTCTTTGCCGAGCTTAAGCTCCGTCAATGCTACTTTTTTCAGCACAACTTCGCGTTTTGACGTGGGCACAGGGCGGCTTTTGATGGTCTCTTTGTGTGCCGCACCGGTGACCTTGCGCCGCGGCATGCGCGACACAAACACTGGCCGCACCTGCGCTAACTCACCGTCCGTGTAAGTGCCTAGGCGTTCCAGTGCGCGTTGGGGGTTGTCGTTGAGCCGTGCTTGCAGTTCATCACTAAAGTTTTGCCAAGGCTGCGGGAAGCGTGCCTTGAGTTCGCCTGTTTTGCGTGACACCGTGTAGCTTTGCCCATCTTGATGCACGTAGGCGGCTACTTCACGGTTTTCTTGCTGCTCGGTGTAATTTTTGATTTTGCGTATCATACCATCGGTTACGCAGGCAACCACGGCAGCATCAAGGGCGTGGTGCAGGTCGCCTTCTTCGCGCACTTTAGTTAGCCCCCAGCGTTTTCGCATGAGGCTGGTCACCGCACCGCTGACAGCATATACTTGTTTTTTGCGTTCCGTTGTGCTGGGCGCAAAGTCTAAAAAGTCTATCAAGTAATTGTAGAAGAAACGAGAAATCGTCTTTGTGTCTTGCAGGTTGCGCTCTTTGAAGGCTTCTTCGTCGGCTTGTGTGAATTCTTCTTTGAGCAGGTTTTGCTTTTTGCGGGTGGACAAGTTGCTGGCGTTCACCAGCACGCGGAACTTATCCGCTGCCGCACCAGTGAGATATTGCAACGGCAGACGGTTGCCTTTTTGTTGATTCTCACGCGTGCGCACCAGTGCCTTGTTGTTGTAGCTATCGTCAAAGCACAAGCTGTAGGGAATGATGTGGTCAACGTCCACATAACCCGGCTCGAACAAGCGGCGGCGGTCAAGCTGTTCGCCGCTGTATAAACACAGCTCGCCCTGCTGCTTATATAGCTTGAGCTTCACCAAATCCTGCCCGCGTGGCGAAATCCCATCCGTTTGGCGAATATCCTCCATGATGCGCTCGTTTTGTGCTTGGTTTTCTTCCATGCCTTTGGTCATTTTGCGGCGTTCATCAAAGGGTTTCGCAAGCTCGCGCGCAAGCTCAACTTTGATGTAACTGGGGCCTTCGCCCATGTGGCGGATAATCGCATTGAGCACCTTGGCACTTTGGCTAAGCGCGCGCCGCCCCACTGGGCTAGTGATGGTGTGCTCAGTTTGCTCGGCCAAGTGTTTGAGGGATATATATGGCTGCTTTTCGTCTTTATTTTTGGCTTGGAAGTCATAGCCTGCTTTTTCGCAAGCTTCGTTGTACTTATGCCCTGCCAATAATTGCTCGTTAACCTTGCGCAGTGCAACCAGCGAAAGGTTGCCAAAGCCGCTAAAGCTATCAAGGTTTTCGGCAAGTTGCTCGGCAAGTTTTGGGTCAAAATCGTCCATACCCGCAAGCTCTTGCAGCAGACGCTCTTTCGTTTTGTATAGCGAGAAAATGCGGCCAAGTTCATCGCGCTGCGCATGGCTGAGCACACCCTTGCCTGCCGCCTTTTCCATCTTGTGATAAGCCGCCAGCCACTTGGGTTTGCGGGCAGTTTCGTCTTTGGCTTGGTCGCTGTCGCGCTTATAATTGACCAAGTTAAACTTCAGATGTTCGGGCACGCCAAGCTTTTTGCGCACTTGCGTGTAGCTGATGCTTGCGGTGCTGTGCGCATATTCAATCAGCAGCTTGCGTTGCTCGGGTGTGAGTAGCACAACCTTGCCGCCATCCAGCAAGTGCAGTTTATTCACGTCTTGCAGCAGACGCGAAAGCTCGAAGGAATACGTGGCCTTAGCAGCACGTTTTTGGTCGGGTTCAAAGGTGCAAAAGCCAACTTTATCTTGAAATCCGCCATACGGGCTACCTTCACCGGGTCCTTCGTCGAACGAGCGCTGTGCCAGCAACACCGCCAAGTATTGCGCTTGCAGTTCTTCGCTTGCCCAAGCATTGCCCAGCTCGCGCTGGCGAGTGAATAGTAGCTCGGCCTCATGCTCAATCATGTCACGCGTGACGGTGTTTTGATAATTCACCGATTTGTTGCGCTTGGCAGCGTGATATAGCTCATCGCGGTGCAACATTTCGCCCACCGTGCGATAATTTTGATCGGCCATGCGCTGCTTGTTGGCAGTCACTGCGCCGAGCATTGCGCCGTCTTCTTTGCCGCCGTCGGCCGCTTTGCGGTTTGACCGAAAGCCCCGCCGCTGCGCCAAGTGAATCAACATGCGCGCGAACTCCTCGCGGGTCACGGGTTGATCTAGAGCTTGCGTGCGCAATTCGTAGATATCCCCAACGGGCGTATCATAAAGCGAGTTCAGGGCATCGGCTTCAAGCAAGCCGTGGTGCAACATCAAGCTGCGAATGCGCTGCTTGCGGTGTTTGCAGCGGCGCAATCGGCGGCGGGCACTGCGGGCTTCGCGGCGTGGCGCGGCTAGGGATTGCCCAGTTTTGGGCTGCTCGGGTGCGTCAAAAATGCGCACGCCAAGGTCGCCGATGCGCCACGGCTGCCCATATTCATCCAGCAATACAATTGCCCAGCCCACCGAAGTGATGCCGATATCCAAGCCAACGCCGTAACGCATATAGATAACCTCCTGTTGTAATTACAACAGGAGGTTAGAGCTTTGCGGTGTGTTACCAACAAGGTAACTTCCTTATTGTAACAACCTAATTGTTCTTTGGTATGACATGAAGAACAGGAAGATTATACCACAAAACTCGACATTTGTCAAGGGGTTTTGACGAATTTCTTCACAAAATGCGCGCTAGACCTTTGCGCCGGCGTGCATCACCACTGCCCATACCAAGTTGAACGCCACCAGCAGCAGCGGGTTAAACACACCATCCAGCTGCCCGGCAAGGGCAATTACGGCCAGCAGCACGTTGGCGGCAAGGGCACTAAGCAGCAGCAAAATACGCAGCCGCTTGCTGCTTTTCACCAGATTCATGCACACGGCAATGGTGCGCAAAAATGCTCGTGTGCCGCCTGCGTGGTAGATTCCGCTGTGGCCAGCCGGTGCTTTGCCACGCATGACTTTACGGTAAGGCGCGGCAAAATTGTTGCGCAGCACAGAGATTGCACCCTGCTGCAAGCCAAAGCGAGCCTCAAGCTCTTCGCCGGTGATGCATGGGTCGCTGTTGCACAGCAGAATTTCCACGTCGGCTTCTTGCAACTGTTGTAGCGGGTCTTGCAGTTTTTCGTCGGGCGTGTAGCTAATGACAAAATAGGCCACGGCTTGCTTTTCCACCGCCAGGTAAATCACGCGGCGGCCGTCGCGCTCACGTTGTTTTTCTTCGTGTTCGCTCACGGGCACCGTCACGCCATGGTTCTCTAGCAACTTGCGGTTGCCGAAAAACACCGGCTGATTATGTATGCGGCAGCTAAAGCCCATGCGGTCTTCATAGGTAAGGCTGCGGATTTCCGGCAGCACGGAGCTATCACCATCAATCACGCCTTCAAACACAGCGCGCAGCGGGCCACCGGCCTTCATGGCAATGCCCACGGTATACAGCAGCATGTCGCCCTCGTGCATTTGCTTGAGGCTTTGCATGCCGTGGATGCGGCTTTGCGCAGTCACATACATGCTGCCGCTGCTGAGCACCGCTGCCGCGGTTTTGGCGGCGTCTTGTGCGGCCTGCATGTTCAGCACCACCGCGCCATTGTTAGACGTTGATTTCGTACTGGTGCGCCAAGCGGTGGCTTGTGCCAGCAACGCAAAGCCCGGCAAACACAGGCTCATCGCAGCGGCTGCGGCTGCCATGCCCAAGCTTGCGCTTTCTAGGGTAAACTCACCGTTTTGCACGGTGACCACAATGCCAAGCACTGCGGCAAGTCCCAGCGCAAAGGGCGCATACCAGCGGCAAAGTTGATCGATGGCTGTTTCGCGGTGCGATTGCGCCACGAACTGCTCCGGCATGTCTGCGGAAAGCGAAATGGCGGTTTTGCTTCCGCTGAGGTTTTGCTTGGCGGCACGCTCGGGCGTGGCACCCTTGCTATCTAAGTGAATGGCATGCAGCTGCTTTGCTGCGGTGAAAGTGCAGAAGCGGAAGTTATCACAGCGTTGCCTTGCCTGCATGAACTTGGCCATGGCATGCCCTGCTGCCCCAACTAGGAATAGCGGCACCATGTGGCTGCCACGCAGCATTTCGTCTTCGCCGGGCAGAAATAGCAGCACAACCTGCGCGGTGCAAAGCAATGCGGCCAGCAGCAATAATGTATCCGCATTTGGGCGGGCTTTGAACAAGCCCAGCAAACCACGCCATAAGTCCGGCGCGCACACGGCAATGCCCATCACAAAGAAAAACGCCATCGGGCCCAAATATTGCGGGGTGTCGGTGCCCAGCCACAGGCCGCCCACTTGCAGCAAAATGGCAAGCAGTGCTGCGGCAATCATGGCCAGCATGGCGGTGGTGCGCTTGGCACGCATGCGCAACAAGGCTGAGAATACATCGTTGCGCATGTAGGGATTTTTATACTCAAAGCGTGGCGTGCCCACATCGTGCTGCGGTTTTTCTACTTCTTGTTTAAGATCTTGCGGCACTTTGACTTTAGGCAGTTGCGTTGTTTTGCTTTTTTTCGGCAGGGGCTTCATCTTGAACTGGTTGGTCATTACCTGCCGGTTTTGTGCCAATTGCTCGTCAGCTTCGTCCGGCGCAAACTGACGCGGTGGCTCGGGCGCAAAGTTCGGCAGCCGCTGTTGCCCTTCGGGAATATCCTCGTCCACTTCTTCAACCGGCACGCGCTGGCGTTGCAGGAGCTCGGTTGCCGGCAGCAAACGCGGCACCGGCGAGAGATCTTGCGTGGCTTGCAGGCCGTCGCGCTGCACCAGCACGCCATGTTTTTCGACCGGTTCCAGCACACGAGTGTAGGCCTCGGGCGAGCCTTGGGGCGGCAGATTCAGACGGAAGCCCTGCATAGCTTCAAACATTTCTTGTGCGCCAATGGGCACAATTTCTTGCGGGCTAATTTCCTGCACCGGCAGTTCAATCGGCGCAGTGTCTTGTGGCAAGACATCTTGCGATGCTTGCGTGCCCGCTATGATTTCTTCTGGCTTTATTTCTGCGGTAGAAAATCCATCGTGCGGATAATCCAGCATCGCTGTAAACTGCGGCGCAGGCAACGGCTCTGGCACAATGATTTCTTCTATAGGCGCAGGCAAAGGCTCCGGTATATTAATAGGCTCGGGCGCAGCCACCGGCTCGGCAGGCACAGCGGCATGCTTCACGCGCGGCTGCACCGCCGGTACATCCGGCAGCGCAACGGGCTGGGGCTCAGGCTGAGGTTTTGGCTGCGGTGCGGGCAGAGGCGGCGCAGCTTCTGGTTTTGGTTTCGGTGTATCCACGCCCAATTCGCCCAGCAGCGAATCAAAGTCATCAAGATTCCAGCGGCGCTGAACAGTTTGCGCCTGCTGCGCCGTTTGATCCATGCGATCACGCAGATTCGGCGGCAAGTTTTGATTATCGTTCATCTATCGCAACCTCCACCTCATGATTTCATATAGTAATATGCCCGCCGCCACCGAAGCGTTAAGCGAGTCTATCTTTCCGTTCATCGGCAGGCTCAGCAATGCATCGCAGCGCTCTTTCACCAACCGTCCAAGGCCGCGGCCCTCCGAGCCAATCACCAGCGCGATGGCGCCCTCCAGTTTAGCTTGGGTGTAGCACTCGCCCTGCATGTCCGCGCCATACACCCACAGCCCTCGCTCTTTAAGCTCCTGCAGCATTTGCGAGATATTCGCCACACGCGCCACCGGCAGGTGAGCAATCGCCCCGGCAGAAGCACGCGCCACCACTTGGCCCAACGGCGCACTGCGGCGTTTGGGTACAATCACGCCATGTGCCCCCGCAGCCTCCGCCGTGCGGATGATCGCACCAAGGTTGTGGGGGTCTTCGATTTCATCGCAAACCACAAAGAAGGGTTGCTCGTTTTTTTCGGCAGCGCGGATGAAGAGGTCTTCCACGTCGGCATAGGCCTGCGCCGCTAGGGTCAGCACCACGCCTTGGTGTTGCGCGTGGCCACACAGCTGAGCAAGTTTTTCGCGCTTGGTGTCTTTCACGGCAAGGCCCTGCGCTTTGGCCAAGGCAATGATTTCACCTAGACCTTTGGTCTCGCCCTGCGCAACGAACAATGCGTCGCAAGGGCGGCCACTTTTGAGTGTTTCGGCCACCGCGTTGCGCCCAGCAATGCATTCGTGCTCGTGCATACAAAGAACCCCTTCCCCTGCCATGCTATTCTACTCTATTATAGCACATCTGCGGCGCAAAAGAAAGGGGTTTTTGCAATTTTTTTCGGAAAAAGATACTAATTATGGTGGTTATGCTCGAACAAATGCACAAGATGTGCTGTTTGCGCGAATTACGTTTACCCCTAGCTGTTTTTCAGATTGTTCGTTCGCCCAACAAGATAGTCGATGCTGGTGTCATAATAATCTGCTAGCTGCGCTAAGATATGCAGCGGCACATCGCGTTCGCCGCGCTCATACTTTGAGTAAAGCGACTGATCACAATGTAAAAGGTCAGCAATTTGTTGTTGTGTTAGGTCACGGTCCTCTCTGCAATCTCGGATGCGTAATCTCAACATTTTTTATCGCATTTCCTGCTCTGATTCATTGAACGTCGGCGTATCAAAAAATTCCGCAAGCGTAATCCCAAAGCCATCGCACAACTTTTTAATGGTGGATATGCCCGGATTTTTGCTTTCGCCATTTATAATGCTCTTGATGGTCGATTGAGACACTCCCGCGATATAGCTGAGTCCGTTGGGCGTAATGAGCCGCTCTTTGCATAGCTGCACGATTCTTTCTGCAACCATTTCACAAACATACACTGAAAATCACCTCAGTGTAATGATATATCACTAAAGACAAAATTGCTAGTGACAAATCACTACTTGTGTGATATAATGGATGCACAACAAAAAATCAAGGAAGGTATCACCCATGAACAACCAACACAACCCATACGCGGAACTTTACGAGCACATTAAAGCATTTGAACAGCGCGTTGCGCCAGTGAGCGACGAGGGCTGGGAGGAACCCCTCGCCAGCATCAAGAAGCAAATTTTGCAGAAACAAATCGCATATGCAAGAGGCAACTAAAGCAAAATCCCCCTACCTGTGCGCAGGGGGATCGTCTTTTTATTAGGATGGATTTACACTAAATCCACTACGAAGTATTCCTCAAGCCATTGACCTTGCACAAAGTTGCGCCCGCGCATCACCACGCGATCATCGTATACCTCAATCTGCACGCCTTCGCCATCAAATTCATCGCCATCGGGCACGTGACTGTGCATGCCGGGCACATTGATGTAGTGCACGCCATTTTCTGTGCTCAAGCTAAGCGGAATGGTATGCCAGTGGCCATTGAGCACAAACACGTTGTCGCGTTGCTCCAGAATGGCGCGCACATCTGCCGCGCGGGGGAAAAACTCGGCCCGCGGAAACGGCACATCTTCGCGCAAATATTGATGTACATGCTGATGCACAAACACAAACACCGGCTTGTTTTCAGGCGTGTTTGCGATGGTATAGTCCAGCCAATCCAGTTGCGCTTGCGAGATATAGCGCTCGCAGTCGGGGCCTTCACCCGCAATAGAAATGAACGGAAAGCCATTAATCTCACGGCTGTAGAACGCTTCAGTGCCGCGCATGTTGTTGTCAACACTGCGCCAGAAGAAGTTGTGGCGGCCAATGCCGCGGCGGGCAGTCATGCCATTGAGGTTAAGGTCATGGTTACCCAGCACCACGAACAGTTCGTGCGCCGGATTGTAGCGCTGCAACATGCCAAACAACCAAACATATTCGAGCCATTGGCCGTTTTGCGTATTATCCCCCAACAGCACAAGGGCATCTACGGGTTGCGCTGCACGCTCAACATCGTTAAGTGACCTGCGCAGGGTACGAAAGTTGCGCATGGGCAAACTAAAGCTGCTGAAGAAAAAGCCCTGCATGTGTACATCTGCAAACACACTAACATTCAGACGCAGATGATCAGGTTCCACCGCCTCAAACGAAGTGCACGCACAAGGCATGCGTACGCCGCTGAAAGCCAACACGCCTGCGAGAAAAAGCCCAACTAGTCGCAGAAAAATGCCATTGAAGAACGTTAAAATGCCCATGATGTACCTCCGTGAATTATTGTTGATATGTTGATGTTTGGGGGCGATTAATAGCCGCCTGTGCTTTTATTCATCTTATTATGCGCTGTAGCGTTTCCCATTCGCCACCCTCCCATGCAACCTCAACATAGAAGGCAAAATGGGTGGCGCGATCGCGTATGTGTCCTACATGCTGCACCTGCTCGTTCTCGTAAGTCCAAAGCTCAAACATCTCCATCACACAAGAGCGGTCGCCACTACCAGCATGCGGGCAAATCCAAAATCCTGCGCAAATTTCATCGCGATTTGGATACCGCCTGCGCAGATAACCAGTATATTCGCACACACGCCAAACATTATCTAGCGCACTCAATACTTCGTGGTGCACAAACCGCTGCTGCTCGGCGTCCCACACGAACACATATCTGCTTTCATCGCTTCCAAGGAAAAGCAAGTCATCCACGCCATCCAAGTTGAAATCAATCACCACTGGACGAGGAGCAACTTCGTCGTAATCTATCACATAGGTGTAAACCATCGGAATGAATTGAAAAAATCCTTCATCATTAAAAATTTCATAGCCGTGCAAGTGAAACGTCCACGAGTCGCGTCGATGGCCATTAACGGAGCTTTCAGATATACCGAGTCTATTAAGGCGCAATCTTGGCAAAGGCAAATTTGAACCAAAATTATCTAGATTTAGCGGACCTATTCGTTGAAGTTCTTGCAACATAGTTTCTTCTTGCGCATATTGATATTGTGGAGAAATTTCATCTCCTGCACACGCAAACATACCCAGCATCGCTAGGCACAACAGCCCAATCAATAACTTCTTCATGCGCTTCACCCCATCATTCCTTCTTCCAACCATAGCCATACACCTCTTGCGCCTCGGCGATAACCATGAAACTTTTCGGGTCGTGCTCCTTGATGATTCGCCGCAGATTGCCCACTTCGTTGCGGCGCACCACGCACATCAGCATGCTTTGTTGCTCGCCGGTGAATGCTCCCTTGGCAGGCAAGATGGAGGCACTGCGGCCCAGCTTCTCAATCACCGCTTTGGCAATTTCGTCTGCCTTGGCCGAGAAAATATACAACACCTTGCCGTTGTTCACGCCATACAACACGGCATCCACCACGCGGGTGTGCACAAACAGCATGATCGCGGCATATAGTGCAGCGTTGAAGTCGCCAAAGGCGAGTGCGCCCGACACAATCACCGCGCAGGAAAACACGAAAATCACCTTGCCCAGCGAGTAGTGCGGCCAGCGGCGTCGCACCAGCCAGCCAAGTGCCTCGGTGCCGCCACCCGTTGCCCCGCGAGACAGCGTGAGCGCCGCACCAAAACCCATGGTGATGCCGCCAAACAGCGTAGCGAGGAGCAGGTCGTCGGTGTAGGTGAAGGTGATAAACGCAGCAAACAGGTCGCTGAACAGCGAGAAGCCGATGACCGCGAACACGGTTTTGCTCACGAACTTCCAACCCAGCACAACGAAAGAAATCACCAGCAGCGGCAGGTTTAATGCCAAGTTGGCCACGCCAAAAGGCACCATGGGCAGCAGGTGATTGATGATCACCGCAATGCCCGAAAAGCCGCCCAGTGGAATTTGATTGGGCACGATGAATATCACCAGCGCAAGCGCGCAGATGATATTGCCGACGATGATGTAAAGCGCGTCAACGGCTAGGGTTTTGCCCGCCTCGCGGGTTAGTTTGGGTTTTGTCATGATTTATGTTCTTCCGTTTCTATGCGAAGTTCTTGGTGAAAATATTTCAGCGTGCTGAAGGCAAGGATGTTTTGGCTGCGCGGATTGTTGGGGGCAGCCAGTGCCTTTTTATATGTACGAATATACCGCAGTAGCCCCGCTTCAATTTTTGCATCCTGCCGAAGCAAAGCCTTGAACTCCGTTTTGCGAATCACGGGCTTGCGGTCGTGGCGAATGTGCCGCTGCGTGTCCACAATCACCGTTTTGGAGTAATCAAGGCCGCAGCCGTTTTCGCGGTCAGTCCAAAACACAAAATTGTGCTTGATATTCGAGCGAAAGGGAATAGCGAAGTCTAGGCCATCGGAGAAGATCAGCAGCACGCCATAAGGGCGCAGTGCTTTTTGCTCCATTTCACTGCAATGGGCGTAGTCGGCAAAAAATTCATCGCTCAAAAATTTCAGCTGCATGCATTTCCTCGTCATTCTTTCGAAAAAGCCCCGCACAAAGCGGAGCTTTTCTTCTGGTTGAGCTATTTGTTTGGTTGGCGGCAGCTCTGCCCCCATTCGTCGCTTTGAGCTATTTGTTTTAGGCGGTGGCGGCTCTGCCCCCGCTCTTCGCAGGTTGCCCTGCATTCTTATTATACACTATTTTCGCCCAAAATGCAATACCCAATTTGCAGTAATTTTTCTACCGTCTCACAAATCATACATCTGCCATACAATAGAACATCACCACTTGCAAGGAGTTCGCCATGACAACCAAACCATTCGATACCCAAGCTGCGCTTGATTATGCCCGCCAATGGGCCTTAGCACGCAATCCCAACTACGCCGACTTTGAAGACCTTGGCGGCGACTGCACTGCCTTCATGTCGCAGATTCTCATCGCCGGCGGCGCAAGCATGAATCACAGCCCCAACGGCTGGTATTTCCGCAGCCTCAACGACCATTCACCCTCGTGGACCGGCGTACCCTACATGCACACTTTCCTGTTGCAGAACACCGGTGCCGGACCATATGCCTGCACAATCCCACTGGACGACGTGCAACCGGGCGATATCATTCAACTGAAGTTTGGGCACAAGCCGCAGTTTTCGCACTCGCTGTTTGTGCTTTCCGTGGGCGACCCGGTTTCGCCCGAAAACGTGCTGATTGCCGCCCACAGCTATGACTCGCTCGACCGCCCGCTCAGCAGCTATGTGTATGAAGCCGCACGCGCCCTGCGCATTGAAGGCGTGCGGGCTTGACTTGCGCGCAATTGTGTGGTATGCTTATGTTGTATACTACCAATTTGGGGGTTCACATGAAAAAATTGCTCTTGGCTGCATTGGCCATTGCGTTGCTGTTGGCGGCATGCAGCCCGCCTGTGCAGGAGCATGAGGAAAACGCAATAGACTACGACGCCGCGCAGCACATCGCAACCACGCAGCCTGAACCTGAGGAGCAACCGTGCCCCATGGAACTTCTGCTTGGCCAACAAGCACGGCAGTTGCTGCTGCAACAATCAACATTTGAAGCACTGCAAGCGCTGTACGACTTGGAAGTGTTTATGCAATCCTCGCAGTTTTTGTATGCCAAAAGCCGCACCATGCCCGAGGTGGAGTTTGTGTTTCAAGCCGATGCTGACGGCGCGTTTCGGCTGCTGTCCATCACTGCCCGCGGGCGCATTTTGCTGGAGGACTATCTCTTCACACCCACCAACGAGTTGCCGTTTGAGCGGCAGTGGCACAACACAAGGTCAGCGTTGCTGTTGCATGACGATGAGATGACATTCTTCGTTCCAATTTCAAGCAGCAGTAGAACTCTGGGTAACTTCTTAATCAACATGCGCCGCCGCGATGCAGCAACCGCAGGCTTGCCCGGCCAAAACTCTGTAGGCACATGGTATACCGATAACTACCATATGAGTAGCCTTGTTGTTTACGACATTGGTGGCGGCAAGATTTATTTCCAAGCGGGATTCTTTCGATGGTTTGGATTCAGCGCAGTTGCCCGTATGCGGGATGACCAAATCGTGTTTTATTGTCCCCACCGTGGCGATTTCCGCGGAACGCTTGAATTTCAAGAAAACAGCATTTTGCTTAATTACGTAGATCCGCCTCACGATAGTGAACTGCCGCTCATCGCTAATTTCCCGGTACGTCGCCCAGTTCTTTCGCGCACGGCGTTTGCGGGCATTCGCGCTGGCAGTCGCGTGAGCGAAGTCACTGCGATTGACCCTTTTGCAACACAGGGTGTATACAGAGCGCTGGGCATGGGTGACAGAGGATTTCGAAGCTGGCATTTTTTGAGTGAAGCCGTGCTTGTAATCACCTATGAACGAACCGACGATGACGACTTTGCAGTCATCGAAATGACATTCGAGGAAGACGATGGTAGATAGAAGACCACGCACCAACAAACAACACCCCACTACAACTGTAGCGGGGTGTTGCAATTATTCGGTTAGAGATTACAGCAAGCTAAAGAATGCACCAACTGCCGACAGCAAGGGGATGGCCAAAATCGGCACCCACAGCCACCAGAAGTTGCCTAGAATCCAGCTGCCCACCGCATTAAACCAGCCAAGGTAGCCGTTTGCACGCAGCACATTGGCCACAGCTTGGTTTTGTGCGTTAAGATAGCGGTTCAATTCCCATTGGGAGGTAACGGTGGTGGTTTCGCTGGGGTTGATGATGTCGAAGATCTCGTCCTGCACTTCTTCACTGGCCGTTGCCGCAAGGGCGTCGTAGCGAGCAGCACGGTTGATAATGCCGTTGGGCACACGCGCCATGTTTGCGTTGCCTTCAAGCACAAGGCCACCGAGGCCGGGTTCGGCGTCATTTGCGGTTTCTGCACTTACGGTTACGGCGAACAAGCTGAGCAGTGCCAGCATCGCCAGCAAAATTGCGAAAATACGTTTTGTCATGTGTTTATGCCTCCATTTTCTGTGTGTTTATGTTTTGCCTAGGAGTATTATACACTATTTTGGCGAAAATGTCAAGCCACAGATTTTGCCGCCTGTATCGGGGCACGGTCGCTTCTCCGAAAACCGATTAATTTACCGCCACGCCCTTGCCGCGCAAATAATCTTTCACCTGGCCAACCGTCAGTTCACCAAAGTGGAACAAGCTGGCCGCCAACACGGCGCTAGCTTTGCCCTGCACAACCGCCTCATAGAAGTGCTCCAAGCAGCCCGCGCCACCGCTTGCAATCACGGGAATCCCCGCGGCTTCGGCAACGGCTTTGGTCAGCGGCAAGTCATAGCCTGTTTTTGCGCCGTCGCAATCAAAGCTCGTCAGCAGAATTTCACCCGCGCCGCGTACAGCAACTTCTTTTGCCCAAGCGATAGCGTCAATATCACTGAAGCGCGTGCCGCCATGCGTCACCACGCCCCAAGCATCGCCGCGTTGCTTAGCATCAATTGCCACAACTACCCGCTCGCTGCCGAATTGTGCGGCAACTTCGTTGATCAACGCCGGGTTTTTCAACGCAGCAGAATTAATACCCACCTTGCTCACGCCTGCGTTGATGAGCGCGGCAAAGTCCTCGACCGAGCCAACGCCGCCACCCACCGCGAGGGGGATGGAAATCGCACTGACCACGCGCTTGACTGTCTCGAGGAAGGTCTTGCGGCCGTCCAATGTGGCGGCGATGTCTAACAGCACGAGTTCGTCGGCACCTGCGGCTTGGTAGGCCTGTGCGCAAGCGAGAATGTCGCCGGCGTCACGCAGGTTGGCGAACTCAACGCCTTTCACCACGCGGCCGTCTTTCACGTCTAGGCAGGGGATGATGCGGATGGGAGTTGTCATTGGGAACCTCCTTTTTTTGCTGCGAGGCGTGATACGCCCCGCCTTAAGGTGTGTGCGGTTGGGCGCGAAGATACTCGCGTGTGTATTGTGCAAGTGAGTGAATCATGCAAATGAAAAAAACCTGCATGCGAGAGTACCCGCTGCAGGTGCTGGAGCTTCTAAGCAGATTCGAACTGCTGACCTCATCCTTACCAAGGATGCGCTCTGCCACCTGAGCTATAGAAGCATACAACCACATCATTATATCATACTCTGCGGCAAATTGCAAGCATTTTTTTCAAAAAAAATGCATAGGGTAAAATAAGGAGGATTTATCCATGTTTGCCTGTTTAGAATGCCATCCCAGCAGCGCAAGAAGCAAGCGCAAAGTGCCGCCCCCGCAGCTGCTGCGCAGCGAAGTGCCCGGCGGCGCACCGTTTTTTCGGCTCACCACAACCACACACCGTGGGGAAATCGACTGGCCAGCAGTGGAACACGCCGCCGGTCGTATGCGCACGAAAATGCTCTTTCCACAGGGCGTTGAACCACCAATCGCAGAACCCGCTCTAGGCCTGCGCGCACAGCTCGACCCCGGCCTGCGCAGCTTTGCCGCACGGCGACTCCCCCTGCTGCTTTGCCTACGCATGGCGCAACAAGTGCTGCGTGGCTGCCATCGTCCCGCGCGGGAGCTGAGCGTCACCTTTATTGATCCACGCGGCCAGCTTTGTCGCCAGCTTGAGCCCTTTGTGCAGCTGGCGGGCAGTCTGCGCGTGTGCACGCCCGAACCCGCGCACTATCGTCAAACGGCGGCGCAGCTACTTTCGCGCTATGGCGTGGTGCTGGTGGTGAGCAACTCGCCCGCATGCTTTGCGCAAAGCGATGTCGTGGTTGCCGAGGACTTGAGCCTGTTCACCGGGCGTGAGCGTGGCCTGATTTTCACGCCGGACACCACGCCCCTGCCCGACTGCCGCGTGCTGCGCTGCGGCGAGCCCGTGTTGCCGCCAGTCTATGAAACACTGCGGCCACAGGGAATTGATTCCATGCAGTTTGCGGCTGCGTTGTTTGAGCTGTGCGGCGTGAAAGAAATGGAGCGCCTACCCTTTGCGCGCTATGGCTTTGACGGCGTGGGGCAGGACTATACCCTGAAGGATTTGGCAGCGTTACTTGACGAATACAGTGCCGTACTGCGGGTATAATAACGAAAACAACAAAAGGAGTTTTCGCTATGTCAAACCAAAAATACAACCCCAACATCACCTGCAATGTGGCAGACTGCCGCTATAACCACAACAGCAGCAATTGCTGCACGCTCAACCAAATTTGCGTGAACTGCGAGCAAAAACGCGTGACCAGCGAACACGGCACCTGCTGCCACTCGTTTGAGTGCAAGCAGTAAGTCACTTCGCTGTGCATTATTCCGGCAAGCTAAAACTCCCCCTCGGTTGAGGGGGAGTTTTTGTTATTGCGCTGGGTGGCGAATTGACGCTGGTGAAGGCAAAAGAAACAAGTCGCGTCGCTCCGCGAGCCTTCCTCAGTCACGCGCGGCGCGTGCCAGCTCCTTCCCAAGGAAGGAGCCGAAGCTTGTTTCTTCAAGTTTTGATGTCGTTATCCTCTTAAGCCCCATGGCTCCTTCCTCGGGAAGGAGCTCCCGACCCCGGGGAGGGTGAGGAAGGTTCGCGGAGCGACAAAACCTGCATCTTACGCTTTCGCCCGCGGTTATCCGCAAGCTATCGTTCTTCCAATTGCGCCAAAAACTTCTTTACCGCCCGCCTGCCCTTAAGGTGAAACACTTGCTTGTGCGGCGGGATTTCCGCCAGCCAAGTGAGCACGCTAGGTCGCTTGCGCGGAAAATGTACCCACACGAACTTGAGAAACGCAAGGTCGATTTTTTCGGGGCAGCCTTCGGTCAAGTCTGGGCGCGTTTTCCCATGGAACATCACGCGGCGTTTGAGCACGCGCCACAGGCAAGTGCAACGGTTGAAGTCCAGAAAAATCACGGTGTCGGCGCGTTGCATGCGTTCGTCGCGGGTGCTGCTGTAGTTGCCGTCGAACACCCAAGCGGGTTCGGCAATGGCAGCTGCGTGCCGAGCATAAACTTCATCGCGCGGCGTAGCTACCCAACCGGGCTTCCACCAAATGGTATCCATGTGCACAACAGGCAGGCCTGTGACTTCGCCAATGCGGCGTGCCATGGTGCTTTTTCCGCTGCCCGACGAACCGAAAACCATAATGCGTTGGCCTAAGTTCATGATATTCTCCTACTCCGGGTGTGTCTGACGCGCCGTGCTTCTACAGCCACGCGCAAAGCAGGCAACCTGCCAGGCGCATGAGCAAAAAGGGCAAGGCCGTTAACAGCAGCGCCCCAAGCAAACCCAGAATCACACCAATGATCCAAACGATGGTTCCGGCTGGGTATTCCATAACAAGTCCTCCTGTGTGTGATAATGAAAAAACACGGGCGGATTTGCATCCGCCCCTACATGTTGCGGCGAATTTCGCCACCCTCACCCCGCGCCACGCGGGGAGCTCCCTCCCGGGGAGGGAGCGGAGGATTTAACATATGCCCACAGCGCAACTTGAAGCAACAAGCCTCCGCCCCCTCTTCTAGAGGGGGCTCCCGACCTCGGGTCGGGTGGGGGTGTGCGCACATCAATCAAGCAGTGGCAATGGCCACCGCACAGGCAACCGTTGCCCCAACCATGGGGTTGTTACCCATGCCAATCAGACCCATCATTTCCACGTGGGCAGGCACGCTGGACGAACCCGCAAATTGCGCGTCACCATGCACACGGCCAAGGCTGTCGGTGAAGCCATAGCTCGCCGGGCCTGCGCCCATGTTGTCGGGGTGCAGAGTGCGGCCGGTGCCGCCGCCGCTGGCTACGCTGAAATAGGGCTTGTTGTTTTCGTTGGCCCATTTTTTATAGGTGCCAGCAACCAAATGTTGAAAGCGCGTGGGGTTGGTGCTGTTGCCGGTGATGCTTACGTCCACGCCGGCGTGTTGCATGATGGCCACGCCCTCAAGCACATCGTTTGCGCCGTAAACTTTCACCAGTGCGCGCTCGCCGTCGCTATAGGCTTTTTCTTTCACCACGCTCAAGCTGTCTTCTTCAAAGCAGTATTCTGTTTCCACATAGGTAAAACCGTTGATGCGGCTGATGATCATGGCGGCGTCTTTGCCCAAGCCATTGAGGATAACACGCAGGGGTTCTTTGCGCACTTTGTTTGCGGTTTTTGCAATGCCGATGGCGCCTTCAGCGGCGGCAAAGCTTTCGTGGCCAGCTAGGAACGCAAAACACTTGGTGTTGTCTTCCAGCAGCATGGCGGCAAGGTTGCCGTGGCCGAGACCCACTTTGCGTTGTTCGGCCACCGAGCCGGGTACGGTAAAGGCTTGAATGCCTTTGCCGATGGCCGCAGCTGCGGGGGAAGCATCTGTGATGCCTTCTTTGATGGCGATGGCCACGCCGAGAGTGTATGCCCAAACAGCGTTTTCAAACGAGATAGGCTGCACGCCCATCACGATGTCGCGTACGTTAATGCCTTTGCTTAGGCACAGCTCGTTGGCGGCCTCAAGGCTTTCGAGACCATATTCTTTCAGCGCCGCCTCAATTTTCTTAATGCGGCGGTCTTTGCCTTCAAATGTCATGTTATTTGCCATGGTGTTCCTCCATAATATTTTCTTTTGATTTGCGCCTCAATGTGCCTTGCAGAAAACACAGCGAAGCGACCGAGCCCCACCGCAGGTGGCTACTGCTCTCTTGGGTCAATGTATTTCACCGCATCGGCAAAGCGACCATAGCTACCCGTGGCTTTTTTCAGCGACTCCGCAGCGTCTTTGCCTGCGCGAATGTCATCCAAAAAGCTGCCCAGCTTGATAAACTCGTAGCCGATAACTTCGTCGTCTTTGTCAAGCGCCATGCGGGTCACATAACCCTCGGCCATTTCCATGTAGCGCACGCCTTTATCTAGCGTAGAGTACATGGTGCCAATTTGCGAACGCAAGCCGCGACCAAGGTCCTCAAGACCAGCGCCGATGGGCAAGCCGCCCTCGCTGAACGCGCTTTGCGTGCGGCCATAGGCCATTTGCAAAAACAGCTCGCGCGCAGCCACGTTGATGGCGTCGCACACCAGATCGGTGTTGAGCACTTCAAGCAGGGTTTTGCCGGGCAGAATTTCCGCCGCCATGGCAGCCGAGTGCGTCATGCCCGAGCAGCCAACGGTTTCCACCAGTGACTCTTGCACAATGCCGTCTTTGATGTTGAGCGTCAGTTTGCAGCAGCCTTGCTGCGGTGCGCACCAGCCAACGCCGTGCGAAAGCCCCGAAATGTCTTTGATTTCATAGGCGCGAACCCATTTGCCTTCCTCGGGAATAGGCGCCGGGCCGTGCTGCCGCCCCTGGGCGACTTTGCACATCTGTTCAACTTCGTGGGTGTAGTTCATGCGTTGTTTCTCCTTTGTTTGGTTTGTTATAACTTTAATAGGCCATTTACGATATTGGCACATTCGCCTTGAAAGTCTGTGATTTTTTGCAGATATTCTGGTGTATTCAGTTTGTGGATAGGCTTTTTCAAATGATCTTCAGTCAAACCTGTTACTGGAATTTTTTCAGTCTCAGAAACAACGGCAAGCTGATTATAGTCAGGGATATTTGCAATTCTATATGGTGTTGAGTGTGGGAAAAGCCCTGAGAATTCGCCTGGTTTTAATGCCATCTTAAAGCTATTCAAGTCATTAGCTAAGTCCACAGCGCATTCATTAAGGGTTTCTAATCTCTCTTCAAATCGCTTTGCCGATTTCGTGTTTTTTTCATCCTTTCTAGAGTACGGCCTGTAGTTTTGACAAACAATCCCTAGCAGCAAGGGTAACGCCTTAGTTTTTCTGCTAAAAATATCAAATCCAGACAACCTTCGATTCCAACTTCTAAAAATGTCATCTAAATTTTGTAGTGCTTGTTTGCTGAAAATACTAGGATTCACGGGTACAATAAAATAGTCTGTTAACATCAAAAACAACTGGTTTGTGTGTGAAAGGGCAGGCGACAAATCAACTACCACCCAATCAAAATCTTCACCCAATTTGTTAAGCGCTGCGTAAACAGAACCCGGCACATGCTCTAAAGCGTTAATGCCCGCCAAGGCCAATGAAATGGTTTCATCCAATTCAGCAAATCGTATGGAACCAGTTAGCAGTTTGAGGTTGTCTTTTTTCTCAAAGAAACGAACTTCAGGCGGGGATTTTCCGGGCGCAGGTGTTACATAGTAGGAAAAATACTCGTATACATTATTTTGGAGAAAAAAATCGGAGCTATATTCATTGGGAAACAAACTCAGTTGCTCTTCTGCATATAGATGCTTGTCTTCCACGGTGATTTCAGTTAAATTGCACTGTGCGTCAGCATCAATCATGAGAACACGTTTGCCTGCAGCGGCTAAACCCCAAGCAACATTATAGGCAAGCGTTGTTTTGCCCACGCCGCCCTTGTGGTTGAAAAACGTAAGCACTTTTGCCATGCTAATCCACTCCTTTATTGATTTGTCTTATCTATTATAACATAGACTGGGCGGGCTTGCAAGATAATTTTTTGTAAAATATACTTGACACATAGAGCTTTATATGATACAATATGTCATGGGAGGTGATTGAATGGGGAAAAATTTGCGGCTCAAGTCCGCACGCGCAGCCATGGATTTATCACAAAACGACCTAGCCGGGTTGGTGCAGGTGTCGCGCCAAACCATCAACGCAATCGAAATGGGAGACTATAACCCCACCATCCGCCTGTGCACGGCCATTTGCCGGGCGCTGGGCAAAACACTAGACGAATTATTTTGGGAGGAACAACATGAAGAAGAAAAATCTTGAGAAATTTGACGAGCGCGAACAGCTCATTCGCAAACAGGTGATCAACCGCGGCTTCTGTGTGCTAGTGGGCTTGCTGGCGGTTGACCACGTCCTCAAAGCCATTCCGGTGTATTGGGCGCTTGGGTCGTGGAACAACATGGTTTACGTTGCGCTTGCAGCAACGGTTATTTTGATTGAATTTATCGTGCGCGGCGTTTATTTTGGCTGGCACGACACGCCTAAGACTCGCTTAGTTCTTATGCTGATTTTAACAGCCGTTATGGGACTTAATCTCTTCTTAAACGTTAGGTTGTTCGAATTTGCTGAACATGGACAACTGACGATGGACGGCGCTACATTCATTGCACTTGTGCTGTTTATGCTCGTTTGCGTTGGTGGCACCGTGCGCGCGGCATACGATCTGCGCAGGAGTAAACAAGCGA
>Ga0131853_10005167_pt1 | contig 23513 bp, 17 predicted proteins | sample TergutLab28metaG_FD_92764 | JGI IMG/M metagenome (GOLD analysis project Ga0131853, IMG submission 92764) | Labiotermes labralis P1 segment gut microbial communities from Petit-Saut dam, French Guiana - Lab288 P1 (version 2) (version 2) | ecosystem: Host-associated > Arthropoda: Insects >...
GCTTCTGCTGACTGCTCTAATGCGTAACGATCAGCATCTGCTTTCTTACGAACTTCAGCATCATATTGCTTCTCCCGACGTTGAATCTCTTTCTCCTCAAGCTGGATTTGCTTCTCCCGCTCAACGATACTAATTTCCATTTCCTCAGCTTTTACTTGCTGTAATGACTTAGCTTCTTGTAACTTATAAGCTTGATCTGCTTCCGCTTTCCGCAAGTCTTGATCGCGCTTAAAATCGGCCTTCTTAATTTCCATATCCTTGTTTGCTTCTGCAATATTTGTTTCAGCAATAAAATCAGCCTTTTGCCCTTGTTCACGTGCATCTGCCTTAGCAATTTGTGTATCACGAAACGCATTTGCTTCCGCAATTTCTGCTTTCTTACGCACAGTAGCGATTTGTGGGCGACCTAAAGCATCTAAGTAGCCATTTTTATCCGTTACATTTTTAATCGTAAATGAAATAATACCTAATCCCATTTTCGCAAAATCAGTAGCAGCTGTGTCTTGCACTTGCGCTGCAAATTTATCACGGTTTTTATAAATATCTTCAACTGTCATCATTCCAAGAATCGCCCGTAAGTGACCTTCTAATGTTTCAGTAGCAATCGCTCGCAATTCGTTATCAGTTTTACCCAAAAATTGCTCCGCAGCAGTCGCAATGCTCTCATTGTCACCTTTGATCTTAACTTGTGCAACGCCATCTACCATTACCGGAACACCTTGCTCTGTGTAAACTTCCGGTGTCCGTACATCAATTGTGTGAATTCGTAATGATAATGAACGTGATTTCTGAATGACCGGCAGTACCAACGCACCACCCGCTTTAACAATTTTGATACCACTTTTTGTACCGGCACCGGTAATAATCATCGCTGTATCAGCACTTACTGTGCGATAACGGCTAATAAATACAATAATTAATAGAAAAAGGACAACTACAATTCCAATTGGAATTAAAACGATTGCATCCATATTATACTCCCCCATTTAATTTATTTTCTCAACAATAAATGTTCCGCCACTTACTGCCGTAATCTCCACTTGCTCACCTCTTTCAATCCTATGACCTTCTGTTGATTGAGCTGGTGCGTTCAAACGACTAGCACCTTGTTGATAAATAATTTCCCCTTTGCTTGATCCTTCAATGGAAACAATCACCTCAGCATATTTTCCAACCATCTCATGCTGAAAGCCGGCATCACTGTGCTCCGCCTGCGATAAGGGCAGTATGACTAAAAAGAATAACATTGCAGTAACCGCAAGCGCTGATATGACAGCAATTACAAGAACCAGTGCAGTTATAAGTGTAGTTGTTTTTAATAAAAGCAACCCGACACCACCAAATACCGTGATAAAAGCAGCAATTGTTGTTGGTGATAAATAAGGAAATGCTTCAATATGAAAGCTATCATCGAAGAAATCACCAAGTAAAACGGACACTACAGCAAAGAGGATTCCAATGATAAAACAAATCAACAATACCTTCTCCATAACGAACACCCCTCCCTATACTATTTTATCACTCTTCATCTCCATGCTCTAGTGCTAAAGCATAAATTTCCTTCACATGATCATCGACAAATGAATAATAAACATTTTTCCCTTCTTTACGTGCCCTAACGATTCGAGCACTCTTCAATACTCTCAACTGATGCGAAACTGCTGACTTCGTCATATCCAAAACAACTGCAATATCATAAACACACATTTCTGATTGCTTCAATGCCCAGAGAATCCTCACTCGTGTGGGATCACCTAATATTTTAAATAGATCTGCTAAGTCATAGAGCTTTTCATCAGGCAGCATTTTCTTTTTTACTTGATTGACAACATCTTCATGAATCACGGAACAGTCACATCTAATCAATTCCTTGATCCAACACATTATTCGACACCTTCCTTTTGAACGTGCTTCATTTTGCTAAAAGGCAGCCACCAATTCCATTTGCCCATCAATTTCATCAACGATGGCACAAGAATCATGCGCACAATTGTCGCATCAATAAAAATAGCTAACGCAACCCCAACACCAATTTGCTTAACCGGTACAATCTCGGTAAAAGCAAATGCTCCGGTCACTGCAATGATAATCGCTGCTGCTGAAGTAATAATCTTACTTGTTGAAACTAAGCCAGTCAGCGTAGCATAATCATTATCGCCTGTTTCTAAATAATACTCTTGAATACGTGAAATTAGAAATACCTCATAGTCCATACTCAACCCAAACACAATCGAGAAGGTAAAGATCGGTAATATTAAAGCAATTGGTGCAGCAGGCACACCAAAATGTCCATCTTGAAAAATCCAAACAATAATACCAAAGGTTGCTGCCAGCGAAATCACATTCATCAAGATTGCCTTAATTGGGATGGCAATCGAGCGAAATGCAATTAACAAAACAATAAATGTTGTTAGCAAAATAAATCCTGCACCATAAGGTGCTTTTTCCAAAATCTCATCAAAGATTTCCTGATTATATTTTGCTGGGCCACCAATTAGATAAGTAAAATCTTTTTGTGATGACATTGCAGACGCTTTGTCTCTTACCCAATCTTGTGCTTCTGCGCTTGTAGCAGGCGCTTTCAACATCACATTGATTAAAATTTTATCTGACTGTAAGAAGTGGTTAACAACTGGTTCTAATAGCGCTTGCTGCTCTGGTTGTTGCAAACCCATTGTTAACATTTCAGGTTGTTCTATCTCGCTCATACTGAAAACAGAATCAACCCGTTCAACCAACTGATCTTGCTCAAGTTCATTGATAAAACTTTTCGCTAATTGCAATGATTCAAGATCAGTTGCCTGCCCTTTATCTAATTCCAAAACAACAGGCACATTCGTCAAATCTTCCGGAATAAAATGCTCTTGAAATTTCTCATAAGCAATTCGTACTTCACTAGCTTCCGGTAGTGCTTTTACATCAGGAATTTCCAACTTAATATGCGAAACCGGAATAATCGCAATACCTAGCAGCACTAATGTAATTCCAGCTGACCAAATTGGCTTTTTCATAACAGCAGCAGCCAACTTATGCCAAGTGCTTTTCTGTTCATCAGATTTTGCTTTAAAAAACCGCAAATAATTGACACGTTGTCCCAATATCGAAAGAAATGCCGGCAAGAAAATAGTTGCCATGATAACCGACACAGTTACGACAACGATGCCACCAACTGCAATACTATGGAAAATACTCATGTCAATAAAGAACATCCCTGCCATACCTAGTACTACGCAAGCACCTGAAAAAATAATTGAACGCCCGGCAGTTTTATTACTAATTCGTATCGCTTCTGAAACCGATTTCGTTTTTAGCTCCTCACGAAAGCGATGAATATAAAGTAGGGCAAAATCAATACTCACTGCCAATCCAATCATCGGTGTAACATTGAGAACAAAAACCGATAGATCCATCTCTAAGCCAATAAAATAGCAAATACCCATTGCTGAAGCCACAGATAACATACCTGACAATAACGGAATTACCCCGGCAACAAGACCACCAAACGCTAGCAGCAATATAATTAATGCAATAGGCAAACCAATCATTTCTGCTTTTGCTAAATCTGCTTGCGATATCTGATTCATTTCTTCTTCAATCACAGCGCCACCTGTTAAACTAGTAGCAAAATCTTTGTTTTTGATAAAACTTTTTTCCAGCTGCTGGGTAACTTCAGCAACCTCAATTTCACCGTTAAAATAAGTTAATATGTACGCAATGTTAGGCTTGAACTGACTTGGTGATTCTAACGGTGTAATGACTTCCGTCACATGATCAACCTTGCGAATTTGTTCTGCTGTTTGCTGAACAAACTGCCCGAATTCTTCCTCACTAACCTGTGCTTGATTTTCTAAAACAACAATATATGCATCAGAAGATTGCCCAAATTCCTCCTCTAACACTTGATTGGTTTTTTGATAAGTACCGTCCATCTCGAAACCGCTTCCTTTAAGCACTTCTGGTACCTTCGCACCATAGAAAGCCAATCCAACAGCAGCAACCAAACAGATAACAAAAATTAATTTCCGAAACTGATATATCATGATAACCATACCTTTCTCTTTCACACATTATATAATTGAGCAATTATTCAATTGTATTGTGCATTAATTAAATGGATTTGTCAATAGATTTCTTAGCTTCATTAGGGCAGCTACATAAAAATTTTCGTAAAAAAGAAAAGGTGCTAACCTTACCTTACCAACACGAGATTTGAGTCACCTAAGAAAGGATGGTAGCTTTTTTAATCTATCTTTGAGTATGGTAGTTGTTACAAAATTTTAGAGACTGTCAGTATTCATGTGATAAGGCAAAAATACTGACAGGATTTTTGCCTCAAAATTAGGATTTTGTGCTTTGAAGTAAAATGAAAGAAGAAAACTGTCAGCAAGTAAGGATTTTTCTCGATTTACTGACAGAATAATGACAGTAAAACCATTTTTTCGATGCTTTACTGATAGTTTTGTGTAAATACTATCAGTAAACACGTGTTTTTCTCGAATTACCGACAAAATTATGCCGGGAAAATCATTTTTTCAATGCTTTACCGATAGTTTTTGCAAACACTATCAGTAAACACGCTTTTTTCTTAATTTACTGACAGAATTATGACAGTAAAACCATTTTTTCAATGCTTTACTGATAGTTTTGTGCAAATACTATCAGTAAACACGCTTTTTCTCGATTTCCCGACAGAATTATGACAGTAAAACCATTTTTTCAATGCTTTACTGATAGTTTTGTGTAAATACTATCAGTAAATACGCTTTTTTCTCAATTTCCCGACAGAATTATGTCGGGAAAATCATTTTTTCAATGCTTTACCGATAGTTTTTGCAAACACTATCGGTAAACACATAGGCTACAGAGAAAAATATCCCATATGTAGGCGCTATAAGCACTTACATGGGATATTTATATCTGAACAATTGCTCTATGATTTTCTATTCTACATTTCGGGAAAATCGTCAAAGTGCTTTGCACAAATCCACTGTTCCTTATTTAAACTTTCTCAGATTGATAACGAATATAATCAGCAACTAGCCGAATGGCTTCTCCAATCGCGGCCTCATCCGGATTCAGCTTAGCATGGTGCAATCCATAGTCAGAACCTACTCCTAGCCAAAACATAAAACCAGGTACTTCTTGCAACATAAAGCCAAAGTCTTCCCCTGCCATAGTTTGCCCATCTACCAGCATCCCATAGCCTGTTTGAGAATGAACAAAATCAATAAATTCATTGGTTAGTGCTTCATCATTGCTCACCTGGTAATACCCGCTTCCGTAATCAAGCGTCATTTTACAATCAAAGCTAATTTGAAATCCTGCAACAAAGGCCTCTATACGTTGTTTGACTTTTTCCATTGCTTCTGCTGATAATGTGCGAATTGTTCCTTCCAATCGTGCTGAATCAGCAATAACATTACTCGCTGTACCAGCTTCCATTTTTCCAAAAGTGATAACAGCTGCATCCATCGGGTTCATATTGCGTGCAATAATCGTTTGTATTTGATTCACAAATTGTGCGCAAACCACAAGCATATCTTTTGTTTTATGCGGCATTGCAGCATGACCACCCAAACCATGAAAATCAATAAAAAGCTCTGAAGTATTGGCAAATAAAGTTCCCGACTTCGTAACAATTGTACCGACCGGATAATCAGGTGCAATGTGTAAAGCCATTAGCTGATCAGGACGCCACCTTTGAAATAGATCAGTAGCAATCATCTCTTTAGCGCCACCCGGTCCTTCTTCAGCAGGTTGAAATAAAAATAAGCAGTTGTCATCAATCGGCTGATGAACAATTTCTGTTAAAATACCTAAAGCAATACTCATATGAAAATCATGGCCACAAGCATGCATCTGTCCCTCATGTAAGGAGGAAAATGACAAAGCGGTCTGCTCTGTAACAGGCAGACCGTCAATATCTGTTCGATAACCAATTGTTTTGCTTGGATTTTTCCCCTTAACCAGTACAAAAATACCTGTTCGCCATGTTTCAACTTCCAAGCGATCAGCCGGTAAAGCTTTTAAGTAATCCAGTAAATATTGCTGTGTTTTAAATTCCCTAAAACCTAGTTCTGGAATTTGATGCAGTTCCCGACGTATTTGAACAAATTGATTCATTAGACCTCACCCGTAACTGTTTGTGATTGTATTTTTCAAGCAAATTTTTCGCTAATGCAGTGGCTTCTAGTCAAATCAAAGATTTGAAGAAGCTGTGCAGGGACAATGCTAGCTAAATCAAAGATTTAGAGCATTCTCGCCTGCAAGGAACGAAGAAGGCGAATACAGGGACGTATTTAACTGATGAGGGAATTGCATGTCAATTCCCAGTCAGAGCGGAAAATTTGCAAAAAATACAGTCGCAAACAGTTACGGGTGAGGTCTAATGCCAAGTCACCTGCTTTTACTTTTTGATTTCAAGTAATTTATGCTTTAGCTCATCTTCCAAGCGCCCAATTTCAACTTCTGCTTCTTGACGCTTCTGTCTACCATCTTGCTGGATTTTTAGTACTTCATCCAGTGTTGAAATTAATGATTCATTCGTTACCTTCAATGTTTCCATATCTACGATGCCACGCTCAGATTCTTTAGCTACTTCCAACGTACCCATCTTCAATGTCTCTGCATTTTTACGGAGCAACTGATTTGTTGTATCTGTAACTTGTCGTTGCGCCTGTGCTGCTTTTGTAGAGTTGGCAATACCTAGTGCAAGCACCATCTGGCTTTTCCACAATGGAATTGTATTGACAAGCGTTGATTGAATTTTTTCCACCATTAACATGTCATTATTTTGTACAAGTCGAATTTGCGGAGCCGTTTGGATAGAAATCATTCTTGTTAGCTCCAAATCATGAATCTTTTTCTCAAATCGATTGCACATAGAATCCAAATCTCTAGCCGCTTGTGCATCTTCAGGAAGACCGCTTTCTTCTGCTTTTTTAAACAGTTCCGGAAGTTCTGTGCTTCTTACTTCAGCCAGCTTTTTCTTCCCTGCAAGAATATACATCGATAACTCTTTGAAATAAGTCAGATTTAACTCATACATTTTATCCAGCATTGCAATATCTTTTAACAATGTCACTTGATGACCTTCCATTGCTTGCACAATCTTATTCACGTTGACTTCTGCTTTATCGTATTTTGCTTTTATTGCAGTAACTTTATTGGAAGCTCTTCTAAAAATCCCTAAAAATCCTTTTTGTTCTTCGGCATCAAAGCTTTTCAACTCTGTTACAACACCGGAAAGCAGATTGCCAACCTCACCTAAATCTTTGGTTCTAACACTGCTTAGTGCATTCTCGGAAAAGTCAGCCATCTTCTTTTGCGTCCCGGCACCATATTGCAAAACCACATTGGAATTTCTCAAGTCAATCTGATTTGAAAACTCATCAACGGCTTTTCGCTCTTCAGGTGTTAATGCTGTATCATCCCATACAGTAGGCTCCTCCGCCGGTACTGAAACTTTTGCAAGAGGCTCAATTTCTGTATTAAGCGGCTCCAATGTTAACTCCGGTACTGGTGCTGCTTCTAAATCCTTCATTTGGTCACTCATATTTATTCCTCCTCGACTTTCTCAAAATCTGCTTTCGTAAGGCCCTCCTGTGCTAACATCGTATGCAGTACAGCTATATCTGAAGATATATCCCATGCCACATCTTGGAAAAGCTTATCTAACAGTTTCTCAAATGCTACGATTAATGTATCCAAAGTATCCTCGATTTCCGCTTTCGCATTCACAATATTGGCACCCTCTATAGGTTGCAAATCTAACTGCTCATATGCGTCTAAAAGTTTGATCGTTGTTGGAAGATAGTATTGCATCATTTTTCTCAGATCCGGAATGATTTCCGGATGGTGTTCTACACGTTTGAATATTTTTTGAATGAGTACTTTGATTTCTATAAGCTTGGTGGTCATTTCTTCCTCGGAAATGACTTCGCTTTTCTGACGGATTTTCTGTATATATTCATTGCCTTCTTGAATAATGGCACGAGCATCATTAGGTAGTGATGCGTATTCCGCTTGTATCTGCTTATGACGCGCTTTTTCTGCCAATAAGTGATCTTGTGTCTGTCGATACTCTTTATAGGTTTGATGTGTTGCAATTAAATGGATCCCATCATCATCTATATATCCTTGTTTGAACCACCGCGAAGTGATCATTTTTCGCAAATCTTTCTGGACAAACGAGACAGGTTTGCCGACTGCATAAGCCATTTGCTCAATCTTTCCATATGTTCTACTTCCAAGAACCCCAATGTACCTTTTAAAACGACTGACTCTTTTTAACATTGTGGTGCCTTTGATTCCTGCGAAAAGAGTGCCTCCGAGAGGTATACTCATAATTATTAAAAAAACTAATACTGCAAAAATTCCATCTGCAAAAAGTCCTGTAAGTGCAAGGATCAAGGTGACAAGACCAAGACCAAAGCCGAAGGTATAACCTAGAATTGCTAACGCCCAACCACCTGCTTGCGTTCCAGTTGTATCTGAAAAAAGCTCCTGTGGCCTATGCCTAATTACTGTATTATTATTTCGTGAGAATGTAGTTTGCTGTGATGAAGTGCTTTTTCGCGATATAGGAATGTGATTGATCACAGTTGCTTTACTTTCTTTAATTAAATTCTGTGCGCTTTGCAACTCGCTTTTCACATTGTTCATCGCTTTACTAATTACTTGATCTAGCTTTTCAAAATCTTTAGAATCAACCGCGCTCTGCACAGTTGCTCGAATTTGCTCTCCAAGGTTGGTGAAATCATTATTTACCATGAAGATTCCCCCCAATGCTTATTGTGTGTGGGTTTTCCAACACAATTCAATACTTAATTGTAGCATTTGAATAAATAAAATACAATAAAAATTACCCCCAATTATCCACTAAAGTGAGTATTGGGGGTATAAACAACGTTAGCAATTATTACATCATTCGACGCATTGCTTTTCTAGCTGCTCTCATATTTTTTTCATTCACCATTGAACCTATTGCAATACCAGCACCAAGCGCAGCAATGCCTGTAATCCATTTTCCCACACCAATCACCTCACTTCAATCGTTAACAAACTGGTGTGGCACGCATTCATCAATTTTACGATGTTTGACTGTTGACTTGATCAAAAAAGAGATCATCGAGAGAACTAAGTGTTCCATCTTCCTCCACTTGACTAGTATGTATTTTCCCTTTTGCAAGCGACAATTCAATACAACAGTTCGAACAATAAAACTGATTAAAGCCAATTCTACCGATATCTTTATTCATACAATTTGGGCAAGTTAAATTATCCATTGACAAACCTTCTTTCATTTCAAAGTCAGTTTAGTCAGATTGCGATGAATTTATACCGTTGTCACCAGTTTGTATTAGTTTTCTCATTATATAGAAAGTCATGAGGTGAAATTTTTTCCATTTGGTTTTGAGATGCTACACAGTACATAAAGTAAATTTTTAAGGACTTAAAAAATCGTAAGGTGAAATACCTTCCATACCGATCAATGGATCTACAAGCATGAGCTTCTGCTCATAACTAAGTGCATCTTTCTTTTCAACAACTTCGCTTTGGACCTCTTCTCCCACTAATCTAGCTTTCAACATCGTTTTCCGCTCATCTTCAACATGATTCTGGATCGCATATTGCAACGCCTCCATCTCACCACAAATAATCAAGTAATGCATACTCCGAGTAATCGCTGTATAAATCAAATTACGTCGCAACATTCTATGATAGCCTTTCACAACAGGCAAAATCACAATCGGAAACTCGCTACCTTGCGCCTTATGAATCGAGCAACAAAAAGCATGTGTAATTTGCAAAAAATCTGCACGCGTATACTCGACTTCTACACCGTCATAAGAGACATACAACAAATCTTGCTTATCTATATTTTCTTTGGCATAAATAATCGAAACAATTTTACCCATATCACCATTATAAATCTGATCCTCAGGTCGATTCACCAATTGCAAGACTTTATCTCCAACTCGATAAGTTACATCACCAAATAGCAGTTCTCGCTTACTTTTTTTTGAATTTTGATTAAAAATTTCTTGTAGCATTTTGTTTAAAGCATCGATACCTGCTGCACCGCGATACATCGGCGCTAACACTTGCACATCTTCTGCACGATAACCTTTCTGTGCAGCATTTTGAACAACCTGCTCAACCACTTGGCTAACTTGATTCGTTCCACAAGAAATAAAAGTGCAATCTCCTTTTTGCCTCAATAAATCATAGGGTACTTCCCCATTGCGAAAGTAATGCGCTAATTCAATAATCTCAGAACCATCACCTTGACGAAAAATAGTTTTGAGACGCGTTACAGGAATGGTTTCAGAATTAAGCAAGTCTTTCAATACTTGTCCCGGTCCAACAGAAGGTAATTGATCCTCATCACCAACCAAAATAACTTGCACCTGCTCCGGTAAAGATTTTAACAATTGATTCATTAACCAAGTATCAACCATTGATGACTCATCTACAATGACCAAACGTCCAGCAATCGGCGAATCCTCATCATGCTGAAAACCATCAACACCGTTCCAACCAAGCAAACGATGAATTGTCATTGCCGGTAAACCAGTTGATTCAGCCATACGCTTAGCTGCTCGTCCTGTCGGAGCAGTTAAAACAATTGGAAAAGCCTCACCATCTTTATAAGCATGACGATCAAGCGATAGCCCATGTAATTCAGCAAAAAGCTCTACAATTCCTTTAATCACAGTCGTCTTCCCGGTACCCGGTCCACCAGTTAAAATCATCATTGGCGAGTGCAGTGCTTGATAAATAGCCTCTCGCTGTTCCTCGGCATACGAAATTTGCAAACGATCTTCCAATTTACCCAATTGCAATAAAAATTCGGACTGCGGAAACTGATCAGCAAATTCTTCCTGCCCCAAAATACTCTTCACACAAGCAGAAATCCCTTTTTCCGCAAAATAAAGCGATGGTAAAGCAACACGATCTTCATCGTATGCAAGCTTTCCCAACTGCTCTAAAATCACTAATTGATCCTCCACCAAATCACGTTCCACAACCGCAACTTGTGACCGATTCAATAATTGATCTACTAAAGCCAACAATTCTGTTACTTCCAAAAAAGTATGGCCTTGCTTCATGGCAACTTGATCTAACACATAAAGGATTCCTGCTTGCACACGAGATGGATGCAATTCATCAAATCCTAATTGCCGAGCAACCTCATCAGCACGAGTAAAACCAACACCTTCAACATCCTCTACTAAGCGAAATGGATTTTCCGAAAGAATTGACATCGTTTGTTGCTGATACACTTGGAATATTTTCATCGATAATTGTGGTCCGAAACCAAGATCCCCCAGCCCAATCATCGCATGCTCAACACCTTGATTTTCCATCAACGTATCAATGATTACTTTTGCTTTTTCACTCGTTAACTTCGGAACTGTATCCAAAACAGAAGGCGATTCCATTATTTTTGCAATTGCACTTTCTCCTAAAGCCTCAACAATATTCGTAGCCATTTTTTTGCCAATCCCTTTGAACAAAGGACCTGACAAATAAGCAATCAAGCCTTCTTCCGAAGTCGGCATCTCTCGCTGAAATGTATCAACATTAAATTGTATCCCAAAGCGAGGATGCTCTTTCATAGCACCGTAAAACGTATAAAATTCTTCTTCCTGCATTAAAGGAAAATAACCTGTAATCACCGCTTCACTTTCAGGTAACTGCAGGTTAGTTTCTGTCACATGCACTCTGACAACGGAATACAAATTAGCATCATTGTGAAAAATCGTCACAACATGACGACCTTTGATAAAAGGTTTATCTTCACCTGTTAAATTAAACGATTCCTGCACAATGCTCCACCTCGAAATTCAAATTGCCATTAGAGGCTCATCTAGCCAACATAGTCTAATTTCACATCATTTTTAAATATCTCATCAATCGTCGCTCCACCGAGACAACGATCACCATCATAAAACACAACAGCTTGCCCCGGTGTATTCGCACGCACCGGTTCAGCAAATTCTACTCGAATGTGCGTCTCACTCAACCATTCCACCGTAACAGGTGAATCCTTTTGCCGATAGCGAAATTTAGCAGTACAGTTAAAACGACCAGTCGGTTTTTCACTAGCAATCCAATTCACCTTACTTGCATGAAGCGAAGTGGAATAAAGCGTATCATGATGAAATCCTTGTTCAACAAGCAGTACATTTTGCTCTAAATCTTTCCCAACAACAAACCAAGGCTCATGAACCTGTTCATCCTTACTACCACCAATTCCCAAGCCATGACGTTGACCAATCGTATAATACATCAAGCCATCGTGGCTACCTTTCACAACACCCGACATCGTCCGCATTTCACCTTTCTTAGCGGGCAAGTATTGGCTCAAAAACGCTTTAAAATTACGCTCACCAATAAAGCAAATACCAGTTGAATCCTTTTTCTTAGCGGTCGGTAACTCTGCCTCCTCAGCAATTTGACGAATCTCTGCCTTCTGATAATCACCAATCGGAAACAGCACCTTAGCCAATTGCTCCTGCGTTAATTGATTCAGAAAATAGGTTTGATCCTTATTCTCATCTACTCCACGCAACAACTGCACTTCCTCATCATTTCTAACTACGCGAGCGTAATGACCGGTAGCAACATAGTCCGCTCCCAACTTCATAGCATGCTCTAAAAATGCTTTAAACTTAATCTCTTTATTGCACATCACATCAGGATTTGGCGTTCTTCCACTCCGATACTCATCTAAAAAATAAGTAAACACCTTGTCCCAATACTGCTTTTCAAAATTAACCGTGTAATAAGGAATATCCAAGTGATTACAAACAGCAATTACATCTTCATAATCCTCCGTTGCCGTACAGTTCCCAAACTCATCAGTATCATCCCAATTTTTCATAAAAATCCCGATCACATCGTAACCTTGTTGCTTTAAAAGATAAGCTGCCACCGAAGAATCTACTCCACCTGACATTCCTACCACAACACGTACCCCTGCTTTATCGCGATCACTGCAAACTTTTAACAATTTTCTTCATCTCCTGTGCTGCCCACTTAACCTCATCAACTGTATTACCTAAACCAAAACTAATCCGCACACTATTATTACTGCGATCATTCCCCTCACCAAACATAGCAACCATCACATGTGAAGCAGAAACAGAGCCCGCGCTACAAGCGGAGCCACTGGATACTGCAATTCCTGCTAAATCAAGATTCGTAAGCAGCGACTCCTGACACACATTAGGAAAGCTAACATTCAAAATATGAGGTGAAGATTGCGATAAATCTGTATTCAACCAATAATCAATATCTTGTAATTCTGATAAAAATGCTTCACGTAAGGCTATAGCGTTTGCTGAATATTCAGCTCGACACGATTGATAAACTTCCACAGCCTTCGCAAAGCCGCTTACTCCTGCAACATTTTCCGTGCCAGCTCGACGATTACGCTCCTGCTCACCACCATACGTCAAAGAAACAAGAGGTGTTCCGTTTTTCACATAAAGCAAACCAGCACCTTTAGGCCCATTAATTTTATGGGCAGAAGCTGTCAGGAAATCCACGCCTAAAGCTACAACATCAATTAGAGAACGACCAAATGCTTGCACCGAATCCACATGAAAAAATGATTGATGATCTGCCAGCACCGAAGCAACCTGATCAATTGGTTGTAGCACCCCTGTTTCATTATTCACTGCCATAATCGAAACCAATATTGTCTCATCAGTCAAAGCAGCAATCAAATCCTCAATAGCAATAGCACCCTGCTCGCTAACAGGTAAATAAGTAACTTGCCATCCCTCTTTCTCCAGTTCGGCATAAGTATCTAACACAGATGGATGCTCAATCGCAGTCGTAATCATATGCTTGCCCAAATGCTTTTGTGTTGCCGTCACGCTACGCAGCACAATATTATTGCTCTCGGTTCCACCACTAGTAAAGATCACCTCTTGTGGTTGCGCATTAATTTCCCGGGAAATAATTCGACGACAATCATCAATTATTTTCCTTGTTGCACGCCCAAATTGGTGAAGGCTAGATGGATTTCCATAATAATTGTTCATCACATCAGTCATTCGACAAATTACATCAGGATGCATTGGCGATGTAGCTGCATGATCTAAATAAACATTTTTCATCAATATACCTCTTCATAATCACTGATATTAGAATATCATATTTTAACCAACTTATCGAAAAATAATATAATTCTAAACAACAAAAAAGCACCGAAACAACTTTCGGTGCTACAATCCCTGGGAATAAATTGCAAGAACTTCGTAAGCTCGCAATTTCATTTCGCTTGTAACTTTCCTTTCCTCATAATTACTAATTAAAACTCGCCCCGTTAAAAAATCTGGTGGAATTTTAACGACTGTTTCATCAGCATAAAAATTGCTCACTATCAATAATTTGCTCTCTGCACCTTCACGAATAAAAGCATAAACTTGTTCATGTTCTGACAAATACTTCGTATATGTTCCATTGGCAATCACAGCATAGTCTTTTCTTAACTGAATTAATTGTTTATAAAATGATAGAATTGTCCCATTTTTCTCTTCTTGCTCGACATTGATTTCTTGATAATACTTACCAACTGATAACCAAGGATTGATTTCCGAAAATCCAGCATATTGATCAGCACTCCACTGCATTGGAATACGCGCATTATCACGCGATTTAGCTTGAATGATCGCAAAAGCTTCATTTTCAGTTTTGCCTTGCTCTAGCAAAATTTGAAAAGCATTTAGTGATTCAACATCAACATATTGATCTATACTATCAAAATCCGGATCAAGCATTCCAATCTCTTCACCCATGTAAACATATGGTGTGCCTCGATTCAAGTGAATACTAGCTGCCAACATTTTTGCACCTTCTACTCGGTACTTTTTGACATCAATAAAGCGATTTAAAGCCCGCGGCTGATCATGATTATTCCAAAACAAGGCATTCCAACCGTCATGCTTACTCATTTCTTCGCCCCAAGTATGGAACAAATTTTTTAATTTCTCAAAATCAAAAGTAGCCTTCGTCCACTTTTGCCCATTTTCATAATCAACTTTCAAATGATGAAAGTTAAATGTCATGTTGAGCTCTTTACGCTTAGGTTGTGTATATAAAATACAATTTTCAATTGTTGTTGAACTCATCTCGCCTACTGTTACGATATTGGCATCGGAGAGAGAGGTGCGTAAGTTCATTTCATGCAGATAATCATGCGTAATTGGCTTATCCGTATATTCGGGCTTACCATCATCAACTACATTATCTTTTAACACTTCATCCTTACCAATCAAATTGATTACATCAAAGCGGAAGCCTTCCACGCCTTTATCCCGCCAAAATTGGACCACTTTATATAACTCCTCGCGCACTTCGCTATTACGCCAATTTAAATCCGCTTGTGTACGATCAAATAAGTGTAAATAGTATTGATCGGTATCACCAAACCGACTCCATGCACGCCCACCAAATTTGGATTGCCAATTCGTTGGTTCATTGCGAAGGATAAAATAATCTTGATACTTTGCTTCACCTGCCAAAGCGTTCTTAAACCACTCATGATCTGTTGAAACATGATTAAAAACCATATCCAACATCAAACCGATGTTGTATCGCTTCGCTTCTTGCACAAGTAATTCAAATTCTTCCATCGTTCCAAAACGCGCATCAATCGCCTTGTAGTCAGAAACATCGTACCCGTTGTCACGCTGCGGAGATGGATAAAAGGGATTCAGCCAAATTAACTCAATCCCTAAATCCGCTAAATAAGACAACTTTTTACGAATTCCATTCAAATCCCCCACACCATCATGGTTAGTATCCAAAAATGATTTTGGGTAAATTTGATAAACAACTTTTTCTTTAAACGACATAACTTACCTGCTTTTTCTATATTTTAGTTGCAGTCATCAATACCTCACCAATTTTAACTTGATTTCCTTCGCTTGGCACATCCACTTGATAATCAGCTGAATTTGTAATGATCACCGGTGTTTGTATCAGGTATCCTGCTTCCTTAATCGCTTTTACATCAAACTTGACTAGCTTATCACCACGTTTGACTTTTTCACCTTGCTGAACCAAAGCTTCAAAATGTTCACCTTGCAAATTAACTGTATCAATTCCAATATGAACTAATACTTCTACGCCTTCATCACTAACTATACCAATAGCGTGCTTTGTTGGAAACAAAGTGGCCACTGTTCCATCAAAAGGTGCAAATAGTTCACCATCTATCTCATCATAGATAACTCCTACACCCATTGTTCCACTTGCAAAGGCTGGATCCTTCGCTTCTGTTAATGGGAAAACTTTTCCGTTTAATACTGCAGAAATTTCAACTGTTTTAGATATAGTAGTCGCTACTTCATTCCCGGATTCAAGTTCCGGTACTTGCTCTTCCGCTTTTCCAAACTTCCCAGACTTATGGAAAAATAATGTTAGCATAATTGGAACAACAATCGCAATTAGCATCGCTAATGCAAATATACCCATATCTTGCCCGCGAATCGCCAAAATTCCTGGAAGACCGCCAACACCGACCGCATTTGCACGTACACCAAATAATGTAACTACCAAAGCTGCCGAAGCAGAACCAATCATTGCTGCTACAAATGGGAACATGTATTTTAAGTTAATTCCAAACATTGCCGGTTCCGTGACACCAAGCCAAGCCGAAATTGCTGCCGGAACAGACACTTGTTCTTCTTTTTTATTTCCCCTATTCGCAATAATAATACCTACAACTGCTGCACCTTGAGCAATATTTGATAAAGCAATCATCGGCCAGAGATTTGTTGATTGAAGTGCTCCTCCAATCAAAGCGAAATCAATTGCTAAAGTTGTATGATGCAAACCGGTAATAACGAGAGGTGCATAAAGCGCGCCAAATAGAATAGCAAACAACCAACTAACACTTGAAGTTAAACCAGCATTTACAACTGTTGAAACACCTTCGCTTATCCACCAACCAATTGGTCCTAAAACTGCATGTGCAATAATAATGGCTGGTAACAAGCTGAAGAATGGTACTAAAATCATAGACAACGCTTCAGGTGTATATTTTCTAAAGAAACGCTCCAAATAGACAAGCGTAAAGCCTGCCAACATCGCCGGAATTACTTGTGCTTGATAACCGCGTAGGAAAAGTTCAGCAAAACCAAAATCAATTGTATAAGCCGCGATATCACTGGCACTAGCACTATTCACACCATAAGCATTCATTAATTGTGGCGAAACAAGCGTAATTCCGAGAACAATCCCCAGAATCTGTGTTCCTCCCATTCTACGAGTAATACTCCAAGTTACAGCAACCGGTAAGAAATGAAAAATCGCCTCTCCTGGCAACCATAAAAATCGATTAACAGCTGCCCAAAACGACGAAACATCAACAATCGTTTGACCATCTAAAAAAGACATCGGTACCGCTTCTAAAATATTTCTAAAACCTAGAATCAAACCCCCAACGATAATCGCCGGAAGGATTGGCGTGAAAATTTCTGCCAAAACACCTACCAAACGCTGAAGCAAATTTTGATTTTTCTTGGCAGCAATTTTTGCTGCTTCTTTTGAAACGCCTTCAATACCGGATACAGCTACAAAATCATTGTAGAACGTCGGAACTTCATTACCAATGATCACCTGGAATTGTCCTGCATTGGTAAATATCCCTTTAACTGCTGAAATACTTTCAATCTTTTTCTTGTCTGCTTTTGTTTCATCATTTAAAACAAACCGCAGCCGTGTTGCACAATGCGATACCGCGGCAATATTCTCCTTACCACCGACCGCTTGAAGTAAATCTTTTGCTTCTTGTTCAAACTTTGCCATCTTTTCTCTCCCCTTCATTGATCAAATTTTAATAAAATTACGATAACAAAACTTGTACGTATAAGTTATTATGATATTAATTATAGTCAGCTACAAAACAAAAATGCAAGTAATAATACTACCTATGAAAAAAGGCACTATTTTTTTCTTTGACAAGTTGGTAAAATGAAAGTGGTAAACTATGATACAAACATTGTGGAGAAACACTATGAAGCGTTATAAAGAAATTTACAAAGATATTGAAGAAAAGATAAAAAATAAAAAATATACAACTGGCTCGCTTTTACCAAGTGAAAGTCAGCTTAGTCAAACATACGGTGCTTCACGTGATACAATCAGAAAAGCGCTGTCGTTATTAGTGAATAATGGATTCATCCAAAAGCAGCAAGGGAAAAGCTCTGTTGTGATTCGCTCAAATCGGTTGAACTTTCCGGTTTCCGGATTAACAAGTTACAAAGAGCTACAAGAAGCATATGGATTTGAAAGCCAAACAAAAGTGTTGCAACTAGAGAAAAAACTCCTTTCACAAAAAGAAGCTAAACGAACTGGGTTACCGGAAGGAGAAACTGTTTGGCATCTTTTACGATTACGCTTTATTGAGAAAAAAGCAGTTGTCCTTGACGAGGATGTTCTTTTAGCTAAATATATCCCAAAATTAACGAAGAAAGTCGCTGAAAACTCGATTTATGCCTACTTTGAGGATCAATTGGACTTAAATATTGCTTATGCAGACAAAGAAATTACAATTGTAGCGATTGATGAAAGAGATCAAAAATACCTTCACCTTGCACCAAAAGATATTAATATTGTATCTGTAAAAAGCCATGTATTTTTAAGTGATGCGACAATGTTTCAGTATACAGAAAGTCGCCATCAAGTGGATAGATTTCGCTTTATCGATTTTGCGCGGAGAAAAAAGAGTTAGAAAATGGTAACTTGATTTGTAATATTGATTGACGTTGGAATAAATCTTTAGGCAAAAATACCAAAAGAAAAGGTGAAAAGTTTGAATCATAATCCTTTAGCTTATCTGTTACGACCTAAAAACATTGATGAAATCATTGGCCAACAGCATTTAGTTGGAACTGACAAAATCATTCGCAGAATGGTAACTGCCAATCGATTAACTTCAATGATCTTATACGGACCGCCCGGAATCGGAAAAACCTCGATTGCCAGCGCAATATCAGGCAGTACAGGTATTCCTTATCGCATGCTGAATGCTGCAACTTGTAATAAAAAAGATTTAGAAATTGTTGTAAATGAAGCTAAAATGTCCGGTGTGTTAATCTTGTTGTTAGACGAAGTACATCGTTTAGATAAGCCAAAGCAAGACTTCCTGTTGCCTTACTTAGAAAGTGGTATCTTAACTTTAATTGGTGCTACAACAAGTAACCCGTATCATGCGATTAATCCAGCCGTACGAAGCAGATGCCAAATCTTTGAACTGCAGCCTTTAACGATTGAAGAAATTCAAGTTGCGTTAAAAAGAGCTTTAGTTCATCCTGCCAGCAGTTTGAAGGGCAAACAAATCAACATTGAGCCTGCTGCATCAGAGCACTTTGCAATAGCTGCAAACGGCGATGTCCGCACTGCTTTAAACGCACTTGAGCTAGCAGTATTATCTACACCGGCAAATGATGAAGATATGATCAATATTACACAAGAAATTGCTGCTGAATGTGTACAAAGAAAGGCCTTAACTCATGACAAAGATGGTGATGCACATTATGACGTATTATCTGCATTACAAAAATCTATTCGCGGCAGTGATGTTAATGCTGCTCTTCACTACATGGGACGCCTAATTGAAGCAGGCGACTTACTAAGCTTAGCAAGACGGTTACTAGTTATTGCTTATGAAGATGTCGGCTTAGCAAATCCGGGGGCAGGTGCAAGAATGTTAGCAGCCATTCAAGCTGCTGAAAAACTTGGATTCCCGGAAGCACGAATGCCACTATCAGTAGCTGTAGTGGAGTGTTGCCTATCACCAAAATCAAACTCTGCCCATACTGCGTTAGATGCAGCAATTGCAGATGTGCGAGCCGGCAACTATGGTGATATTCCGGCATACCTTAAAGACGCTCATTATAAAGGAGCCGAACAATTAGGACGTGGTATTGGCTATCAATATCCTCATCAATTCGAAACCGGCTGGGTAGCACAACAATACCTACCAGATAAAATTAAGCATAAAAAATACTATACACCCAAACGAAACAGCAAGTTTGAAGAAACGTTAGCCAGTGTTTATGAAAAATTAAATGAGCAACAAAAATAAAGAGATAGTCGGGAAATAAAAAATTAAAAAAGGAGGTAAGATGGCTAGCAACAACCATCTTACCTCCTTTACATTGTATAATTCCGAACTGCTCCTCAATTAGATGGATATCTATGAAACGCAATAGTATCGAACTACCAGTAATTCATTGAAAAAACGCTTTTACTGGAACAAAACTGGCAGTAAATCAAGAAAAACACTTCTTTACCGACGGCTTTTGCATTAAACTACCGGTATTCTACTGAAAAAACGCTTTTACCGGTACAAAACTGGCGGTAAATCAAGAAAAACGTTTCTTTACTGATAGTTTTTGCATTAAACTACCCATATTCCACTGAAAAAACGCTTTTACCGGTACAAAACTGGCGGTAAATCAAGAAAAGACTCAATTATCCGACAATCCTTTTATTTAGATGCAGCCGCCCCGAGTAACAGACCTATCGCCTAATTATCTTCACTACCAAACATATACACCTTATGGTGATAACGAATACTAAAAATCAGCCCCAACGCCATCATACTAGACCAAAGTGAGCTACCTCCGTAGCTAAGAAAAGGCAATGGAATACCGGTGATCGGCATTAAGCCAATTGTCATCCCAATATTTTGAAACACCTGAAACGTAAACAACCCTATAATCCCAACACAAATATAACTATTAAAATCGAGCTTAGTTTCCAAAGCAATTCGAATCCAAATGAAAATAAGGATAAAAAACAAAATAATCACTAGACTTCCACCAAGAAAGCCATATTCTTCACCAACAATACTAAAAATAAAATCAGAATGCGCCTCCGGTAATGCAACTTCTCTCTGCTTAAAACCTTTACCTGTAACCTCTCCTGAACCTATTGCAGTAAATGATTTAATTAATTGAAAGCTATGTTCCCCCGGCGAACTATAAGGATCGTGCCAAGCATAAAGTCGTTCTAACCGAAAAGTTTTAACACCCAAATAATCCTCTAATATGTGCGGTTTCTCAAAAACTAAGTAAAGTAAGCCAGCGACAATCATGACGGCTGCAAAAAATACGGGCAGAAGCCAACGCCATGATATTCCGGATACAAGCATAATTGATCCCATGATTGCTAACAAAATGATACTTGTCCCAAGGTCTTCTTTGATAATAAACACTAGTGGCAGAAAAGTGAAAAATACTAACTTCCCGAATAAAATCAAATCGGTTTTCGAGCTTTTCAATTCATAACGTTTATGATGCTGATGAACAACGCAAGCTAATGCAATGATCAAAAAGATTTTCATGAATTCTGATGGTTGTATCGAAGTAACATACGGGATGTGAATCCACCTTTTCGCACCTTTTATCGGTGCAGTTAGTTGCGTGGTAGGAGCCAGTAAAATAAATGCACTTAAACCTACCCCAATTCCATAAAGATACCAAACAACTTTCATTAATTGCTTATGATCAAACTGCATCACAACAAATGCAATTACCAAGCCAGATGCATAAAAGACCGTCTGCATGAGCAGAAAATTTCTATCCTCATAAACAATACCTTGTTGTGCACTATAAATAGCGACAAGGCTGACTCCAAAAAGTAGAAAAATAAGAAATAACTGACCGTAATCAATTCTAGAAAAAAAGTTTTTAAATGACATAGCTTCATCCTGTAGTTCTAAATTTATTTAAGTACATACCAATTACATTCTATCATACCATGTACCAGCTTACGTGAAAATGAGAAGAATTTTCTTAATTATTATTTGCTGCATAATAGCTTAAAATACCAAATTCTTTATGCAAAAAGCTATCTATTAAAAAAAGCTAAGACCTTTAGTTGATTGGTCTTAGCTTTACATTTTATTATTCATAATCATTTACTGATTACTCTGAAATAGAATTAGATCTAATTCTCGAACGAGCAACAAATAGTAATCCTAATCCAGCAATTACAAGTAAACTCATGAAAGCCCCTGTAGAAGAATGATCTCCTGTACCTGGTGATGATGGCTTCTTACCGTCATTGCCTGAATCCCCCGGCTTTGGACCTTTTGGTTTCGGATCTTTTGGCTTTGGATCTGGCTTTGGATCTGGTTTCGGATCTTTCGGTTTTGGATCTTTTGGCTTTGGTTTACTAGTATCTGTTTTGCTGACTACAGTACCATCTACTTTCACATCTGCATTCGTTGATCCATTAATCGTCTGATCTTTTCTTGCTGAAATAACTTGTGCCAAAACTAAGTTTTCAAAAGAAAATGATAAGAACGATGCGCTAGTAGCCTCTATGCCAGCTACTGCCCTAGTTGTATCATCTACAACTGAGAAGTTCAGTACTAAACTAAATTTCGGATGGCGCTCTCCTGTTTCTTTTGTTACATCTAGCGCTAAACCTAAGTAGTCAAACTCGCCTTCTGACTTTGTTCCCGTATTCCCATCCAATGTAAATAGTTCTCTAAATTCTAGTGGTACAGCAGGTAAACTGACATCCCCATCTACAATCAATGGAATATCACGATCAGCTTGAAGTCCAAGTACATCGATTAAGTCCACACCATCTGAATCTACAATCTCTAAATCTTCTGCTACTACTTTTACTCCCTTATAAGAGTTATTTGTAATAGCGTATTGTGGTGACACTAAATCAGTTAAATCATCATAACTACTATGAAATATTGTCGTGATTGGGATAGTGACATTAATCCACTTCTCTATTGGATCAGGGTCCGGCCCTGGTCTTGTGTTATCAAACTTTCCAATTTCACCAGTTACTTCAACTTCTCCACTTGATGGATTGCCTTCTTTACTTCCATCAATTGTCTGCGTATTTGCAAGTGTTGAAGTGACTGTTGCAAACGGAAACATAACTGCCAATAAAGCTGCTAAAATAATTTTTCTCATATTTTTTTACCTTTCTTAAAGCTTAGTAATCTCTTTTTCATTTTGAAAGATACAAAACTGCTTCTTAGCTTATGATAAAAATGTTCCGTAGCATCATCATCATCATTTTGCAACAGAAGTTGCCTTGAAAAAGAAGCATTTCCTTATCATTGGCAACTTCTTGTTGCTTTTATTACCTAAACTTAATTAGTAGTTCCGTGAATCAAATCTACTACTTCAAACTTTAATACTAAAGTAAATGTTGGGTAGTACTCTGCATTTTCTGCAGTCAAATCTTGATTTACTTTTCCTGTAAACTCAAAGTCATTTGTACTTGGGTGAACATTCGGCAATGTTAAAGGCCAGTTCTCATTGTCAATGTTACTCTCATGAACACCTAATTCAAATAGTGTTTCTAATGCTGCTTCATCAAAACTAGCTTCTGCACCTTTATCAACTAGTTGAATTCCGCTTGCTGCTACACCTTTTTCGTGTACGAATAGGTCGAAGTCAACACTTTTTGCATCTAGTGCATCTACATCAGATACGTTTACTTTAACA
>Ga0131853_10005169_pt1 | contig 23511 bp, 18 predicted proteins | sample TergutLab28metaG_FD_92764 | JGI IMG/M metagenome (GOLD analysis project Ga0131853, IMG submission 92764) | Labiotermes labralis P1 segment gut microbial communities from Petit-Saut dam, French Guiana - Lab288 P1 (version 2) (version 2) | ecosystem: Host-associated > Arthropoda: Insects >...
ATATTGTGCGGGTGATAAAATCGAGAAGAATGAGATGGGCTGGGCATGTGGCGCGTATGGGTGAGGAGAGGGGGGTGTATAGGTTCTTGGTGGGGAAACCGGAGGGAAAGAGACCACTGGGGATACCTAGGCGTAGATGGGTGGATAATATTAGGATGAATCTGCAGGAGGTGGGATGTGGGTATATGGACTGGATTGGGCTGGCCCAGGATAGAGACAGGTGGCGGACCCTTGTTGAGTGCGGTAATGAACCTTCGGGTTCCCTGAAATGCGGGGAATTTCTTGACTAGCTGCAAACCAGTTAGCTTCTCAAGAAGGACTCTGCACCATGGAGTAAGTAAGTGTGGCCTGTCTGGCTGCACCAAACTTGTCCACATTATCTCCTAAACGGCACGATTTTCGGGAAAGGGGGGGGGAGGGGGAAGTGTTATTGAACCTAAAATGTGTATTTTGATTTTCTCTACAACTTGTTTCAGAAAGATCTTCGTTATAAGAAAGATTCAGTTAGATATTACCATAAATGTACACAGGTATTCACAAAAAGTCTCCGTTATTCTGGCCAGATATTATTAAAACCCGAATTTTCTCGACAGATTTTCGAAAAATACAATATCAGATTTCATGGAAATACGTCCAGTGGGATCGGAGTTGTTCCCGTGTGGACAGAGGAACAGCAGACAGACGGACGGACAGACACGACGGGGCTAATAGTTGCTCTTCGCAATTTTTGCGAATGCAACTAGAAACCCATCTCGTAACCCACTTTTGCACGAGCCCAAGTCAGCACCGGTAAATCTAATGAATTATAAATGTGTCTAAAGAATCTGGAAATTGAATCCTGACGTAAATAAATTAAGCCGAGTTTTGCCTCGGTTTGCCTCGTCACAAAGCCAGAACAGACCCACTGGCTTTTATAGTGGGGCTTCCGATGTTGCCTTTACCCCTTAGAATTGGTTCCCTCTCCCTTCGCCTTGTGCAGCTATAGACTGACTATTGTACCTTTGAAAGCAGCTGCTCTGGATTGCACAGCGTGAGATAGGGGTGGCGAAAGGGAGCCTTGACTAGCAAAATACTACCAAGTACCGTAAATTTTACCCTGTAACAGGCCACGAAGACTCACAGAGGGAGTATAGGTATAGCTCTATTCTTTCTTTAACCTCGACTCTAGATGGGGGTGAGTGGTCAACGTCACGCTCCGACCGCTTTCCCCCCGGGAAAGAGACCCGGTACTCATTGTATAGGTGGCTGCGTGGGCCCCAGGGTCGGTGTGGACGGATGCGGAAAATCTCGTCCTCAACCGTGTTTCGATCCCCGGACAGTTCAACCCGTAGCGAGTTGCTATACCGACACCAAGTACAAGACCGAATATAAGGCGAGGTTTTTCTTTGTTTCTGCAGCGAACCTCGCACGAAATTTGGAGGTCAGCTTGTCGAGGTCTTGGAGGGCAGGTGGCCATTTTGAATGAATATGTCTTGTATTATGTGAAGTGTCTGTCTTACGTCAGTTACATATGTAGACTTTAGTATTATGTCTGCCTTTCTTAAATATATAATAAAATTAATTATATACGTCAGCACTGCCTTTTTTGTTTATATATAATGTTTCGACCCATCAGTCGGTCATCTTCAGGTCTACATAGCAGACTATGGGTCGAAACATGTAGCCTTATGTACAAATAAAAAATGGCAGAGCTGACGTATATAATTAATTTTATTACATATTTATTCTGGCACTTTGTGATGCCTTCCTTCGATGTTAATAAAGATCCAACCAGATGCAACAGTATGCAGATATTTATTTACTGCAAAGTCACTCTACATGTTTCGGGTGTCACAGTACCCATCATCAGGAGTACTAAAAACTGTAACCACAGCCGCCTGCAGGCCACGTTGGAGGGAAGTAGCTGTACCAGTATTATGACCTGTACCGGAGATTGCGGTTACAATTTTTAGTACTCCTGATGATGGGTGCTGTGACACCCGAAACATGTAGAGTGACTTTGCAGTGAATAAATATCTGAATACTGTTGCATCTGGTTGGATTTTTATTAACATTGAATTACGATGTACGGAACCATGGGCTTAAAAAAAAAGCTTTCTTTCGAGTTCGCAGCTAGTCAGGCTAAGTGTCTTTCTTAAACTTTATTCTTGTTTGTATTACACCGCTTATATACACTTAGCCTTATCTCTAAATATGCCGATAAGCAGAGCCGCGGAGAGCTGATTCGAGCCCAAGTTGAAAAAAAATCGGGCCCCGGGCCGGCCACAAATCTTTACATTCAATCGGAAAGACTGACCCTCAGTTGTAGAGTGACTTTGGCTCGGTCTGAAAGGGTTAATTTGCACAGTAGACGGACACTGATACCACCAAGAGAGGCAAAAACAAGTGCAACATAGTCGGGGCCTCCTTCGGGATTACCGGGCCCCAGTAATTTGCACCGGTTGCCTTCGGCCTGCCATCAGTACTGTCGATAGGGATTCGGCTTATATTCGGGGTGATGCGGTAAATGGCTGCTGCATATCATATCACTTCCGTTATGCATTGTCATGTAAAGCTACTGCTGCTATCTATCGGCTCTAAGACGAATTAGATTGTAATGGCATTAGGAAGGTGACATTTGTACTGCATGACACAATGTTTGCACCTGTAGTCTTCCAACATTTGCGTTTTCAAGTGTGTTATTTAACGATTCTGTCAGTTGTTAAGGTTATATACCGTTGGCGATGAACGAATGAGTACGGAACATTGGTGGAACGATAATGATGCGTCGATAAAAACCTTAGTGCCACACTGTCTAACTTAAATCCCATGTAGACTCTCATGGGATTGAGCCCGGGCCTCCGTGGTGCAAGGCCGGCGACTGACAGCCTGAGAGATGGTACTGTACCCTTCGCATCTTCAGAGCTCTCTCGTGTTCCCAGTACCTTGGTTGTCCTTCGACGCTCAACTCGATTTGTGGCTGTAGTCGGAAGTTGGGACCCGAAATAAACCGCTCTGAGGTTTTCCGTAGCTTCACGCACTTCCTACATGCAAATGCAAAAAAAAAAAACCACTTTCGATCCACTTACCATCCTCGCACGATTCTGATGCTGACTGGTGCTCGGTAAAACATGTGGCTGACAAAAACAGTGCGCTAATATCGGGCGGCTGCAGTTTGTACGTATGTACTTGCTCACTGCATGGAGCAGAGTCCTTCCTGAGAAGCTAACAGGTTCTCGGCTGGTATAGAAATTCGCCGCATTTTATGGAACCCGAATGTTCATTACCGCATTCACAGGAGCCCGCCACCTGTCCCTGTCCTGAGCCAGATCAATCCAATCCATGCCTTCCAACCCACTTCGTGAATATTCATCTTAATATTATCCTCCCATCTACGTCTATGTCTTCCAAGTGGTCTCTTTCCTTAGGTTTCCCTACCAAAACCTTTTATACACCTCTCCCCTCCTCCAAACGTGCTACATGCCCCGCCTATCTCTTTATTCTCATCTCAAATTTTATACCGTGGAGCCTAATATTTTCATCATAATTACTGCAGATCCCCCCCCCACATACCAAAAAGTGTATCGGTGCACATGCACGGAGCAGAAAGCACCAGTTAATGGTGATGTTCACAGGCCACACCAGAATTGTGGGCCCTCAGTATGGAACTTGCTTCATGTCAGCCTTCGGGCGCCTACAATTTGGAAATGGTTCTTAGATTTTTGGAAAATTTGTGGGCCCTAGGTTAAGAAAGCGTTTTAATGTCAGACATGCGCTATCAGGGCTTCATAAGTCGCGGCTTTGTTGCAGCAAATAGGTTTAGTTGCAATGTGAGTGTGCTACAAAGCAGCGTGACGAATGTACCAACTCTTCCCTTGAACCTAGAATCTACGAATCATTATTTTATTTGACAACCATCAGCTGCCACGTCCTGTCGGATTGTTTTTCGTATCAACGTAGCCCACTCCGCGGACAGCCCACACGCGCGGCGTCAACTGACACACGTTAGTTGTCAGATAAAATACGGATCTCGTATATACTTTGCGTGCTGTTGTATAGAAGATACAGTGTCGCATAAGCAACAATCAGCATGCATTAGCATAACTACCGGTTAAAAAAACCTTATGTTGATCGTTCACTCAGGACGTGTGGCATGTGCCTGGGGAGGGCTACGGACGACCGCATTTCCTTCCCGTCCGGTATTGCGAAAAGGTACGTAACTCTTTCTATTGTTCAAGAAATTGTGCTACTGTCATGAACTGCATTTCGTTGTGCTGAGGACAGCCCCCAGTACTTGTGTCACTCTTACTCTGCGTGTGTGCATCCTTCACTACCCTTCAGAGGCAGACCTGGTCCTGTTCTGAGCGGGATGAATCCGCTCCATACCCATGCAACCCATTTCTTTAACTCACTAACTCCATGGAGAATAACACTTCTTGAGAAGCTAACAAGGTCTCAGCTAGTCAAGAAATTCCCAGCATTTTATGGAACCCGAAGGTTCATTACCGCATTCACAAGAGCCCGCTACCTGTCCCTATCCTGAGCCAGATCAATCCAGTCCATGCCCCCAACCCACTTTCTGAAGAACCATCTTAATATTATCCTCCCATCTACGTCTGGGTCTTACAAGTTGTCTCTTTCCCTCATGTTTCCCCACCAAAACCCCCAATATGTGCTACATGCCCCGCCCATCTCATTCTTCTTGATTTGATCACCCCAATATTTGGTGAGCAGTACAGATTCCTATTTCTTTCAGATCCAATTTAATACTGTCTTCCCAACTATCACTCGTTCTTCCAAGCACTTGATTCTTTTCTACTTTTCCGGCAACAAATTTGGGTGCATTTCTCTCCCATGCTACGGAATGTCCGTCATCTTTTATTTTATCATGCCAGCAATAACAGACACAGAGTGCAAATTACGAAGGTAGCCATTTTGCGACTTCCTCTAACGTCCTGGCCCTTCGTGCCTCTTAATTTCTTCTCCACGGTACTCTGTTATCAAACCGTTCAGGGCGAAGCACTCCTTCAGCAGCGCCACTTAATTTAGGATTCAAAGCGCATCCGTGTTAATAAATCTTCGGAAAATATGAAGCTGTCTGATGTACTGTTTGAGAATGTAAAAGGAGACATGGAGATTTTATAAATCGGAAGGACATGCAGTGTTTATATTACGGTTTGAGAGGGGTAACTGATTGTCCGCTGACGCTGTGCATTCAAAGTGGGACACACAAAGAGAACCTGAACGTACACGTATTTCTTAGTCACCGTTTTACAGTAAAATTATGGCGAAGCTAAACTGTACAATAACCTTTATACAGACCATAGAATACATGAAGGTAAAAGGTAAAGTACACCCTTGTACAGTCACTGAGGCTCTGTACAGGCCGTACGGCCCATAGAGGGAGTAGAGGTACAGCTCTACTCTTTCTTGACCACGGCACTAGTAGGGGGTGAGGTGTCAGCGTCACGCCCCGGCCGATTTTTACCCCCGGGAAAGACCCGGTACCCATTGTACGAGAGGCTGGGTGGGCCCAAGGGCCGGTCTGGAGAGGTGCGGAAAATTTCGCCCTTACCGGGATTCGATCCCGGACCGTCCAGCCCGTAGCCAGTCGCTATACCGACTGAGCTATCCCGGCCCACACAGTACATGAGGTTGAAGGCAAATGGCCGTATAAGAGACAGGTTTTTAGGCGTTTTCACAGAACTGCGAAAAGCGGCTATTAACTTCGTCATGTCTGTCCGTCCGTCCGTTTGCATGGAGCAACTGAACTTCCACTGGAACGATTTTTGTGAAATTTGATGTCTGAGTACATTTCTAAAACCTGTGGTAATGATTCAAGTTTCCATAAAATCTGACAATAACAGCGGTACTCTGTATTATGAGCAACATACATTTCTGATCATAACTCGCTCATCTCCTTTTATAATTAGAAATGTTTCAGGTAAAAGCTGTAGATAAAATCAAAACACACACATAATGTATTCGACAACTGTTATTTCGAAAATCGTGCTGTTTAGGAGATAATGTGGCAAAAATATCGTAGAGTCAGACAGGACACGGATGACAATATAACACGGCGCATGCGCATTGCGTGCTGGTTACCTAAGGCTACCAACACACACTCACAATATGTAATACTCATTGCTTTTCCACTAAAACAATGATTGCAAGAACGCGCCCCAATATCACGTTATACATACAGTGGCTGCCCTGTTGTTGTTCATACCCTAACAACAACATTTTACTGCCACTGAACCAGCTGACACTGCAGTTATACTGTGGCTTATGACGGTGTCTACGATAGCTGCAGTGTCTATCGTATCTACAATATAAGGTGTGCACTGTATCTACATGTCTACGGTATCTACAGTTACGTTCCCACTGTTGCGCTTTTTATGCAGTTGGAAGTCCGTTTTCAGTTACAGATATTTCGCAGTCAGAAATTAACGCAGATAGACTGCAGGCAGGCAGATACTGCAGCCTTGTTTGATGTGAGAGGAAGTACACAGTTGGGGGCAGTCAGTTGCGCCCTTTTGTTTGTGACATGAATGTTGCGGAGTGGGCATCGTTTGAGATCGATGAAGTAATGTAAAGGTCATATTCTTGTTATGTATAAATAACTATTCTGATAAATGAGGGCAAGAAAGCAACAGTCATTTCAGAATGTGTAATGAAGAATGCTAAGAACAACAGTGTGTCTTCACAGATGTGGGATCTACTGTTAATTTGCACTGACGCGGTCCTGTATTCGAGGTGTTCAGTTTCCAACGCGAATTTAACCTTTTATAGACGAAGCGCAGACTGCTATATTTAAAGACCCAGTCCGTACCGCGCTGTAAACACTTTTCATCTCGGTTATAAAACCCTGTTTATGCTAAGTGGCACAAGTCCCTGTTTGTTCTCAAATAAATACAAAACACATAAATACAGTGTGGGCAGAGCGTACAGTTGTTGAATGTTAAACTTGTTGGTGCATCTCGTAATCAGTAGGCTTTAGAAGGTTAAATCAGAACATGAAGGAAGTTGTGAGAGTTTATCTTCTGATGCGAATGACCAGCATAGTGCTTGTACATCCCAAAATAATTTGCAGGAAACAGGGACTCGAGGCGAGTTTGTCTTCTATCTGTCACGTAGCTAAACACAGTAAACTTTAAATCCGTATATGACGGGTGTAGCTGAAATATTTTGCCAAGAAAACACGACATTTGGGACGCAATTCTGTGATTTGATCTGTAAGGAATCCAGAACTTCGCGTGGAGTATATTACCTGTGATTTGCCAACACAATTAATATTCAGCAACACCTCTTTCAGAACTCCCAAATTTCCCAAAGTTACAAATTTTGTATGCTTGTAGAGACAGTACCGCGGAGGGCTTTAATTTTGGACAGTTTCGGTGACAGTGCCACTTCTCGAATCACAACTACAAATTGGTATTTCTAAATAAAATATCTTGTTTTGAAGAACGGTTAAAGAAAATACATAACTGAAAGCAATAAAGGATAAAGATTTCCGCATTATGGGCTGTGACACAGTATATACTGGTATAAGACTAGCAGTACATATGACGTCGTATCCCGGAGTATGGGAACCATGTACGCTTCTGTAAGAGTATGAAATCTCGCACATAGTCCATTTTAATAGTTATTTGAAGGTATTAATATCACGATTTTGACCCTTTAAAGCTCATTGGTTTCCTTCAGAAAAGACATTCCGTTCTGTTCCGTAAAACATTTGTGCTGCCTTTCTTATTTGTATTGTTTTTATGATCCAAGCCTACCACCAGATTTTGACATTCAGCAATTCTACGTTCTGCCCACAGATTGTGTTTGTGTGTTTTGTATGGATCTGAGAACAAACGGTGATTATTTCCCTATACAACATTAACTGACTGGTTCTTATACAAGAGATTTAACCCTTTAAAGCCCAGTGGTTACTATATGTAATGTAACGCAATGTAATTTATTTGCGTTTTATAAATCCAAATTAGGATACAATCCTGTGGATATAGACATTGTCACATACATACTAACATAATATATATGTACCACCAGGTTTAACATTCACAGATCCTACGTTCTGGCCACGCAGTGTATTTCGTATGGATCTCAGAACAAACATCCACATCTGCTCGGTACAAAGTAGTGAAGGTACTTTCCTATCCGATTCTTCACGACTCCAAAGAGAGCACTGCTTTTTGGAAGATAACCAGGCTTCGCCCGTTTGTCCTTCTGGTAAGAGCAACATGTAGATGAAGATGAGTAGAGAGCATTGATGGAATGCTACTGACAGGGGAAAACCGCAGTACTGGGAGCCATTTTGAACAACAGAACTCTCGAATGGACTGGTCTGGGATCGAAATCATGCCTCGGTGTTCAAAAGAACAGCGACTAACAGCCTGTACGTTATGCAACATTAACTGAATGATTTTTATAACGGACAGAGAGCGTGTTTACTGCGCGGTCCGAGCTGCCTTACGTAACACAGATTACGTTTCGTTCTTGCAGGATTGAAGCATTTCTAAGTGGAAATTTTCAACACGAAAGTAAATTTTAAGATATTCAGTCCAAAATATTTTCTCAGCCCTCGAGGTGAAAGGTAAATATTACCTTAATAGGTAACCACCGCTTCAATGTAGCAACATTTCCAATTCCTTATTAGCAGTTACCATACTATTTAACTCTGGCCGGCATTTCCCGCCTCACAAGATGCATTTACTTCCGGCAAATATCCCCCCCAAAATCACCCTGCGTCTTAACACCAGATAATGAATGGCTGCACATGTAATTTTATGTTACTTACGCTGTGCATTTTAGTACATTCCGTGTACTGACCAACAACTGCACTCAATAAAGTACAATAAAACACAAATCTTAAAACGCAGTTCATTATAATTATCTCTCCTACATGTTTAGAACATAGCGGTGCCCTCTTCGGGGAGTACACGAACACGCAGGATCGCCAGTCCAACCCTCAACTTCAGGCACAAATCGCCCTCACGGCAAGTCAGTATATGGACTGGACTTCGGCATGGGTGATCCGGGGTTCGAATCCCGGTGGAGACAAGAGATTTTTCTCTTCTCCAATACGTCCAAACCGGCTGTGGAACCCACCCAGCCTCCTATTCAGTGGGTACCGTGGTTCTTTCCCAGGGGTCAAGCAGCCGGGGAGTCAATTTAAACACTCATCTCCATTTAGTGTCGAGGTTAAGAGTGGATGGAGCTATACCACCACTCCCCCTATACCACCACGTGCCATGGACAGTTACAACAGTACTTTTCTTTTTTTTTTTAATTTTGAAGGCTATAAAATCCCCACAAAATACCAAATACCTTGCTAATTGCAGGGCACGTCTTGTCACTGGTAGTGTCTCATGGCGCGGGAATTGTGGTCATCTGGTAGAGCAGGTGTTGTTAAACAACCGCAAATTAATTATTCATCCTAACACTAATAAAGCATTTTCAGTGTTTCGCAAGAAGGGGAAATGGTCTGGGACTAACAGAATAGCTGTGCCCCCCCCCCCCCCATGAAGTCTATACACTCACTGTGCCACTTCATGGGGCTCATCACCACTGATCGTTATATTTTGTGATTTAATTTCTTGTACAAAAATATACTCTCATTCTGCTGTGGCACTTCAGTCATGAAGACCACAGAGGAACTCCAAACAAATACGTTGATTTATAACAAACAGATATAGCAAACAAATTGTATCTTAGTGATTTTATTTCAGAAGTTTTAAGTCTTCTGGGATACGACGCTGTGTGGATTGATCTCTGGCTACTGACGTTTCGAAAGAACGTAGTGCCTTTATCTAAAGAAAATGCTTGAACCCCCAAGACAACACGATGTTTCGAAACGTCGGTGACTGGTTACCTGTCGACACGGTGTAACTTCCGTATGACGTGAATATTCAGCCATCTGCACCGCGAGACATTCTGCTAAACACAACTACCTTTTGTTTAGAAACGGCTACATGTTTCGGCCTTGTACGAACATCAGCGGGTCACCAACAGAACATTTTACAATGAGGTAAAATGCATAACGTTTACATTACCACGTGGTTTCACTGTTTGTAATCCCACAAGTTTACAGCGTTTATCAAAATGTTTAATTGTAAAATCTGGTCTATAGTAGCTGACGGTTTTACAACTATTCTCGGTTTTGGTGAGATGTATGGTGATAAAATGAAAGTATTAAATTGCGTGCTAAACGTTGTTGAATGATACTGATATGTGTAAAAATTCGGAAACCTGAAATCTCGGATTTCACTTCTGTTTTCTTTAACACTTACCGAGAAATCAGTAGACACCGGCCACTCCCGTCGACGGGCGCGAAGCAACTGTCTGAATAGCTTGTCTGCTCCTTTTCATTGGTTTCAATTCACACAGCTGCTGCTGTTCTTGCTGTGTTCTGGCTGGCCGGCTGTGTTGCGCCCAGCGATGCACCATTACGGTGGAAACAAAGAATGAATATGTGCCACTCTTCTGTATCGCCGTCTTGAAATTGAGTGACAGCTTAAGAATAAGAAGAAAAGTTTGTGTCAGCACTGGGGACTAGGGTTAGAGCTTCTGTCAGGGTAACTCAGTCCATATAGCCACTCGCTAAGGCTTGACGGTCCGGTGATCGAATCCCTCTAGGTGTCAGATTTTCCGCACCCGTCCAGACAGCTTATGGGTCCCACACAGCCTACTGACATCAGGTGCCGGATCTCTTTTCCGGGGGAAAAGCGGCGGGGCATGGCGTTGACTACCCATCCCCATCTAGCGCCGAGGTTAAAGAAAGAGTAGAGCTATACCTCTGCCCCCTGCCACTCTGGGCATTCATGGCCTGTTCTAGGGTGAACTCTGCCTTTTACCTTGACCAGGTGTAGAACTGCAACTCGTGAAGCGGACAACACATTCCGTCCAGTGCCGAGGTTCAGAATAACTGGGGCCTTACCTCCACATGACTTCTTTATATTACGACCAGAAGCCTAATTTAAAATTAACATTATTTGCTTCTAGACTTTTCCTCAATTCTGTGCTGTAATTCACTAAAATCTTATTTGGAGTTCACATTGCCCGTCTTCTGTTAGGTTACGCAGTGGCGCTGGGTGAGTGCTTAGCGGCCTCCCCAAGGATGCTAGTGCCCTCAGCTGCAGATTAAAGTAGCCATCTTCTTCTACCTTGTTGCTGGAAGATCAAAAAGTTTTCCCTTGTCTATTTCATTTGCTTTCAGCTTTGTGTGCCGCCCAGTTCTTACCGCATTAACCATTCGAGTTTAAAATTTAGCCTGGCGAGGTTTTACTGTAAAATAAATAGCTCAGTAAAAATGTAGTCAGAGCTTGCAAGGTACATGAGAATGCCGGAGCAAACGCACCGCGGACCGCACACCACTTCCGTAACGTTCACTTGGACTCTGTCATTTCCTTGCATTGTCAGGCGTTGTCTGCTGTCGCTTGTGACGCACCGTCAGGACGACCGCCGGCAACGGGTTCGGACCCGGGTAAAAATTTTTTTTTTTGGCCCCGTCGAGAAACGGCGTTCCGGCTAAAAATCTTTGTACACGATGTGCTAAAGACACAAATATGTCCTTCCCTGGCCCTCAGTTGTGGAGTGACTTTGGGCTTTATCTGCCAATGTTAATTTGTACAACTGACGTATAATGACTAGTACCGAGAGAGTCAAGACAAAACATGGGCAACATAGTCGGTTTCCGGGCCATCTTCCTGTCAGCCGGGCCTCGGTAAATTGTACCGGGTTCCATTGTCATATCAGAAAGGTAAGACCGCGTTAAATGAGGTTCAACGAACTGAACCGTACTGTTCTCGCCCTGGCATTTGATGTGGCCGGACTCGCTGCTTGAGCGTTTATTTCACATTTTGAATATCTCGGTAACGTTTCAGCCGGACTGGCAGTGCTACATCTGTTTGTGTTCTATATAAGTATCTAAAACTACGCAAGAATCTAATTTCTAAACATGAAGAAGGTACGTTCCCTGTGCACCCCATGAAAGCCTATAAGGGGGAGTAGAGATATTACTCCACTCATTCTTAACATTGGCACTGGGTGTCAGTGGTCAGCTTCACGCTCCTGCCACTTTCGCATGGAGGATGGGTAGCCGAACATGGCGTTTTGTAGAAGAGAAAATCCTCTTGTCCCACCTACAGATCGAACCCCGGATCGTCCAACCCATAGCCTAATCAGTATACTGCGTTATGTGGACCGCCGTTGGTATGGGAAATTTGATATAAGAGAAAATTTTTCAAATTGTTTGTCTTTCGTTGCGACCATTTAAGTGTTGTGCCTAACATTTTGTGATTCCGTTCGGCTTTTCAAATGTCAAAAGTTTCATCTGCGTGAGTTTACGTAAAAAGATAAAGGCAAAGTTCACCGCAGAACAGGCCATGAAGGTCCAGAGGGGGAGTAGACTATAGTTCTACTCTTTCTTTAACATCGACCCTAGACTGGGGTGGGTGGTCAGCGCCACATCTGTATGCTATGCCGCCGTGAACTGATGTCTCACTTGGTACAATGAGAAACGAAAGTGGCTCGTAAGGCTAATTACATCTTGTTACCCAACTTTTTTTTTTAATTCCGCTTTGGTATATTGGTAGAGGAGAGTGGCGAATGTTTTCCACAAGTACGGAAATTAACCCTGAATCCAGCAAGGCTCAGCTGTGCAAATAGATGATCCGTGGTGTGAGATGTAAAAGGAATGGGCCTGTAAAGTAACTTAGTAAGGAAAGTTGAATATAAAAATGTAACAGAAAATTTTTTTGAGAACTTTTGTGACCTCACTTATAGTTTCAAAGAAGTAGTTATTATGTTCCGCAACGAGAAGACGATATTTCAAAATAGGGGAAAAGTTATATCGGTGGAGACATTTAAATGTACCATTGGGGGAAATATGAGGCGATAGTGTTGGTGACTCTGCGTGCATACTTCAGTAGTATTTCGAACAGTAAATGCTGCTGTTTGAAAATTGGCAAGTGTAAGGGTTGGGTTCAAAACTACAATCACTGAGATGGATGTAGACTGTGTGCGAGTTAAGATACAGTTTTTGTAGTATTTATGACGTGATGTACTGCAGTGGACGTGAGTGTTTGTTAAATCAGAGGTTTAATAAAACAGGACGAGCTGTCTCAAGTGTTCACTGTTCTGAAGGAGGCTGTGTTGAACGGTAGAATGAGGAAAAAGGAGCTAGTATGATGAACTGTTACAGTTGAATGTACATGTATGTATCAAATAGTTTTGTCTTAAATCGGAGCTGATGCCCTGTTACTAATGTTTATTATCCAAAACGAAGTCAGCTGTCTTTGTGATTAAATGCCATGGTAGGTTATGTTATAATTTTTTTCCCCCTCGACCAGCTCCAAATGCCGTGAAATCTGGTCCATGTTCGCTCTAGTATACTGTAGTGCCGTCACCGATTGTAGTGACGGTGTGTGTAGGGCCAGCCCTCTTCAATTTCACTTTTCGCCATTGTTACCTCTGAACGGTATAGTATTGGAGTGGGTTAGGTTAGGATATTTTATGTTGGTTTAGGATAGTTTAGGATAATATGGTTTCATGTTAGCCAGAACATTAATCGTAAATGTTTAATTAATGCTGGGTTTCTGAAATTTTGTTGCTGTATGGAAGTGAACGTTGCATATTTCAGGAAACCGTGATGGCTGTTCCTATTTTTACATTCAGTCTGAACCAGAAGATATTGCCTGGCAGAATCACAATAGGCAAGTATGATGGCACACATACCTGCCTTACTGCAGCTACAACAGCAGACAAGGTATAAAATTATGTTTCATTTTTTTTTTCAAGTCCTTTTCGTTTCTTGTTGGCTATTTAAGACACTGCTATGTTTTGTGATTAGAGAGTGAACACTTTTCTTTTTCTGTATGCTACTAGAGCAGTGATACTACACAAGCAACTTTTTAGCTTTTTATGGGCCTTAATTGTGCATTATAATGCAGTTTAGAAAATCTTGTTCTACACTTGGAACAAGACATTTTCATTTTCTTGTTTTGGGGCTGGCAATGCAATGTGACATTTTGTTGTGAGTGGAGGAGTCAACTGTTAGGTGGCATCATTTAATTAGTACACCAACTAATGCACATATATAAAATTCTTTACATTAAAACATTTAAAATCGCGGTATGTTTACCAGAAAGTGTTTTTATAGACATCATTGAGTTGAAATATCATTTCCTATGAGTCATTGCCCAAAATAAAGCACTGCTAATCAGTTACTGGCCCATGCTTGAATTCTGTTGGCTACCACTGTACTAGAGTAGCTAATAATGGAATTTAGGGTTGTGCTTACCATGACTGAATTGAAACGCGTAATTTATGCATAAATGTGAGCTCTGTTATGGATTGTTACATGGTTAGTGGTTTAAAGTGCTTCATTTCCATCAAGTTGTTAGTATATGTGATATGCTTAATACTTTGAAATAGATTATATTCACATGTCGCTAGTTCATTAGGGATCCTCTGATCCATGTTTCTGTTTGTGCAGGTGCTAGTGCACAGTCCGCACAGGCATTTGGGTCTCGCAGTGGGACGAGTGGTACCAAGTGATGCAAATAAAGAACTTGCCCTGTTGAACATCAACCAGTCAGTGTTGTCTATTTGTGCTGGTAACCTGAATGTGGCAGAAGAACGGGACACCCTAGTGGTGGGAACTCCTACCAACTTGCTTGCATATGATGTTGAAAATAACACAGACATTTTCTATAAAGAGGCAGGTTGCATTTCAGTGTATATTTTTTGTTGAAATGTATCTCTTCCTGTTAGTGAGATTTAAGCGAATTATATGTCTCTTTAGACAGTTCTGCACATGTCACCATTTTGTTTTGCTGCTTACAGTAGAGACTAGTAGCATAGACTGTGGAATGCCTCATCATGGTCATGAAGTGTGTAAATATGAATCCAGTCCTTTATATCTCCTCTGAGCCATTTAACTCCACCCATACCAGCCTTTGCTTCCATAGGGTGATTACTTTTGCACACTGCTGGTTCCCAGGTGCACAGTTCTGAATTTCTTACAGTGTTATGTACTTTGAGGGATATGTGCTGATCAGTGATGTTACACATTACTGAGTCGTTAATCCCTGCCGCAGAACTTTGTACTGCATGTTACTCATTCAGTAAAGCATATACTGAGGCTTGTTTGCATACGGTATTTTTAGTGGATAACAAAGAGGGTGGTATAATACTTTCTGGCTGGTGACATAAGTGGGACATTGTCACTCTGTCACTATCCATTATTTTGTGTGCTTTGATACATGCATGGCAAAAGACTGATTTTTGTCTTACTTGTTTATTGTCTGGGTGATTAAATAACAATTTGTCCTGTTTTATTATGTAAAAGGGGAATATTGATCAAGTGTAGTATCTGTTACTGTACAGACACACCGCTGCAGTGTGTGTGGTACCTCATTCAGCTGCGCCGATACCTGTCAGAACATAATACCCAGTGTAAACTGTGCTCTTGTGTTGCAGGTACCTGATGGGGCTAGTGTTGTTACAATTGGAAAGCTGGGCGGTTTGTCAAACCCACTGGCCATAACTGGAGGTAATTGCTCTTTGCAAGGATTTGACTATGAAGGGAATGATCCATTCTGGACTGTGACAGGAGATAATGTCTGCTCATTGGCACTTTTGGATTTCGATCAGGATGGAGAGAATGAGGTACTGTTTATTATAATACGTTAAATATCACATGTTATGGAGTGGTCAGTTCTGTGTCTTTTGCCTGATACACTACAATGTGACATTAAGGATATGGGTCGTAGATGAAGACAAGAAGCTGCTGATATGGGAAGGTGTAGTGAAGAATGGACAGAACATGGGAATGAGTTAAGTAAAACATAGAATTTGGACAGGGAGGGCCTGTGGGTAGAGTAAAACAAGTAACATGCATCTCAGTTTGGTGTGTGTTGAACCTTCTGACGCCAAATGTCAACTATAGTGATCGTACCGCACCGCTAACCTCTAAAGTTGCATTTTATATATTTATTCAACAAATATAGGTACTGAATATTTTAAACATGGTATATAGTCTCTGTTTTATTTTTCTCTTCAAAATGCAGTTTGTTTCATAATTCTAACATATTTGGTTCCTGTATTATTCACATTTTATATACAGGTGCTAAAATTAAAAAAATAATTCCGTCACCAAAAGGTTAATCTGTAAAGAAGGGTTAAATGTATCATACTGATACAGAGAGTACTGAAGACTTTATGCTGGGAATTTAAATAATTTTATTCTAAAAACTTATATTCTGTTAATCATTGTTATGATTATCATTACTTGAATGAATATTGTGCTTGCAGTAAAATAATTGACTCAAAGACAGATAATGTTGAAGTTGTCACCAGTTAGGATTGTGACTACAGATTTTTGCCTTACTTACTTACTCCATGGTGAAGCGTCCTTCTTGAGAAGCTAACTGGTTTGCAACTAGTCAAGAAATTCTCTGCATTTTATGGAACCGGAAGGTTCATTACCGCGCTCACAAGCCTCTGCCACCCGTTCCTATCCTGGGCTTTTTAATTTCTATTATATTAAATTATATAATTTATTATTAATTATTACTAATTGTATTATTATATTATAATTATATTCAAAGTATTTGATTAAGAAAAAGCTTCTGTTCTTTGCTTCAGTGCAGTGTATTATATCAAGAATTTATACAACGCATTTGGGCTCTTGTTAAATGAAACAATGGTAATAATCCCACCTCATACCTGCTAATTGTGTGCAACTTAATGTGTAACAGAGGGTTAAAAAAATTAATTTTGGTATGTTATTAGTATTATTCCTGCGTGTTGCCAGTGAAAAGTACTGCTAAATGGATTTTCATGAAATTTTATACTTGGAATATTTTACTAAAATTTCACATGTCCCAACTTTGGACACTTTACATGAAGACATATGTGCTCTTTTGCATGCATCATAACTGTAACTTGCTAAGTATGTTTCATAGTCAAATTTTCAACAAGAGTTGCAGAGGAAAATGAAATGTATTTCATGTCTAGCACACTTTTTCGGAAGTCTTTTAGGTTTTGGAATAATGGAACAGAAGTGAGAGAAGTGCCAAAATTATGATGTGTGCGCATTTCCAAAGTGTTTTGAAGTGGGTGTCACCGAGACAAGAAAATGACAGACTTAAGTATTTTTCATGTTTTACATTCATTGTTCCATGCATCATTGTAATTGTTTAAAAAAATAACCAACACGATGTCACTTGTGGACTCTCCTTTATTTTCATGGGTAGTCGTCATTCATTCTCTACATGTTTCGAGCTTTCGGGAAGCTCATCATCAGCAGATCATTTTTCCTGTACAGTCAGCCTCTGGTATAGTGTATAATCTTTGCTGTAGCCCTCCCGTTCTCCTACGTGTTCTGCTCCCGACTGTTTGTGTGTCAGAGGCTGACTGTACAGGAAAAATGATCTGCTGATGATGAGCTTCCCGAAAGCTCGAAACATGTAGAGAATGAATGACGACTACCCATGAAAATAAAGGATAGTCCACAAGTGACATCGTGTTGGTTATTTTTTTAAACAATTAAATATTTTTCCTGTGTTCAGCTTATCTGAACTGAGAATTTCAATATGTGCTTTCATGCCTTGTACACTTTTATACTTGCAGCTGACTGCCTCAACTAATATATGTGCTATATTACAGGCAGGTGTTAAATGCAGCAGTGTTGCATAACACTGTGTGCATTCTGATTAGCTGGCAGTTTCACAGAAATGTATTACTCTAATTAAACTTCATATTCAGGGCTAAGAATTTCCATTTCATTGCCATAAATGTGGCTAAAGCCTTTTGAAAAACTGCTTACAGTCACAAACATTATCAGCTTCCATTCATTAGCTACATGGCACCAAATTGGAGAGCAGTTCAGATGGTGTCACATAACGGCTATTTCTCAGTGGCTAAAATAGGAGCGGGGTGCAGTCGGCCTTGAAGCCATCACATTTTGCTAAATCCAGTTCTAAAAACATCCTCTGTTGGAACTAATGCACCATTTTGAGGAGTTGATCAGTGCTTGTACATATTGTATTATGAAGGCTGTGCACATCTGCCAAGCACTTAATGTCTTGGGGTGAAGTAAATTCTCTGTTTAGACAGTGCTGATATTTTGGAATGTGGAGGATGCCTGAAGAGTGGACTGATGGTACCTTTATAAGGCACATGCGAGACATAGTTTGGGAAGCAAACATGCAACTACAGTTGTTGCAAAATATTGTACAAAAGAATGAAATAAAGGTGCTTACTGTACACGAACTTTTTACTTACTCTTGACATTAAGTAAATGATGGTGCCAGTGATTTTTGTTAATTTGATGATTTTCATTATAAACTGAACTCATTACATCAGGTTTACAGTATGTGTATGGCTTGTATGAACATGCATATTCTTTTTTGATGACATTATTATTTCACAGTTGGTTGTTGGTTCCGAAGACTTTGAAATTCGAGTATTCAAAGGGGACAACATTATCACTGAACAAACAGAAACAGAAGCTGTTACAGCTCTTGCTGCACTTGGAAGCAACAAGTTTGGTTATGGACTTGCAAATGGAACTGTTGGCATTTATGAGAAATTACAAAGACTTTGGAGAGTAAAAGTAAGTGTTGAACATTCTGTACATTGTACTTGAAAGGGTCCTACTTTAAGCCCAGAGATCCTTTTCATTTCAGAGGATTTCTTTTTTTAACAAATAGCATTTACTGTCTCGTGCATCAACACTCTTTGTTGGTTATCCATAAGAGCTTGTGCAACATATTTGCAGGTACAGTCCACATTTGGAACTGTCTGTTGAAGGATGATTTGTGAAGGCTGTGGTGACAAAAACTGATTGTGTCTATCAGCACAGTATAGTTCAGTGCATAGAAAATGGCAGGAATGCTTACCCTTTCCTCCCAGTACCACAACTTCCATTCTGATACTTTAACCCACTCTGTAAGACACACTGCTCCTGTTTCATTGTCATGGACTGTACTGAATGTTGAGTGATTGTGTGAATGACAGCATTGTTCTTTCAGTCAAAGAACCGTGCAGTGTCAGTTTATGGATATGACCTGAATGGTGATGGTGTGGCAGAACTTATTACTGGCTGGTCAAATGGCAAGATCGATGCACGTAGTAGTCGTACTGGAGAAGTCATTTTTAAAGATAACCTGAATCATTCAGTAGCTGGCATCGTGGAAGGGGATTACAGACTTACTGGCAAAAATGACCTTATCTGCTGCTCGGTGGAAGGAGAAGGTACATATTTGAACATGAATAAACACTCTCATGAAAAGGAATGGAATAATGGCTCTTTAGAAGTATGCAGACCAGATTTTACAATAATGTGCAAGAATTTTTTATCGGTTATTACCTGTCCTGACAGTTCGTGGCTACAACCTGTCACGCCAGGTAAACGTGCGGTCCGGTATATCTGGAGGTAGCATCAGCATGGAGACAGATGCTATTCGAGACTTGTTCACAAAGAAGCAGGCTCTACTGCTTGAACTGCGCAATTATGAGGGCAACAACCAGTTTTCTGAAATTAGTGCTGGGGACGTGGGACAGCAGCTTGCTGTCGCTAATCAGCACATTGGAATTATACCCGTAAGTTAGCTGGAACTGTGGAGACATACATTCAGTTTCTACCCAATTCAGTTGATGGTTCCTCTTATTTCACTTCTTTGTTTTATGTCACTTTTGTATGAATTTGTACTCTTTTCTTGTGTATTTTTCAGGCCCAAACACGATTACAGACTGGCATTGCTGTCAACATGGGTACTGAAGAAAAGCTGGTACGTATTGTACTTTCCTTAGCACATGGCTGGTGTTAGTAATGATGATGGGAATGATAATTGTTTTGACAGATTAGCACAAGCTCCATGTAACAGGAATTTATGAAATACATAAAAGTGCTTGTTTTAGTGGTTATGTAGAAGTTCTGTCAGTAGAGTAGGAGTGCTGGTAGAGCTGAATCAAGTAGGCGTCTTGTTACATTAATGTGTCACATTCTTACAGCCACATGTCGAGGTCTCACTGTCTACAAATAATGAGACTATAATTGCTGCGGTAATGGTGTTCGCAGAAGGAATTTTTGAAGGTGAGACTCACATTCTTCATCCAAAACCTTCAGAAGTGACATCGCGATTGGATGTGGCCCTGTACCCACCTAGAGATGTTCCAGTTGATATTCACATTAAGGTAGGATGGTTGGTACTGTATCACATTCTACCTGAGGTGGGTTGCACCTGCTAGTTTTGCCACGTGTGCACTGAAAACGTTGTGCTTTTGGGGGTGTTTTGTTTTTAGACGAGTTCACAAAATGGTGAAAAGTGACTATTAGCTTCATCATGTCTATCCATCCTTCTGTCCATCCATTTGTCTGTGTGGAACAATTCGGCTCCCACTGGATGGATTTTCATGAAATTTGATATTTGAGTATTTTCTGAAAATCTGTAAAAATTTAAGTTTTATTGAAAGCTGACAAAGTAACAGTTAATCTTATGCGTATTGGACCGTGCATCATCTTGATATCTGAATACAGGTTGCCCAACTAGAAAACACCAGAACATACCACACACAAACATGTTCAAGAACTACAGGACACCAAACGCTTGCAGAAACACACTCACTCAGAGCCACACACGACACATAATATAGGTATAGCACTTACCACTAGATAAATAAATTAACACACAAAACCTCTATCATTACAGCCTACACAATGTAACAAATAGTCGCTAGCTCCTGAAGATGGACATATTAACGTCTGAAACATGTTGAGCAGTAGATAATAAAGCAAGTGTCATCTAGTTGGTCAACCTTTATTCAAAGTAACAGTTACTTTACATGAAGAACAATATTAATTTTTTTATCACATCTCACTCAGTTCTTCTTAGAATGAGGAATGTTTCAGACAGATTTTTGTAGATAAAATTAAAACACACATTTTGTTTAGTCACTTTTCTTTTATCATACTGTTTGTGAGATAGTGTGGAAAAATATTGTAGATTTGATACCACATATGACACAGTGTGATGAATACACATTGCATGCTGTATACCAAAGGCTACAAACACACACTTATATAATACTTGTTGCTTTTCCACTGCACCAGTGTTTGCACAAATACACTGTACTGTTTCATTATACATACAGTAATTTGCCTGTCTTGTTAAGCTTCATACTTTCCAGTGTTTCGGCTAAACACATGCCCATGTGTATCTGTCATTAGGATTTCATTTTGTCTGCTTTCAACATTCAGTCTGTCCAACAGTGCTGTTGTCCTGTGAAATGTGGCATAGGATGAATTTGCCTGAATGTTGAAATTAGAAGTTAGATATGGCAGAAGGTGGAGATGTCTTGACCATAGGTGCAGTGTCTTATTTATATGGGACATACATGTTTAACCGTTAACTGATCCAGTGTTGAGTTAAGCCATGCGGCACTTTTTGCTCTACCAGGTCCAGTGCTGAGTTTAAAATTGACCTTTTATTCTAAAGTGTTTTGTGTTGGTTTTCCCAAAGCTCCCGTTATCTTTGTGGCTGCTTTTAAAGTCTGAAGACGAAAGACTTTCTGGAAAATTAATTTGGACCAGACTGTTGCAGTTAACAAGAATAATTGGTCTGCAGTGGCTTTACATGATAAATGATGTTGTCAAATGTTTAATGAGTTTTTTAATATCTGGCATTACCACCACTTTGTTTGCAATACAGAGTCTTTTTATCACTTTCACTTTATCCGATGGCAGAAGAGGACACTTGACAAAACTAATCCCATTCAGCTGCTGCATGTAAATCAAGAGGTGTGGGATTTGCCTATCTGCATTAGTGGTGCCACGGTACATGTGCGACTCATTAGTCACGGATGTGTCTTCTCTGTATGACCTGTCATAAGCATTTCCTGATCACTCACATGAGTGGGAAGTTTTTGTGTTTTATATACACATGTTTTGCATTTTTTGTATCAAATCTTGTAATCAAAGTGAAGTGAAAAGTTATCCAATATAAAGTGCAGCGAAGTGGAATAAAGTGAAGTGAAGTGAGCGAAGCAAAGTGAAGTGGAATGAGGTGAAGTGAAGTGCAGTTTAGGGAATGGGGGGAGAGAAACGTGTCTTTATGGAAAAGGTTTATAGGGTAGTAAGTGATGAGAAGTGAAGGACTGGGGTGAAAGCGTGAGTGAATTAATGATCGGTGGGGGACAATTACAAGAAACTGTACACAGTACTGTCTTACTTGGGTGTTTTTACGTTCTGTACATGTTGTATTCTAATTTGTCTCGCATGTGTTGTCACTAGTTTTAAGTTGTCTTGTGTGTAATTGTTGTTGGTTTGGCCATGTGTATTGATGTGTGTGTTGTTATCTTATGCGTATTTGCTGTACTGTGTATGCATTGCTGTTTTTTTTACTTTAGATGCCGGACTGCTGGCTAGAAGTCAGTATTCGGAAGGTCCTGCGACTGGCCACCTCGACACAGGTTTATCTTGATTTCCCTGTGTCTATAAGCAAATGCTGAGATGGTTCCCAAGATTCTAAGTTGCCACTACATGCTTCTCATGTAGCCCTCCCGACTTAAATCTAGTAGTAACCAATTTCATGTTTTGTTTACATGTAAAATAACCACTGCCACCGGGTGACAACCCAGTTGCAGTTAATAAATATTATTATTGTCATTAAAACAATTTATGATGTTGTTTTATTGGTGGCTGTTGTTCATAAGCTGACTGTACATGCACTTAATGTTACAGTGTGTGTAAGGCAGCCTTGTATTTGTAATAAAGTTGAATAATTTTTATGATCGCTTGCTCCTATATTGCAACTTGTTCATGAAACCATACATTACCCTTTCAGGCATTGGTTGGATATGAGGGCAGCCAGCATTTTCATGTGTTTGAACTTACAAGGCAGTTGCCACGGTTTGCAATGTACGCTCTACTTGTTGAGCGCACACAGGACGTTAACAGTTTTGTCTCGTTTGTCATCAGCGAAAGACTGCAGCGGGTTAGTATGTTTTGTGAAATTCTCTAATAGTTTTGTACTTAGTTTTGTGTGAATTAGCATGAGACTAGGTTACCTTAGTACTGTCATGACACCATAGGAAGTGAGGTAGTGCAGACAAGTACCTTCATATTATTGGTTAACTCCATTAGAGGCATCTTTTTGTTTACTTGAACCCTGCCACTTTGCATTCAGACAGTGTTATCAGTATCTGATGCCAGTGGGTATCCATTGTTACTGACAAGAAATGTACAAGTAATTAGTAACAGCATACAGCAAATAAAGAACACAGTAATAGACAAAACTTTAACATGTTCATCAGAAGCCTGGATACTAACAAAGAGAGACAGAAAGCAAATTAACATTTTTGAAAGGAAATTGTATAGAAGAATTTTAGGTCCAGTGTAAGATACAGAGGTCCCGGGTTCGATCCCCGGCGCTACCAGATTTTCTGAGTAGTAGTGGGTCTGGAACGGGGTCCACTCAGCCTCGTGAGCCTCGTGAGGTCAATTGAGGAGCTACTTGAATG
>Ga0131853_10005170_pt1 | contig 23508 bp, 22 predicted proteins | sample TergutLab28metaG_FD_92764 | JGI IMG/M metagenome (GOLD analysis project Ga0131853, IMG submission 92764) | Labiotermes labralis P1 segment gut microbial communities from Petit-Saut dam, French Guiana - Lab288 P1 (version 2) (version 2) | ecosystem: Host-associated > Arthropoda: Insects >...
CCTCTTTGTCCTGCATAAAACCAAACAAATCACACGCAATGCCATTTGCTAAAATAACATTATAGTCTTTGTCAATCGCCAGAATACCTTGCTCGACATTTTCTAAAATAAAATCCCGTTGGTCGCGCTCTCGCTTTTGACGGCGCAGCGCTTTGTGCAGCTTTGTACCCAAAGAATCAATTTCGGCTAAAACGGCATTTAATTCGTCATTTTTAGTCAACAAAACAGGCGCGTCAATTTCCTCATAAAATGCCGTCGTTAATCTGTTCTTTATAAGTCGAATCGTTTTGATTGTCTTAGAAAAAAGCACCACTCTTACCAATACTACCACTATCACAGCCAAAAGCAGAACACCGCCTAAAACACCAAACGCTATTGCATAAATATTAGGCGGGTCAGTATTGCCCAATATATAAAATTGTTGAAGTTGTAAAATCATGTTTTGTCACTCTGTTTTAAGCTATATCCCACACCGCGAATCATAATAATATTTTCGCCGTACTCACCTAACTTTTTGCGTAAAGTATTGATATGAATATCAAGCGTCCTTGTTTCACCAAAATATTCTTCGTTCCACACTTCTTTAAATAGCTTTTCTCTCTCAATTACAGTGCCTGCGTTTTGCAGTAATACTTTTAAAATATCAAATTCCTTTCCTGTCAGTTTTATTACCTCTTTATCTAACTTCACTTCTCTTGCGGCTAAATTCATTGTTAAATCCCCTAGCACCAATACATCACTATCAATATCCACTGCATACTTCCGCAAATTTGCCTTTACCCTTGCTACCATTTCTAATACAGAATAAGGCTTTACGATATAATCGTCCGCGCCTGCCTCAAGTCCTTGAACCTTGTTGACTTCGCTGCCTTTTGCCGAAAGTAATATAATTCTCAAAAACACATTAGGGTATCTTTGACGCAAAATTCTTGTTGCCTCTAACCCGTCCATCGAGGGCAACATAATATCAAGTAAAATCAACTTTGGCAGCGTTATTGCGCACTCAGTCAACATAGCCTCGGCATTTTCAAAAGCCTTTATATCATATCCTTCCTTTTCTAAAGCATACGAATTTAACTCTCGTATATTCTGCTCGTCCTCGACGATATAAATTAATTGCTTTTCCATTTACAGAATTGTCTTCCCCTTGTATTCTCCCGTTTCAGAAAAAATTATTCTTGCGGCAATATTTTCCGCATGGTCGCCTATTTTTTCTAAATGTTTTGTAATCATCATTAAATACAATGCTTGGTCTGCAAATTGCGTCCTATCTTTTATAACCGCTATCATTCTTTCACGAATAGTATCAAACAAATCGTCCACCTCATCGTCCATTGTTATTACTTCTGCCGCTAAAGCAACATCACGACGCACAAACGCGTCAATGCAAAGTTTGACCATGCTTTTGACCATTTCTGCCATTTGCGGAATAAGCACCAATTTTGAATATAACTCGTCCTCGCACAAATTTTCTACAATCTCGCAAATATCCGCCGCTTGGTCGCCGATTCTTTCAATATCCGCAATAATCTTTAATGCCGTTGTAATGGTACGCAAATCTCTAGCAACAGGCTGCTGCATCAACAATATTCTTAACGCAATACCCTCAACCTCTGTCATCATATCGTTGATTTTTTTATCTTCCTCAATGACTTCCATAGCAAGAGCAGCATCTTGCTTGAGTAACGCTTTAATGCTTTTTTGAATAGCTGTTTCCGCCATGCTGCCCATTTTAATGATACCCGTGTTGAGTGCCTTTAGTTGTGTGTCTAGTTTACTTCTTGTCATAAAATCTCCTATTGGATTTATCCAAATCTCCCCGTGATATAATTTTCACATTTTTGATTTTTTGGTCTAGAGAAAACTTGCCCTGTTTCGCCGAACTCTAACATTTCGCCCAAAAGGAAAAACGCTGTTTTGTCAGAAATCCTAGTAGCCTGCTGCATGTTATGCGTTACAATCACAATCGTGTACTGCTTTTTTAGCTTTTCGCATAAGTCTTCTATAACGCCCGTCGATATAGGGTCAAGTGCTGAAGTAGGCTCGTCCATCAAAAGAATTTCTGGCGCTACCGCTAGTGCCCTTGCAATGCACAAGCGCTGCTGCTGCCCGCCGCTCATTCCTAATGCTGATTTATTTAACCTGTCCTTAACCTCATTCCATAATCCTGCTTTTATTAGTGAATCATGAATGATGGGGTCTAAGTCTTTTCTTTTTCTAATCCCGTGAGTTCTTGGTCCAAAAGCAATGTTATCATAGATTGACATAGGAAAAGGATTAGGTTTTTGAAACACCATGCCGACATTTTTGCGTAATTCATTTACCTCATACTCATTAAAAATATCCTTGCCAGATATTGTTATCTCACCCTCTACTCTGCACCCTTCAATTAAGTCAGTCATGCGGTTTAACGACTTTAATAAAGTTGTCTTACCGCAGCCGGAAGGACCAATAAAAGCCGTAACCTCATTTTTTTCTATTTCCATGTTGACTTTCTTTAATGCCTGAAAATCACCATAAAATAAGTCCATGTTTTTTATGGATATAATCACATTTTTATCCGGCGAAGTTTTCACCAAATCTACAATTTCATTTTTGTTTTGTGACATTGTTGTTTCCTTCACAAAAACCTCTGACCTTGCTTTTTTCATAAAACTTTTTTCCTTTGCTTACACATCATACCATAACTTTTTATAAATTTCAAGTCACCCGCTCTACACCCTTTCATAAGTCCATATTGTGGTAAAATGTCCGCGGGTTGCAATGCGCTGCATTGTATCGCCGTCCAAAATAATCTGCCATACATCCGTCCTAATCTCATGCGTTCCTGTAGGTCGATTGAATAACTCAGGGTTGCGCTCGGGGCCTGTAATCTCCATAGTTAGCTGATAACCCGAGAGTGACCATGCGCCAACCTCGCGGTTTCTGCCCCACCTGTCTAAAAATACTCCGCCTGCAAAAAGTGAAAGGCTTGTTGCCCTGCCGTCTACTACTTCGCCCCGCACATTACCCCAGCCCAATACACCGTCCGTAATATCGGACTCTGTCGTTCCGAACATAAAATTTTGTACCCTGACAAGATTCCAATTGCCTATCAACTGCTCTCTCTCTATATCAGTAAATTCTAACTGTATCGAACAAGCTGAAAAAAGAAGTGTTGAGAACACAATCGCTAGCAAAGAAACAATAATTATCTTTAATTTATTAATTTTCCTCATATGCTTTAACCCTCCTTCCACGAGTTTTCACCTTGTGAAAAAACTTCCTAATACTAGATTTTTTATCTTTTAAGGCTTCAACCAACCGTCCAATCCCATAACCCAATGCCACCGCCATAGCACCTATAATCACAGTATACAGCGAAACATAAATGAAATTTGCTAAAAATTCGACACTGCCGCCGCCTGCCATCGCACCCAATTGTCCTCCCGCGTCTGCCGCCGCCGCATATGATGCCGCCATTTGACTAAATATAATTGCAGTTATAGCTGCCGCCACAACACCCATTGACAGCATTAAAATCGCTTTTAGACTCATTCGCCTTTTTTTAGCTTTCTTTTCAGTACCTGCTAATTTTTTTTGCAGCCTTGCCACCATAAGCGTCGAGATTATATTAAGTGTCAAAACCAGCATTATCAAAATCCCACCCGTTGCAAATGCCTCGTTTTGATGCATGCCTTCTCTGATTAGCGAAAAGAAAGCTACTGCCAAAGTCGTCCCCGGAGACATAAAGCCCATCGGCATTGGCTGCAATGATGCGCCCATCGTAAACATCAGCGCCGCTGTCTCGGCACACATTCGACCTATCCCTAAAATAATTGCCGCAAAAATACCGGGAATAGCAGGAGGTAAAACCACCTTGTACACCGTTCGCAATTTACCCGCACCCAATGCAAAAGAACCCTCACGATAAGAGTCCGGCACCGCCTTTAAAGCCTCTTCAACCGCACGCACCGTAACGGGTATTGACATTAACGCAATCGTCAACGCACCCGCCATAATGCTTAAATCCATCCTTAATATATTAACAAATAAAATCGCACCAAACAAACCAAAAACAACAGACGGAATTCCCGCCAAAATATCAATTGCCATACGAATAACCTTAACTAGCTTACTTCCTTTTTTGGTGTATTCATTTAAAAATATCGCCGCCGCAATCCCTAACGGAAAGGCTATAATTGACCCTAAAAACAGCATCATCAATAATGCCACAATCGAAGGCAAAATGCTGGGTCTGCCGCCATGTACAAAATTAGCCGAAAACATACTAGGCATAATGTGCGGTAAACCGTTGATTAAGACGAAAATAATAATAAATAGCAGCATAGCAACCGCAATCGCCGTCGCAACATAAGCCAAAACCTGAAACACCTTGTTAAAAACCTTGCTAAAACTAATCTCCGAAACAAATTGAAACGCTTTTCTAAAAGGCCATGAAATATAGTACCCTGCTGTTTTTAAACCTCGTCCTATCTTTTTAAAGAACTCTTTGATTTTTTGACTAAAGCCTATATCCTCATTCTCACCCTCATCCCCTTCTATTTCTCTTTCCTTAACCAGTCTCTCGCTGCTTTTCATAACCGTACTTCCGCTCTCTAGCACACCCACGCCGGCACTCGACACTAAAACCGGCGAAGAAGTATCGCTAACCGCGCTCTGTGACATATAAGACGGACATGAAGCCATTGCCACCGCTTTTTCTTTTTTTCTTTTTTTACCCCTGCCGTCTTTGTCTTTCATAACTAACATAAATGCTGTATTGATAATTAGAATAAACACAACCAAAACACAGCCCGTTGCAATCATAGCCCCCAATGTCAAACCGCCTTGCGTAGCATAAGCCATTTCCATAACAATGTTTGCAGTTAATGTCCTAAAGTCTGTCAAAAGACCTCTGGGCATAACAGGATTATTGCCTGCAACCAAAATAACAGCCATTGTTTCGCCAATTGACCTGCCTACACCCAAGATTGTAGACGCCAAAATCGTCGATTTTGCGGCAGGAACAACAACCTTAAATATCGCTTGGCTTTTTGTCGCACCCAACGCAACCGCGCCCTCATAATATCCCTTGTCTACAGCCTCTATTCCTGATGTTGAAATTGCCGCAATTGTCGGCAAAATCATAATCCCCAATATGATACTGACAGGTAAAATACCATAATTGCCGCCTAGAAGGGGAACAATTACCATCATGCCAAAAAAGCCGAAAATAACGGACGGAATACCTGCTAAGAGATTAACAATCTGCCTTAGCACGGGTTTAATTTTTTTAGGACAAAAGGAAGAGAGAAAAACCGCTGTAAGAATACCTAAAATGCCCCCAACAATCAATGCCCCGGCTACAGTGTAAAGCGAGCCTACAATCATGGGCGCCAAACCATAGTCGCCAACAAGCGGTGCGCCGCCTGCAACCATGTCGGCATCCTCCGGGTGCCAAATAGTTCCAAACAAAAAATTGAACAGCCCAATGCGGCGCATGGCAGGAATCCCCTGAAAAAACAAAAAGCCAATAATCGCCAAAACGGCAAAAATTGCAAAAACAGCAGCAATAAGGAAGAGGACTTTAGCCGCTGCTTCCTTTACCTTCTTTGCCGAAATTTTACTTTCGGTTTTTTCAGGGCTTGCACCCAATGCTATTTGTTCTTCAATACTCATTGTCAATTTCTTAAATATGTAATTTAAGGAAACAATATCGTAATGATATTGTTTCCTTAAATAAACTATTTTACTAATTTCTTATGCAACAGGTACTAATCCAGCAGCGGCAACTATGTCTTGTGCAGCGTCAGATAGTAAGAAGTTCATAAAGTGAAGAGTTGCTGCCGTTACCGTATCATCTCTTGTAAAGAATACAAACGGACGAGAGATAGGGAAGGTTTCGTTAACTACATTTACCGCAGTAGGCGCAACGCCATTAACGCTTAACGCCCGTACTCTATCGGTGTTTGCAGCCGCAGAAGAAAGTGATACATAGCCGATAGCGCTGTTATTGCCTGCAACTGCCGTCAATACAGCACTTGTGCCATGAAACATTGATGCGTCTATGTCGATTGCAGTTGTTGTTCCGTCTGGATTTCCACCCTCACCCGCATTAGTCGAGCCAGGACCTGTATAGATAAGACGAAGTGAACGAAGTGTAACATTAGTATTTTCACCAAAATCTCCACGAATACTATCCTCAAATGCCTCTCTTGTCCCACTGCCAAATTCGCGCAATACAGGGCGAATCGCCGCAGTTTGACCGGCAAATTGAGTTTTTTGACCGGTGAAGATGTTAAAGATTTCGGCAACTGTTAGATTTTCTACAGGGTTTGCGTTTGCTACGATTGGCACAACTGCGTCTATCGCAACCGTTTTGTATTCGCCAATGTTGGCAGCCTCAATTTGAGCGGTAGTTAACGGCGCAGATGCCATACCAATTACATTGCCCACATTATCGTCCCTTACAGCATTTCTGCCGGCACCAGACCCTTGCGTGTCTAAGTGAATGTTGACATTGGCAACAAGCGCACCATAATGCTCTTGGTAAGCGGTAATCAATCTGCCGGCCAAGTCATTAACCGAGGTTGAACCGCGAATATTGATTGTACCCGATAGTGCTTCTGTGTCGCCATTGCCATTAGTGCAGGCGGTAAAAGCCGCAACTGATACAGCCATTACTGCAACCATCATTAACATCAACAGTTTTGTAAATTTCTTTTTCATAGGGTTTATACTCCTTGAATCATTGCAATATTTTGCCGCAATGTTCGTCATTAGTATACCCTATAATATTTTTTATTGTCTGTAGAAAAAAGTAAAAATCTCGTAAAGTTTTGTAAAGTTTTAGGAGCAGCATGCACTACTTAATCTTGCTTGTAATAAAAATCTAACACGGCAAAACCAGTTTAGCCCATTTCCCGTCGTTGCGAGGCTTTGCAAACTTTATAACAAAGTTTAGCATAGTAGCCGAAGCAATCCAGATACACTATGCCTATCACGCAAAAATGAACCCAAGCTAATCTTGTCTGGATTGCTTCGACCGCAAATCAAATCTCATTCCACACTCTGCAAGGTCTCGCAACGACGAAATCCATACATAGTGAATTTTTACAAGCAAATCACCACCCTCAACCGCTAGTAAATAAAATTTATTCACGCCCTACTAGATAGTCTATTGTACAATCAAAAATTTTAGCAAGGTCAATCAGGGTTTGCAAAGACGGTTCGTTTCCCCTTTTCCACTTCGAAAAATAGCTGCACTTGAATTTACTTGTCTTTTCCAACTTATAAGTTGAGATACTTTTTTCTTTCATAATCTTACGCACCTGCATTACAAAATCAGGACACAACTTAGGCGTGACTTTCGTATCATCTTCTGTATGCCCTATGAGATACTCTATTCTACAATCAAAAAAATCTGCAACCTTAATTAAATTATAGCGATTAATATGCTTTGGTTTTGTAGTCCAATAGTATGCAGTTGCTCTTGCAACCCCTATTGCGTCCGCAAGTTGTTCGACAGACATACCCTTATCAAGTAAGAGTTCTTTTAATCGTTCACTAAAATCTGTAATCACTTTGTTTATATCCACTATTAAATTATCTTAAAAGTATTGGACAAACGCTTGACTGTCCAACATGGTTAAGATATAATGTTTTATTATAAACTTCAGGGGCAAACAACATGACAATTGAAATTACAAACGAAGACCTTAAAACATTAGCAGAATTAGTGTTTTTCAGCGAGTCTATTATCAATGAAGAAAGAGGGCAAAAACCTATCATAAAGTACAGCAGAGTCAAAGATAAAATTCTTTCGGCATATAGGTCTACCCTTGATACAGAAAGGCAGACTTATTTTGCAAATGAAGAAAATGAGTTCAACCATTACATAAGCATAACGGCAAATTATCGTTTGCAATTTGAGACAGCTTTTCTTATATATAATTTATCGGCGCAGTTTGGAGAACTTCTCATAGCAAATGGCAAAGAAGAATTAGTGGAAAAAATCACCAAATGGCGAAGGATTAGCAGAAACCTTTTACAAATGCTAATCAAAAGCTAGTTTTATTGACTACTCTCAATAACCCCGCCGCCTAAAACTCTTTGACCCTGATATAAGACAACAAATTGTCCTGGGGTGACAGCGCGTTGCGGTTTATCAAACTTTATTAAAATATCCTTTTCTCTTGTTATTACTGTGCAAGACTGTTCGTCCTGTCTATATCTGCACTTTGCAGCCCCTCGGTATTCTTTTTCTGCTTTAAATTCACCAATATAATTTATATAATTTGTGACTAACTCACTAGTAAACAATTCATCGCCCTCACCAGAAGATACAATTAAACGGTTGTGTTCTAAATCCTTATCCACCACAAACCACCTGTTCTGTTCTTCACCTGCCTTTCCGCCAATGCCCAAACCCTTGCGCTGCCCTAAAGTATAATACATTAAACCGTCATGTGTCCCCAATACTTTGCCGCTTGTTGATACTAAATCCCCGCTTTGCGCCGGCAGATAGGTTTTTAGAAATTCTTTAAACTTTCTTTCGCCAATAAAACAAATCCCCGTAGAATCCTTTTTTTTCGCCGTCACTAAGCCTTCTCTTTCCGCAATTTTTCTTACTTCACTCTTTGGCATTTTCCCTAGAGGAAAAAGCACATTCGTTAGCTGCTCTGTCCTAACTTGATTTAAAAAGTATGTCTGGTCTTTGTTTTGGTCTACTGCTTTTAATAAATGCACATCGTTATTACCTTGCCAAATATCGCAATAATGTCCTGTTGCAATATAGTGAGCGCCCAAGCTGTTTGCATAATATCTAAAGGGTCCAAACTTAATTTCGCGGTTACATAAAACATCAGGGTTGGGAGTCCTGCCCTTTTTGTATTCGTCCAAAAAGTATGAAAAAACCCGTTCCATATAATCGGCGGCAAAAGAAACCGAATAGCATTTAATTCCTAAATTTGCAGCCACTGCCCTGGCATCCTCCCAATCGGTAGCCGAAGTACAAGCGCCGTTTTCCTCTTCTTCCCAATTGTGCATAAAAAGCCCTACTACCTCAAAGCCTTGTTCTAACAATAATTTTGCCGCAACCGAGCTATCCACGCCGCCGCTTAAACCAACCACTACTCTTTTCTTTTTCATCTTCCCTCACCCACCTTTACATTGCTCTTTGCGTTTAAGTCTAACCCCGCTAAATCCGTGCCTGCCAAAATGCTAAAATACGCGCGAGAGGCTACCATCGCCGCGTTGTCGGTGCATAAATCCAAAGAGGGAACAAAAAAGTCCATTTCAGCTTTTTGCGTTTCTTCCTGCAATCTGTTTCGCAAATAGGTATTTGCCGCTACACCGCCAGCTAGCGCGATAACCTTATCACCTCTTTCCTTTGCTGCGAACATCGTAGTATCCACCAATAAATCAACCGCTTGTTTTGTAAAGGAAGCGCAGATGTCCTCTATCACAATCTCCCGTCCCGCCATCTTTGCGCTGTTAACATAATTAACTACCGCTGTCTTTAGCCCTGAATAGCTAAGACGCAAATCTTTATTTATACTTTTCGGCGTTTTATAAAAATCAATATTCGCAGCACCCTTTTTGGCTAGCTTATCAATTTCCGGCCCGCCGGGGTACGGCAAGCCCAACAGCCTTGCCACTTTATCAAAAGCCTCGCCAATGGCATCGTCCACCGTACCGCCTAATGAATTATATGTATTATGTTCGTCCACCGCAATCAAACTTGTATGACCGCCACTGGCTGCAACGCACAAAAATGGGGGTGTTAAGTCTTTGTGCGCAATAAAATTAGCACACACATGAGCCTCTATGTGATTGACTTTTATAAGCGGAATTTTTAAAGCGTAACCAATAGCTTTAGCGGTAGATACACCCACTAATAGCGCGCCTATAAGCCCTGCACCGTAAGTTACGGCAATTGCGTCTAAATCTTTTGCCTGCATTTGAGCTTGCTTTAAAGCCTTATCAATCACGCCGTTGATTGCTAAGATGTGATTGCGCGAGGCAACTTCAGGTACAACACCGCCAAACTTTTGATGCAGCGGAATTTGCGATAAAATCACATTGCTGTGCAAAATCCGCCCGTTTTCTACTACTGCGGTGGCAGTTTCGTCACACGAGGTTTCTATGCCTAAAATTACGATTTTATCTTTATGTCGTAATTCATTAAATTTTTCTACAATTTTTTTTGTCACCTATACCCTGCTTTTCTTCAAATACTCAAATATGAATCCGTCAAGCTCGCCATTCATTACGCTTTGTACATCGGTATTTTCAAAGCCTGTCCTATGGTCTTTTACCATTGTATAGGGCTGAAAAACATAGCTTCTTATTTGACTGCCCCACTCTATTTTTTTTAATTCGCCAGATATTTGCCCTGCTTTTTCGGCATTTTCGCGCTCGCGTTTTTCTACCAATTTACTAATCAACATCTTTAATGCAGTTTCTTTATTTTGAATTTGGCTGCGCTCGTTTTGACATTGCACAACTATCCCTGTAGGTAAATGCGTAATTCTTACTGCACTGTCGGTCTTATTTACATGCTGACCGCCCGCACCGCCTGCCCTATAAGTATCAATTTTTAACTCGTCAGAAGTTAATTTGACACTCGTATCGTTTTCAATTTCCGGCATAACTTCTAAAGACGCAAAGGAAGTATGCCGCCGCGCATTAGAATCAAACGGCGAAATTCTTACCAATCTATGCACCCCTTTTTCAGCCTTTAAATACCCGTATGCATTGATTCCTTTTACCAAAAATGACACCGATTTTATGCCTGCCTCGTCACCGTCAAGATAGTCTAATTCGTCTACAGAATACCCTGCCGCATTGCAGTACATCTTGTACATTCGGTACAACATTTGCACCCAATCTTGAGCTTCCGTGCCGCCTGCCCCCGCGTGAAGGCTTAAAATCGCATTATTTCTGTCATACTCTCCCTTTAGCAGCGTAGAAAGATACAAGCTGTCTAAATCTTTTTGTAAACTCTCCAACGAACTTTTTATTTCTTCCACCAACAACTCGTCATTCTCACACAAATCCAAAAAATCCGAGACATCGGCAAGTCTAGTTTTTAAACTATCCAATAACTCTAACTGCCTTTCCACCGCCGCCGCCTCAACATTGATTTTTTGCGCCCGTGATAAATCCTTATACAAATTAGGGTCGTTTTGTATTTCAGTCAACTCTAAAAGCCGCGCCCGCAGCGCGCTAATATCAAACGCGCTGACACAATCCAAATATAATTTTTCCGCCGCTTTGTAAGCAGTCTTTAATTCGTCCAATAGCACAATTTGTTTTATCACGATAGAATCCCCGACGGAATTTCCACTATACCGTTTCCAAACACAAACGGCAAGCTGTTTAGCACCGCAGCAGCATTACCAATAATATCGTATAATACCGAAACATTGAATCCCGTCAAAATAAATAACTGCCTTTGCTGTTCTGGCGTTAATTGATTGATTATAAAAGCACTAGGTTCAAACGGGTCTGCCAAAGAAGCCCTGGTTAAATCAACCGTAAGATACATATAGTCAGGAATAAAGTCCCAATAATTACGATACGAACCTGTTTCAAAAAACTGTCTGTTATAAGCAATCTCAAAGGTCAAAGATATAGTATTTCCACTTGAAATAAATTGCACAAGACGGTATGAATCATACGCGAAAGGATTTCTTGGATTAAATAGCGACTCAAATGGATTAGTGATAAATCCAGAAAATCCATCTCTTAATAACCAACCAAACTTATAATCATCAATTGGCTGTGCAATATCAATGATTGTAGGTTGTGAATATGGTATCTCATTCCATACAATATCGTTCATATCAAAATTGTGGCTGCTTCCTTTTGAGGTAAAGTCTTCAAGATAATATTTTTCAGGCGCTAAAAACGGCTCGGCATTAGGATAATCAGGATTTCCGTACTTTGGATTGCGCACTGTGCGATAGCGGTAGCCGCCCGGTCTACCGCAAATAGACCATAAACCCTGTATTGCTGCTCTTATTTCTTCCGCGTCTAAATCCCCTGGATTAGAACCTCTTCTTGACGCTAGGATATGGAAAATAGAACGCATTTCAAGCCCATGCTCTAATATATAATCATTCTCGTCCTCACAATAAACTTCTCTTGTCCTAAACCTTACATTGTCTAAGCCGGCATTTTCGCGCATTCTTTCAATTTCTATATATGCAGCTCTGCCTGCCTCTTGCCGTAAGTCAGTAATATCAAAAGGGTCTATACCGCCATTAACAAGACGAACTATACGCATTAAATTTTCAAATTCTATGCTGCCTTCCGCCATATCGTTAATAGATAGAGTTGCCCCAAAATACGGCTCGCAATATTCGCCGCAATCGCCGCTAATTTGAATACACTCAATACTGCACTTTACATCGCTAATATAAAACTCAAAGCTGAAATACATAGCCTCAGGAATCAAGCTGTTAAACCGCGCGTCCGCATGTTCGCTCATAATATTCCATAAATTAGCCTTAATAACCATAGTAATACTGCCGTACGGACTATAGTCAATCCCTGCGTCATAGTGCGATAAATCCGGTCTTATTTTTACACCCGCAACTTCGGTAAAGCCCTCTAATACATGAGTAGATTCTCCGGATACTTCAATTTGGTCTTGCAATGCTTTACGCATAATGGCGGAAAAATCCCTCTCACCAAAAAAGAGGTAAAGTTCTTCCATATCTCTATTGTCGTATGCCATTCTTCTTCTGTCGATATTTACAGCGTCAAATTCGCCCTCTCTTATTCTATCATACAGTCCAACTACGCTGATGCCTTCGGGAAGGTTTATAAGATAAAATGCGTCAATGGCATTGTCAATAAATTCGCTATAATCATCATTCGCACCTTTTCCTATAAAATCTTCGGGGGTAATATCCCAAATCTCTATTATAATGCTTCTTAATTGTTCTACCGCTGTATAATCATAAGTATCTAAAAGTTTATCGTTATCATTTGTTGCAAGCTGATTCATTTGGTCTATTACAATTTCAAACATACTGCCAAACTGCATAGAACTCTCAATTCTATAGGCAATATCTCTAGACTGCACCAAAACAAGTCCGGGGATAAATTCAACCATAGAGTTAACAATATCCCTAAAAGGAACTTCTACAGAATTTAATAATTCTGGTATGGAAAACCTACCGTTAGCAAAGCGGTTTATAATATTTATAACATGATTACTCTCGTTTAAGTTCAAATTGTTAGCCCGTATCTCACCCGTTTTATGCGGTACGCGTTCTTGAAGGTAAGGGTAAGAAGAATAATTAGGATAATCAGGATTAGGTACATCTATATATCCTATATCTCTATACGGTGTAATATCAATTGTTGCCGTTAAACTCATTCCTTGAGGTGGTAATAGGTTAGGCAAAATATCGCGTACAAAGGGCGGTATGACTTCAACCCCTAACACATTTATCCTAAAGGCAACTTCAAACCACTGGTGACCGTCTGTATCTTCTCTCAAAAACACATGACTGACAGACGGTGACATTTGATGGAGAATCTCGTCCTCGCTATCTAACACCGTTTCTAAAAAGTATTGAAAAATTGCGCCCAACATTCTGTCTGTAACTGTAAGCCTGCTATAATCGTCATGTTGATTAGCTAAATGAACAAATTGGCTAATCTCTAAATACCCTAAAAAGTCCATAGGGTCACTGCTGTCACCAATGCCCATTAAACCCGCTAAAGTAGAAAATGTAACCTCGTCACTTAAAGCAAACATTTGACGAAACTCTGCTAAAAACTCGTCTTGATAACTTACCAAAGCAGCATTAGCAACAGGTGTCATACTATGACGGGTGTCTTCTTGTCCTTCTTCCCGCCATTGATTTAAAAATGTATGCTGTTGATTTTGCACATAATGCGAAATCAACAAATAACGCATAGAGAAATATATGTCTTGCGAACGAATCCGCAAATGCTCTTCTCTGCCGTCATTAATTCCCATCACCATAATAGCCGAATCTAAAATATCTAAACTAATATAACCTTCTTCCACCCTCGCAAAATTGATATGCTCGTGTACATACGGCATAAAACGCTCGGTACGCTCACTGATAAAATCGTCAAGAAATTCTTGAAGGTCAAAGAACTCAAAATCGCCCAATTCGTAGCGTTCGCGTGAAGTCAAAAACGGGACATCAATTCTTAGTATCGGCAATCTTCCTTCTTCATCTCTGCCCATGCTGTTGATTGTGTCCATTATGGCATTGACTAAGTTAAACGCCCTTTCCATACGGTTGTCGTTTAGGTTGTTAAATCTAATACCTATTGTAGGACTGCCAACCGCCGGCTGCGGCAATGATAAATCCATCGTGATAAATATTCTGTCAGAAAAAGTTCGGTTAACTAAAAAGTTAATCCAAAAATTATCTCCTGTCATATCACCCGCCGCAAGCCGAATAAGTTCGCGCAAATTAAATTCGCCTATCAATCTTACAACGGGAATATCCGGCGTACCCATAAACCTTATCGCCGCAACTGAAGTATGCGCCATAACAGCTAAAGGACTAAAGCCGTTTATATTATTTTGATTCTCGTTAAAGGCATTTCCACTCAAAGTTAAAAGATGGTCTATAAACGCACCCAGCATAAGTCCGTTTGTCGTAAGCGGTCTTGCGCTGCCGTCATAAGCATTAAGCGCGTTAAGGTTCATATTTTCTCGTTGCAAAATATCATACAGAACCGCAAAGAGGGGGTTATTATCCGCCGCCTCATATTGCTCGTTTGTTATACTCGTATTATCGCGCAGCGCTGTTAATAAAAGTTCTTCCCTTAGTACACCGTGTTGAGGAGCAACCCCGTTATATTCATTTCCGCCGTTTAAGCTGTTTTCTAAAAGCGTGTCAACAAAAATATCATAAGGAATTGCGACATTACTATTTAAAAACAGTTGGTCGCGCAATGAATCTTCGAATTGAATCCTATGCGCGTCTGTTTGCCTCTCACCAATAAGATTGTTTATTTGCCTTCTTGAAGGTGTGCTGTTAATACTGTTGATTGTACTTATAACGCGGAAAAACCCCATATCAAGAAATGCGCGCGTTATAATATCGCCTGCAATTAAAAATAATGATATAGGTAAAATCACAAAAACAAAAAGCAGAACCGAAAAAGCAATAATACACCCTTTAATTTTTTTCCTGCCGGGTTTTATGTATGGCTTACCCGTCCTAGGATTGATAGGGATAGCCGCCTCTCTTTCTGCCTTTTTTTCTCTTCTTGTCTTTTTTATTTTTTTAGGATTTTTACGAGATGTGTCAATTACGGTGTAATTACTCTCAATGATATTATTACTGCCTTTTCCCCAACTGCTTGCATTTATTTTATTTCTTTCTTCAGTTTTCAAAATGTCAAAATCCAGCGGCTTAATGTCGCTGTCTAAGTCAGAGCTATCCAAGTCGATTAAATTATCAACCGTATAACCTTCTTTTTCCCATTCGTTTTTATCACAACTCATCTATAAAATATCCTCATACTCCTTAACTATATACTATAAATTATAAAATGTCAACCTTTTGCTGCCCTATTAAAAAACGCAGCTCATTCCTAATAACCCCGTAGCCCAACTTATAAAAACCGCAATAATAGCAATGCCGCCTAGTCCCATCACCAGCGATACAATACCTAAAACCAATCCCATTGTTGTATTGTCTTTACCAACTCGTCTATCGTTTTGACTTGTGACAATAGCGGCAATGCCCAAAATAATGCCTATAGGAAAAAGCATTGTCACAATAGTTAAAATGATACCTATAATCCCCAGAGTAACTGAACTAGAACTTACCCCCACATTATGCGAGTGTCTTCCATTTTGTATTGATTGACCTTCCGGCGGCGCCCATGGCGGTCTTGAAGTGGTAGGTTTCCACGCATTAGATGACCTGTCTGTATTGTTTGAAAACGGGTCAATAGCGCTAGGGCAAAACGGGTCAGCTGTATTATTTGTAAACGCTGTACCGTCTGCGGCATTTCCACCCCACTTCCATGCGTTATTATTTTTAGGCTGCTCCATTGCAGGCGGCGAAACGGCATTTCTAGCACCGCAGCCGCCGCACAAATTTTCGCCCGCAGCTAATAAGCCGTTACAATATTCACATCTCATAAAAATGCCCTTCCTTTTAAGGAAAATTTGATTAAGTGGTCGCACTTAAGTGCTTCGCATTTTGCTAGTATCTTTTTGGTTCTTTTCGCCATTTTTTTGTCTTTTTGGTGTACCGCTAGTACACTTTTAAGACAAAAAAATGACAAAAATCCCTCAAAAATCTATCCTGCAAAATTGCGACCACTTAATCAAATTTTCCTTATATTATTTTCTTGCCTTCTTTATCAAGAAAACTTATGTGATGTTCAACACCACACTATATTACTATATCACACCTTTTTATATTTTGGAATATGTTTTTCATTAAATTTGAATTAAATTTTTAGGACATATCCTGCTCTTTTTTAGCATAACTTGTCCTATGAGCAAAGTTTGGCTTATCCTACTTGTATCTGGTCTTGGCTCGCTGATTTTTATTGACCCATCTTCTGCCATTACCGCTATGACAACAGGCTCACACAATGCCGTGCAGCTATCTATGCGCCTAGTTGCCCTCTATGCCCTGTGGCTGGGTTTTTTTGCTATACTCGAAAAAACCGGCATTGCGCGCCTTTTGGCCAAAATCCTTCGCCCACTCGTGCGCTTTCTTTTTCCTAATTCTTCGGACGAAACCAATCAATACATAACCCTTAACATGAGCGCCAATATGCTAGGGCTAGGCAATGCCGCTACCCCTATGGCAATTAAAGCTATTGGCAGCATGGAAAGCGAGAACGGCATAGCAAGCATCAACATGATTATGATGGTGGTAATTTCCTCTACTAGCTTACAGCTTTTGCCTACTACCGTTATAGGTTTAAGAAATACTCACGGCTCGGCTAATCCCGCCGACTTTTTACTGGCAGGTTTTGCAGCAACTGTAGTATCAACAATCGTAGGGGTAAGTTTGGTGAAGTTATGGAGCTTTATAGTAAAGCGTTGGAAAAATCGTAAACGGAAGGAAAAAACAAAATGAACTCAATTCCCTCAATCATATCCGCCTACATTATTCCCGTAATTTTTCTTACGGTGCTTGTGGCGTCGATGATAAAAAAAAAGAACTCTTACAACGCGTTCTTAGAGGGTTCTAAATCGTCTATCAATCTTATAGTAAATGTGTTTCCATATCTTATTACCATTATGATGGCGGTAGAACTTTTTAGGGCAAGCGGTCTGGCTACTCACCTGGCTGACTTTATGTCACCTGCTTTAGGAGTTTTTGGAATCCCCAAAGAGTTAACCGAACTTATCCTAATCCGTCCTCTTTCCGGCGCAGGCTCAATTAGCATTTTAGAAAACATCTTTGCCACTTACGGCGCCGACACCTTTACAGGCAGAGCAGCGTCAGTCGTGTATGGTTCTTCTGAAACCGTTTTTTACATCGCCACGATTTATTTTTCAAAGAGCAATGTGCGCAAACTAGGTCCTGCAATCCCCATTGCCTTATTTTCAACATTTGTAGGCTGCGTAGTAGGGATACAGGTACTGCGATTTACATAAACCACAGTACCTGTATTAAAGTCAATCAATTTCAATTGTTTGTATCTCAACCGGTGTTACAGGCACATCGTCGTAATGTTCCCAACTTGTGGTTTTAACAACACTAATCGCATCAGCAACGGCAATGCTGTCCTCGTCAATTGCTTTGCCGAATGCCGCATATTCGCCGTCCAAAAACGGAACATCGCCCACGCAAATAAAAAACTGACTTGTCGCACTGTCTTTTACATTTGTTCGCGCCATAGAAAACACACCTTTTGTATGCTTTAAGTCATTAGCTACACCGTTGGACTTAAACTCGCCTTTGATTTTATTGCCTGACTTTTTTTCTTTTAACTTGCCGTTAATCGATGAAAAACCACCGCCTTGTATCATAAAGTTAGGAATAACTCTATGAAAGCAAAGCCCGTCATAAAAGCCTGCTTTGGCTAATTCTACAAAGTTTGCCGCCGAAAGCGGTGCAATATCAGGGTAAAGCTCAAACTTAATTTTCTTTCCGTTAGTAAAACGAATTGTACCTGTGGGGTTAGACATAATAAAATTTCCTTAATAGTTATGCAAATGTATTTCCGTCGCTACGGGCAGACCAATTTATAAATACTTCAAAGTTATGACCTTGATATTCTGTGCCGCGCCCCATGTGTGTACGAATACCTGTTGAACTTTGGAATCTTACCAATCTGCCTTGTGAATTATACATAGCTTGATTTTGTCTTAAAACCTGCGCCGAACCGCCGCCGCCAATTGAACCTGACGGAACTTCTACAAACGCGTTAGTCTGCATAACAACATACTGTTCGCCGTCAACCATCAAAGTAAAAAATTGAACAACTTGCTCAAAGCCTGTAGGACTTCTAAACCACTCAGCACGCACAGTCCCCCCTGCCACACCGCCTACATAACGATGGTTAAGATTATGCTGCTCTGCCCAATCAACTACACCAGGTAAAAGAACAATATTTGGTATGCGCACATTGCCTGCGATGAAGTAATCATTTCTCATAAGCATTCGTTCAAAATCGTCACCTATAACACCTAAGTCTTGCTCTTCATTGATAATCAAATTACCGCGGCTGTCTGCTGTCCAAAAATGTGTCAAAAAATTTGCGCCGCCATAAATCGCTTGAATCGCACGAACATATTCTATGGCAATTGGGAATGTAGGGTCTAGTTCTACAATTTCTTCATCTTCTTCCTCTGCGCTAAAAGGCTCTATAAGACTAGCGCCTGTAATAGTACTAGGTGTAACAGCAAATCCTTCCGTAGCTGTTCTTGCAGCCGTCATAGAAAGTGCAGTTGCATCGCTAGGAACAAAACTTGTTAAGCGGTGTCCGTTTCCTGTCGAAAACAGACCGAAGAACCCATGTATCAAGCCACAGCCTGTCAAAGGCACTAGCATTAGGCTAAGCGCCAAAACGACACTAAGTACGATACCTATTTTTTTCTTTTTCATTTTGTTGCTCCTCCTTAAAGAAACTTATTTTAGATTTTTCTTTCGCAATTCCTTTTGGGAATCAGACTTTCAGCCTATACTATTTTTATTATTTTGTCAATGCTAAAATCGGTAAAAACAGAAATTTAACACAATTCTAATAAAAGGTTAATCCTGCTTATTTAAACCACACTATCCACTTCTCTTTCTTTTAAAACACTCAATCCCGCCGCACCGTTTCTTTTACATTGTAATAAAAACAAGTGCGGCGGTTTGCCACCGCCGGGTCTTAACACTTGCAAAATTTTTGGGGTCAATTTGTTTTGACTGCATAAATCAATTACCTCTGCCATTCTTTCGGTTTTATGCACAATATAAAAATAGCCGCCGAATTTGACTAAAAACGCAGCGCACTGCACTACCTCTTGCAAAGTGATTTTTTCTTCAAACCTTGAGATTCTAACACTTTCATTTTCACTTTTCTGTCCCTTTGTCATTTTTTCATAAGGCGGGTTTGACACAACGACATCAAATGCACCTGCATTGCTTGAAACACAAAACTCTTTCATGCAGCCGTTATACACCGTAACCTTATCACCTAATCCGTTTAACTCTACATTCTTTTTACACAAGTTCGCCATACTCTCTTGAATCTCAACCGCCGCCACACGGTAGTTTTTTTTGCTAGCTAAAAGCAACGCCAAAATACCGCTGCCGCAGCCTAAGTCGCAAAGGGTAGTGCTTTTTATAGAAGCCTGCGGCACAAAATTTGCTAATTCCACCGCGTCCGAACCAAACCTAAACCCAGAAGGGTCTTGAAGCATTTTCAGCCCGTTTACCTGCAAATCGTCTAATCGCGTCATTTATTTACATACACCCCGTCTAAATTTCTATACCGCCTTTTATCGTCCAAACCATATCCGACAATAAACTCGTCGCCTTCTAATTCAAATGCAGCAAAGTCAGGCTTTTCGGCATTAATCCTTGCTTTTGGCTTATCTAATAAACAAACTACCTTTACGGCTTTTGCCCCTCTCTCTAAAAAATAATCGCGTAAATATTTTAGAGTGTGACCAGAATCACAAATATCGTCAATCACCAAAATATCTTTACCCATTATTTCTTCGGTAAAATCCCAAATAAGCCTGACCCTGCCGCTGCTTGTAGTGCTGTCCTCATACGACGAGAGCCTTATAAACGCACAAATGGCATTGTCCCCTAAATGCCGCACAAAGTCTGCATAAAACATAAACGCGCCGTTTAAAACACCTACACACAAAAAATCCTTTTTGTCGGCATATTCTCTTTTGACTTCAACTGCCAGCGCTTTTACCCGTGCCGCAATTTTCTCTTTACTATATAATAATTTCACATTCTTTACTTCCTTTCTCAATCTTAATTTTTTCCGAAATCTCGATTCCCGCAACCACCAAAACCTCTTTTCCGTCACAAAGGCAAATTAGTTTATCTCTTAACCTTTGAGGAACTTTTTTATCAATCAAATATTCTTTTAGCTTTTTACTGCCGCCTTTTCCAAACGGCACACACACATCGCCGTCTTGCCTAAACCGAAAAACAGCAGCAGACGGAATTTTGTTTTTATCAAATAAAAGAACTTTATTTTTCTTATTATTCACCCCGCCTCTTAACCGTACCTCAAAATTTTCACCGCTTAAATTCAATTTTCCCAATGCAAAGGATATACTTGTTTCGTCCTTTTTTTGTGCCGCTTTTTGCCGCGCAATAACAATGTGCGTATACTCTCTTATCGCCCTAAAACCGTTAGGCAAATCTACCCCGACACCGTTTTGTGCCGTAACAAGGCTTATAACCATGTCAAAATGCCTGCGCTCTAAATTTTTCCGTATTTCAAATGGTAAATTTCGTACTAAAAGGTCTGAAGCAAACTCATTATTTTCTAGCGCGGCAATCTCAATTTTGCACTCGCCGTTTTTTATGAAAATCACATTCTTAGCGAAAACATTTTCCCTCTGTGTTAAAGCCAAAGCCGCGTCTTTAGACACATTAATCACCGCATTTTCTATATTGCCGTATTGCGAAGAAATTAACGGAATCATCTCATTTCTTATGAAATTTCGGCGGTGGCGATTGTCTTCATTAGTTTCGTCCACCACAAACGCAATATTATTTTCTTTAACAAACTCTTTAATCTCATCTTTAGAATATGCTAGCAGCGGGCGCAAAATCTGTGCGCCCTTTTCGTTTTTCATTCCGATTAAGCCCTGCAACCCTGCACCTCTGAAAAGATGCATTAAAATGGATTCTACATTGTCAGACTTATGATGCGCCGTAAAAATATATTCCGCACCACTTTCTAACAGCTCTTCAAAAATTCGCCGCCGCTCGTTTCTTGCAGCAGTTTCTAAACTTTCTTTTTTCTTTGCTGCCAAAAACGGCACATCTACTGTAATCTTCTTAAACTCTACCTGCCTTTCATTACAAAAATTTTCTACAAACTCAACATCTAATTTTGAATCCTCATCCCGTATTTTGTGGTCAATTGAAAAAACAAGCAGCTGACTCTTTTTTAATTTACAGGAATTTAAACACAAATACAACAAACACATCGAGTCCATTCCGCCAGAAACAGCTAACCCGATGCGCCCGTTCTTTTTTATATATTGATTTATAAAGTTATCAAAGGTCTTTTGCATCGTCGTCATTTTCCTTACTCAGGAATAGTAATCTCAATAGTATCAATATCAGACAACACCAAATACTCTTCTTCTTTACCTGCACCAAGAGTCGTTTTTTTAAGAATATCAGAGCCCGCAAAAACGCCGCTTAAATCCAAATCCACCTTTGCTTTTTCTCTGCTGCTAAAATCACAGGTTGCAGGAATACAAACACTAACGACCTCTGCCTCGTCAAGCAAACCGTCATTCAGCTTTTGTTTTTTCGGCACCTTCTCTTTGCGCCTAAAAAGTTTTGAAAAAAAGCCCATAGCTTTTGCGTTCCTTTTTTAATAATATTATTTAAAGTATACAATGGCGATATCACGCTTGTCAATGGGTGACAAATAAAAAAAGAGTTTAAAATAGTGTTTTTATAGTTTTTTTATTATTTTATTGCGATTTTTTTGACTCTATGTATAATTGTGACCACACCTACTCACAATAATAACAAATAACTACTTGGAGGGAAATTATGAGATACTTAGCTTTGGCCTTATCTGTCATCGGTGCTATATTAATCTCGACGGGCGTAATCGGCTTTTTCATGCTAGCTACGATGACCGCGGGTATTAGAGCATTGTATGCGCTAGGAGGCATTTCGCTAGCTGTCGGTTTGATTGCATTTGTCGGTCACTTCGTCAGTTCTGCAAGAAACAACCACCACTCAGACCGAATTTCATAGTTGTAGCATTTAAGGAAAGTAAGATTAAATCGTTTCTTAAAAGAAGCTAAAAAAAGATTGAGATTTTTTTCTAATCCCAATCTTTTTTACATAAAAATCGTTGCATTATCTATTTGCCTATGTTACAATACCAAAGCTGTAAGGCGGCGTAGCTCAGTTGGCTAGAGTGCCCGGTTCATACCCGGTTGGTCGGTGGTTCGAATCCACTCGCCGCTACCAACGCCCTTTGCGTATTTTTATAGCAAAACTGACTTCAAATAAGTCAAATCCTTCGCCCCATGGTCAAGTGGTTAAGACACCGCCCTTTCACGGCGGTATCCGGGGTTCGAACCCCCGTGGGGTGACCAGCAAAACCCCCGTCCAATTTGGACGGGGGTTTTGCTGATTGTATTGTATATTAAACAGTAGTTTCTTTCTTTTTTGAAAAAAGTATTGTGGCAAAAAACGCAATGGCTAATAATATTATTACACTCGTCATTATACCTCCTTCCCCGAATATCATCGACCCGCACCAGATAGTACTGTTGTTATAACAATCGCAAGGATAGGTTTCACAATCCTCACAGCATATACAATCATATTCTTCACATACAACGCATGGTGTTGGTTGAGGTAATAGTGTCTCACCGTAAGTAAAATAAAACAAATCGCTAATCGCACCGCACTCACACGAATACCAATATGTTGCAGCTGAAGCATAGGTTGCGGCAGAGCGTCTTGTTTCGGCATTTCTTATCCGCTGATTAAAAATATGCTCTATATTAGGTGTATTAGAAACGATAAACTCATAAGCAATTAAATTGTAATTTAACTCGATTCCATCAACACCGCCGGATAAAATTGTAGCACGGTATTCGACACGATATAAACCCAATTGAGTGATTAAAGCACCTTTTGTTGAAAACCAACCCATCGTCCTTTCTGCACCCGCTCTGCCCATATCCACAATATTGTATGTTTCCCCGTTGGGCATAGTCAAGATTTTTTCAAAACGCACGGTGTCGTAAAATGCGTCTTGGTCGGCTTGGGAAGTGCCTTCCGCAAAATGCAATCTCATTATTGCAAATGTAAAGTAGTC
>Ga0131853_10005171_pt1 | contig 23508 bp, 5 predicted proteins | sample TergutLab28metaG_FD_92764 | JGI IMG/M metagenome (GOLD analysis project Ga0131853, IMG submission 92764) | Labiotermes labralis P1 segment gut microbial communities from Petit-Saut dam, French Guiana - Lab288 P1 (version 2) (version 2) | ecosystem: Host-associated > Arthropoda: Insects >...
CCTACACAACACAACAAGTACTCGCTAGCTCCTGAAGATGGACGTATTAACGTCTGAAACATGTTGAGCAATATATAATAAAGCAAGTGTCATCTAGTTGGTCAACCTTTATTCAAATAAAATGAAGACGTTTCGAAAGAGCCTTTCGATTCCACAGTCAGCGGTCTGGCAGTAGGCCTAAGCCTCATCAGGTTACACTGCAGCGATCGTGGCCTACACTTGTGCCACGTGCTGTGTGTGTTCAGTTTAATTGTACTCGTACATCCGCGATACTTTCGCTGCTATTTGCACTGGCACACTCCTGCTCCTCGGTAGTTATTTTTACACCTACATTATCCTGATATTGGATGCAAAACACACTTGCTAAAAGTCGGGATTTTCTTCAGATATTATGCTTCCTACATCCCTAGTCGACTACTGGATTTGCCGCCAGGAGAGTTTTGGTTCGAAATGTGCCAGAATTTAATGTTTAAGTGTTGTAATACATTAAGAAATCTGGAATTCTTGAGATGCTACGAAATGAGATAATTCACCTTCTCTCCTGATTTGTTTTGTTGTTTACGGTTTCAGTAGAAGGAACCTCACCTACCCCCTCTTGAGAATTCAAGTCATTGCTCTAGACTTTTCCTACAAAGGAAACTACAAGTTTCCATCAGCGGAACAAAAAATATTAAGAGAAGAACAGTTTGCAAATATTTGTTCCTCTTTCAGGATATTGACGTGGAAGTAGAACTGACAGCCAATCACTGGGGGCGCTTCGAGATGTTCCTGTGTCCTAATAATAATCCGAGATACGAGGCAACGCAGAGTTGCTTCGACAGGTTGGTATTCCTGGTGGGAGAAACAGTGTCGCTATCATTCAGCATGTTCAGATGTTTCCAGATGTCTGGGATACGGGGAACATGTCTTGGGAAAGAAATGCTTACGTACTTACGGATTCTTTGGGTGCCAGATAAATCTTGTTAGTTTGTCTGTTGTAAGAGTGTTGACGAGTACTTTCTGACGATATATCATTAGCGTAGATTACTGTATCGCAAAGCTGTCTACATTCTTTTCAGGAAGAAATTTGTGTATGAACACATTGTAAATTTTATATTATACACTTCTGTGGATTATACATGTAATACCTATGTTTATTACCAAGAAATTACACCCCTTTGAATATACAGGATTGTTACTCCGACATGTTTCGGTTTTTGAGAGTGGACATCCTCAGGGAGTATATTTCACAGAGGAAATATAGGTGTTACAACATGTCGTCGTTTTTGGTAAATGGTAAACTGTGCATATAGGTAAAGGTAAAATGATTCCGTTACAGTCCCGGTGTGGCCCAGAGGGTGGGTAGAGGTATAGCTCTACTCTTCCATGACCGCGGCACTAGAAGGGGGTGAGTGGTCAGCAGCACGCCCCGGCCGCACTTTACCCCCGAGAAAGACACAGTACCCATTGTACAGGAGGCTGGGTGGGCCCCAGGGCCGGTCTGGACGGGCAGAAAATCTCGTCCCCACCGGGATTCGATCCCGGACCGTCCAGCTCGTAGTCAGTCGCTATACCGACTGAGCTACCGGGCCCACAAACTGTGCATATAAAACAGGTTATTTATAATATCAATAAGTGATATTAGTAAATAATAAGCGTAAATTTTTATGTGGTGGTTATAATGCATGTGAAAGTGCAGGGCTGGAATATCTAGGAAGAGATAATTGATTTGTGTAAGAAAAAGGCGTCCTATGTGAAGTTAATTTACGTTGGTAATTGTGTGTTTCCCTGCTGATATGCCTTCATAAAAATACACCCGCACTTTAACATGTGGGATATACCTTTTCGAAATGTGTTGCTTTTTTTGTGGTTTTCTTGCATCAGTGTGTCCGTATTATTTGTCTTCGGTGTGGATCTATTTTTCTACCATTTGTGTCTTGCTCTGACAGAAGAGCCTCGTTCCTTGTACCGTATCAAGCACCCTGTCATCGGGCATTCGGTTTTCCTCGAGCGGTAGATTTTCACCGTGTGGGGCTTCCTGATTAATTCGTAAAGTAATAGGCCTACAGTATTCCTCGTATTTAGCAGAGGCACTATTTTGGGATTTCCACGACGGATGACTTTTTACCGAGAGTGACAGTTCATGCAGGACATGCTGGAGATAAACTCACTGGAGTCGATCAATTCATGCAGCCGCAACGTTACATATGATGAAATATTTCTTCCTAGAACAATAACGCTTTTGAATTGTTTTCTGCTGTCATTATTAGGTGTGAAATACAAAGTGCCAGGACCTTGTTTACTCCTCTTTTAATTATCTGGAGACCGCGGTAGCACAGTGGTTAAAGTGCTGTGCTACATATCGGAAGGTCGCTGGTTCAATCCCAGCTGGTGTCATTGGAATTTTTCATTGACATAATCCTTCCGATCGCACTATGGCCCTGGGGTCGACTCAGCCTCTAACAGAAATGAATACCAGGAGCATTTTCTGGGGGTAAAGGCGGCCGGCGCGTAAGGTTGACATCCTTACCAGCATCCCGTGCCGTTGTCATGTAATCTGGGAACCTTAACTTCCTGGAACCCTATGTGCCACACCAGGCCTGTAACGGGACTACTTTACCTTTACCTTTTAAGTATTTAATTTTCACTTAAAACTCCAATCAACAGTGTCGCTCGGTATTATGATTAGTGGATAACAAAATGGAAAACTACTTTAAAAAAGAGCGGTCTTGGTCTAATATGTGACACTGCCCCGTCATTTGCCTAGACGTACTGTCGGGATCGAGATTTGAACTCGGCATCACGCTAATACGTCGGAGGGTTACTATTAATTCGGCTACGACTTTTGATAAGCCTGTTGTGCGTAAGGCTGAAAAGGCGTTTAATTCTTCTGGTGTGTTAGGCCTTTATGCCGAGATTTCGAGGCATCGCAGTGCCTTCATATTCAAGGGCAAGCAGTTTAAAGAAATGGCGTAACGACCCACAGGACTTGAATCGTCAGTAACATTGTGTTTCATATTCCTCAGAAACCATTTTCTTCGTATGTAACCAAGTATCTGCCTTGCCAATTTATATTTTAATTGTTACTGGGTCCAGTAAGATAAGCTTACACAATTTATACCATAAATAAAAATTTTCAGTAATAAACCGTTTCGAAGGAAATCATTAAAATAATCTGTGCTCTTCATATACAGCACGGCTATGCTGGACCAATACCAAAATTAAAATCTGACTAATTAGAGTTACCGTAAAGAACCAATACCAGATTCTTACCAACACCTGTCATTATATATGAAGCTAAGCTCATGTGTAAAAACATTAGTCCGGCCGGCGCGATGTATCAGATTGTGTTCATTTATACACTTAGTGCGGGCAAAGCGTACTGGCATTAAGGTTTGAAGGTTGTCAGGAATCATTGTGCTAACTTTGTTCCGGTAGGAGCAGTTCGGTGGAGCCATTATGCGCTTTGATATCGAGATTATAGTCTTAACTAATTCTGTCGTAATTATCCTTGGCCTTTAACAATGGGAAATTTGACCTTCGTTCCGAGATCAATTTGCGACCTTCTTGTTAAGCCCAGCGAAATATTAACAGGTTCCTCAATATCAAAAGGACCTAAGTCAAACAATATGATAAAAGATACATATTTTTTTACGTTTTTCTGACCGTGTATCTCAGTATAATCTTAGCAATTGACCAACCTAATACACAAATTTTTGTTTTCTAATAAGTTTATTATATTCCTCTACATGTATCGAGCACTATGTGCTCATCATCAAGAGGTCAAATTGTATTCTACAGCATCTGGTATAGTCACACTCTGTAGGTGGCCGTCCGGCCACCTACAGAGTGTGACGATATTGACCCCCTGAAGATTAGCACACAGTGCTCGAAACAAGTAGATGAACATAATAAACTTATTATAAAACAAGAATTTGTGCATTAAGTTGGTCAACTGCTAAAAAAAAATATACATATTTCGAGGCAGAAATACACGTGCTATTTATTGCGGTGAATTGACACAACCGACGAGAGGTTTACACTTCATATTATTGTTTTCTGCCAGATAACGCTGTATTTTTACAACAGATTCATAGCAACACTGTGAGAATGTTCTAAACACAAGAGTTTGCTGTATACATAACTCAGTTTAAAAAGTAAAGGAGAGTAACAGGAAAATGGGAACCGGTGGTTTAATTTTCAACGCACAGTTTATAGGCGTATTATTTGCGATATTACGTAACTGGCCGATGCTGATATTAATTTATTACAGATACATCTACACGTTGTGTCATAACTAATGAACGTACTAGCAATGTTGCCTGCAATGTCTTTCTTCTGTGCCGTTACATATTAAAATTAAAGGAATAAACTAAAAAGTTGGCCCGACCACCACATGAAGCAGCGCAACTGCTCTCATTTTTACGCTCGACACTCAATGATGCAGGGGCCAACAGCACGTCCCAAACGCTTTATCCTCTTGAAAGAACCACTGTACCATTGACCAGGGGCTGGGTGGGGCCCAGAATCAGTCCAGACGATTTTGAGAACAGAAAATTCTCTTGCCCTTACCAGGATTTTCACCCTGAAATCGTCCAGGCCATAGCGTGGCTACTGATCGCGTTGTGCTGCATGTCTTTCGGAGCTGAAATTACTCGTAACATTATGGGTCGTAAAAAGAAACGGCTCGGTTCAGGTGTCCAAGTATTTTGACTGTCTTAGTGGAACGGGTGGACCCATAATTCGTAGTTTTTTTTAGGGGTTTTCCCATTTCCATAGGTTCTACTTCGTAACGGTTCGCCTTTCCAATTTCTTTCCTTTAAAGTATTGTATTTCGCGGTTTTACCGTTGGCTTGCATTTTACATGTTTTTTATCCCTCCATACGTTTTCAAATTGAAGCCCAGTGCTTTCTTTATCCCATTCCTCCCACTAATTGCTACAGGTTACAGGATGGAAAGCCGTCATTCGATTTCCTACTGTGATAGGGATGTTCCTAAACTCGTAGTCGATGTGTAGCAGAGGATTTTCCCCTTGAGTAAAGCGACTGTATCCTGGAGCTACACAATTATTTTCAGCTTGTGTTTGGGTCAGTAGTCTGTGGAAGTTCATCTCCTTGCCTTCTAAAATATAATTGAACCAAGATTACGGGGGACCGCGGTACAGAGGTTAAGGCGCTGTGCTACAAATCGGAAGGTCGCTGGTTCGATTCCAGATGGTGTCATTGGAATTCATTTTCATTGACATAATCCTTCCGATCGCATTATGGCCCTGGGGTCGACTCAGCCTCTAACAGAAATGAGTACCAGGAGTATTTCCTGGGGGTAAAAAGCGGCCGGTGCATAAGGCTGACAACCTTACCACCATCCTGGGCCATTGTCACGTAATCTGGGAACCTTAACTTCCTGGAACCCTCTGGGCACCTCGGGCCTGTTATGGGACTGATTTGATTAACCAAGATTACAGGAGAAATCCTCACGGCATGAAGAAAGATGTGACTTTATAGACATTCAAAGCCACGTATCTGCTTACGCACAAGTTTAAAATTGTAGCTGTGCCTGCTTTAGCGTCTCGTGAGATATTGAACTGTTTTATTATGCCACCATGTCGACAAGATCGAGACACAGTGTCATGAGTCATTGTTGCATGCAGCTGGCCGGTGAATTACAAAATTGTCACCGTTTGGGTCGGTGGATGGCTGTCACTTTTTGGTGCCGGATCTCGTGACATGTTCAGTACTGAGCTGATCCTGTAGCATTGCAGCGGCTGTAACTTTCCGGTTAAACTGGACAGCTTGGAGATCTGCGCTGTTCTTGGTTATTACGCAACGAGAAGTGGTAATTTCTTACCGACGTTTCGGGCAGCCTATTGGTCCCTTCTTCATGGGTCACGAATCCAAAAGCTTTGTTGTAATGGGATTTTATGACTGCCATAATAAATTATACGCCTTCATACACATCTCTGTAAAAGGAACTACATGGAAGCAGGATATATATATATATATATATATATATATATATATATATATATATATATGTGTGTGTGTGTGTATAGGCAACGTCCCAGCTACCACAAATTCTACTGCTCCGTCAAGTGTATGGAATGCAAAGAAGAACTGCATGGGCAAATTTCAAAATCACTGATTGGTTCAAAAAAAGTCAGAGAAGCAAGAAAAATATAAACCGCTAGTGAATAACGTGCTGTATTGCTTGGTCGCGGATAGTGGATTGTTTAGAAGTAAGAGAAAGGATGACGTTGGGACCTATAAATATGTTTCAGTTATGACACGAATTACGTGTCATAAACAAAAGCCTCCCCATACCTTTTGGTGATGGCTTCTGTATTCTCCTGATGCAGGTTCCCTCTGTATGTATCGGGTTCCAGCGACGTAGCGTTCCACATTCCCCTGGAGTCCAAGAAGAAAGAAGTCTTCCAGTATAAAGTCCGCTTGCCACCCTATATTACGTGCACACAATGTGTGATCCAGTGGACATACTACACTGGTAAGCATCCCACATCGCGTGCACAAAATGTGTGCCAGTCGATGTTGTACACTCTGAGCATTCTTTCGGAAAGACAGTTTGAGGTCCGATAGCGACGACAGTAAGGACTGTTGTCTGACTGCAAATGGTGCACTCCATGTATACAGACGTGTGAAGGCGACACGTGATTTCACTTAACTCCATAAGAAATGAATAGCCACCCCTACGCCGATTTCAACGAAGCTCGGAAATTCTCAGTGTCGTTATGTGCATATACTTTATAGCGAACTGCATTCAAAACAGACACTCACAGTTGCCGAGTGATATTACATGCAGACTATTTATACCGAAATTTACCCATCCGAACAAACTGTAGAAAATAGGACAACATTTCATTTACGCCCCGGGTGAACTACTGCTTAACGGCACCGATTTTTTTTAAAAAAACTCGTAATTTCTTAATACCATCCAGTATATATAGATATACTATACCGAATTTCACCTTCTTGGATCAAGAAATATGAAAATTACGGGTTGAAATTCATGTACGCCCCTACGCGAAGTGTCGGTTTCAATGCACCGATTTTCACGGAACTCGCCATTACTCCGTGACATTAACGTGAAAATTTATTGTACTAACACGTCTTTATTTGTCCCACTGAATGCACAATTAGATTGTTCTAGAAGTGTTAAAATTTACATTAAACTTTGCACTAAAATGCTGCTACATGTTTCGGTTTAACAAACCATCATCAGGAAGCCTATTGTCGTGCTTCGCTAAAGTTATAATTATTAAAATAGTTAGTTAAAAACCTCGTTATGAATCAGTTAGGTCGTGTGGCTGCATATGCAGCTACACGACGGAAGAATAAGGTTCTGAAATTATGGTATTACATCATTAGTCTGTAAATTTATACAAAAGTACCAGAGCACATATAGTTCTATAACTGAATACAAGGGAAGTTACTTCTAATTCTGTGCAATGCATCCGTGGCTTTGGAACAGTATCCTTTTGTCATCACCATATTGACATCAAGTACAATGAGGACACATCCTGCCCACAGAATGAAAGGCGACGTTTCTGTTTCTCAGGAAATATGTGGGGAACCTGCACGAATGGCACAGAAGGACTTGGATGCGGTCGTCCTGAGACTTTCCGGAACTGTGCTGATGTTACGATAGTGACGAGTACAGCGGGACTTCCGCCAATTTTTATTGGCCAGCAGGACAACCCATTCTTGCTCTATTACCGGGACATCCGGTTACCGAGCATTGTGTCACCGCTTATCATCAGGTGAGGCCAAGTAACAGTTTGTACTAACATGGTCGGATTCCATACGTCTCACCATATTACACGTTTGTGCTGCTACTTCTCCCTTTTGCGTTTATAGCTTGCAGTAACAGTATTTAGAATAGCGTATTCATTTACAAATGTTGATGCATTATATTGCATCATATGTCAATTTTATGTAAGATAAATTGGAATTTTTAATTTGTGATACATATTCTGCTCATGACGTGACTAAGCTCATTTTCATCATATTCAAGCAGAATACATGGTTGTCGAATTTTCAAATCGCACACCACATCCTTGTAAATAAGTAACTGTAATTTCCTTTATTCCAGGCAGCAAGTGTGTCTGCCGGCACCCTTCTACAAGCGGCTGCCAGGTATGGAAGATTGGTGTCAGACCAACTGCCTCCGGTACCCTCCCAACTGCCCGCCTGTGATCTGCCACTGCCCGTATGTGTTTGGTCATTTCCGAATTTCGAAAACCTGTAAACTAGCTCCTGTACTCTAACCTACTAATTTGATTTTTCCGTAAACTGCAGTGTAAGACCTTAAATTTGCTGGTCTTGCAATTAATATAGGGATTGGAAAAAAAATTGTCAGAAGCAATTTCCAGGGAAAATGTGCGATTCAAAGATTCAAGTCTTCTGGGACGTTGTTTCTTCTCGTTAAGTGTAAGACCTTAAATTTGCTGGTCTTGCAATTAATATAGGGATTGGAAAAAAAATTGTCAGAAGCAATTTCCAGGGAAAATGTGTGATTCAAAGATTCAAGTCTTCTGCGACGTTGTATCGTCTCGATTGGTAGTTACGCAATTTTTTAGCATTCGCAGTATCTTTATCTTCCAGGTCAAACAGTTCTGGACTTACCCTTCTATGTCTGCTTGAACCTGAAGTTTAAGGCATGGTGATCAGTTGGAAAGTCTGCAACTATTTACCAATCTACACGGCGTAACGTGCCAGATGATTTGAATCTCAGCAACATAGCTGTAAGAACCTCATGTCATGCAATGTGTGAGTCCAGATTGGCTGCTCCGCATAGCTGGAATAACAATGCCTAAAAAGTTGCCGAAACCCCTGCGCGTAACCTGGCCTTCACGATTGCTAGTACTGAAACCAGCAGCCCTATTTACCTTCAACTTGACCTCACCTACAGCCCCGCCCTTCCCTTGACCTTCTTGCAGTGTATAGTAGGGAATACAGCTGTTAAGTGACAACAACAACGACACGCGAATAGTCGTATTTATACAACCACAGTACCGTAATTATGGACGCCCCTGTATATATATATATATATATATATATATATATATATATATATACATACACATACATACATACATACATACATACATAATACATACATACACAAACACACATACGTACATACATACATACATACATACATACATACATGCATGCATGCATAGATTTGCATTTGGGTTCGGGGCCTCTCAGCCCCGATGCACCTAGGCCTTGATTAGGACGGGCCCTTTGTGCTCCATATCGAATTATGGGAGCCCTACATACATACATACATGCATACATACAGTACGTGCACTTACGTCACACGTAACTTAACGTTGCGTTGTCTTTGCGCAGTATGCAGAAATTTGAAAAGACGTAACCTAAGTAGAAGTGAGACTGGTGGAATATTCAAAGAAAAATCAGGACAGCCCCGGACGGTGCGTGATTAGCAACAGAAACGGAATTTTAAACAAGCAGCCAAAACGTAATTTAGTATTGCTAACCAAGGAACTCTCTCAAGATGTCGGGTTTGTACCGTGTAGTGCCTAGAACCAGCAGACTATACGAACTGCAGTGATAACTTGACGGCGCTAGGGGAAATAAGGGGAAGAATGCAACGCCAATCAGAGCTGTCGTATGAGGAATACGAACACAGAGTATTGTTGAAATCCACGTGCCAATATTTCTAGCTATAATTCTGATGTTTATTTAAAATCAACTTTTAATCTGAACATTTTTCGTGGCAACTCTGACAAACGAAGAACGTCGTACTGTTAAGGTGTGACCGGACATATTTGTGCACGTACTCTGGCTTCAGAATATGAAGCAGGTCCTGTCCAGACGACCCACTGATATTTCTTCTCGTTTTCCTTTCCTTTCCTTTCCTGTTGCGATTAGTACTATGTGTAAATTCCCATAACTCTATCACTGTAACCACTACTATTCTACTACTACTACTATTATTATTATTACTACTACTATCATTACTACTACTACTATCACTATTACTATTACTATCACTACTATTACTATCACCACCACTACTACTATTACTACTACTACTACTACTATCGCTACTACTACTATCGCTATTACTACTACTACAATCACTACTACTACCATCATTATTACTACTACTATCACTATTATTACTACTACTATCGCTATTACAACTACTATCATTATTACTACTGCTACTACTACTATCACTATTACTCTTACTATTACTACTACTATCACTATTAGTACTACTACTACTACTACTACTACTACTACTACCACCACAACTACATCTACTGGTACCAATATTTAACCTATGTTTCCTCGCCTTTTGTCCTTATTTTCCTTCTTCTCTCTTCACCACCACCATTTCTCCCTCCCTGGATTCTCGTCCTCCTCCTTATTATACAATTCTTATTTTTCTGCTCCTCCAGATGCTGACACAGTCTTGTTGCAGAAATGAAAGCCAATATCTAACGTAGAAAGAAACCTGCGACGACAGAAACGTCTGTTTGTGTGCGTGGGAGTAGAAGTAAATGATGTCCGTTTCTGATTACAGGGAAGTGTGCGACGCGATCGGTGAACTGAAAGGTCGCGCAGGGGCGGACGTGTATTGCCTGGACAAGTGCATCGTGTACCCCTCGCAGTGCCCAACAGACAGATGTCGCTGCTATTAAGCTAGCTCTCTAAAACAATAAGAAGCTGAGTCGCTGTTGCCACGAGAAGCCTGATATACGCCTTCTTTCTCAATAACACACAAATTTTGTTTCCTTTGTAAATATTCAGATCATGTGAGAACGAATATGCGACGTGTCTTTCGTGATTTTCGACATAAAGGCCTGAATTTGTGTGCCAAATTGCATTGGATGTTCGTGAGCTTCAACACAAGAAGGCGTTAAGCGTCATATAATCGAAGTTTAGAAATTCACTTCGGGATGTCGGAGGCTACAGTTCCTTGGAAAAATAAAACGCTGAAATGAATGTAACTCAAAAATTTTGTCAGGGTATTTCCAATGATGTCCCCTTCATACCATTATCGAGATCTACCCCCATGAGAGTTTTAGTGCACACAAGCCCCAGTTTCCCTGGAATTGGTACTTAAACAGCTGCAGTGATTTGCTAGCGAACAGCCTAAAGAAGCCACACAACATTCTGCCATAATCCCACAAGATAAATTCATGGCGTGCCAAATCTTTTGAACTCGGCGACTAAGGATGACAAGCCTTACCTGTCCGTCCCTTGTTCAGGAAACCTGTCATTGAGTGCCTTTTGAACAGTGTTATTGTAAAGTGTGGTGCTGGAAATTTTCAAATTTGTCTTTTACCGTCCAAGGTCTTTGCCTCCGAGATAGTCGGATTTGACGCCAAATGGCTCTCTCTTGTGGATTATGTCAAAATGATGTTATGGTTATACTGAACAGGTGGCCAGCTTACATGAAGTCAAAAAGCGGATCTCCCGCAGCAGCTGAAGCTGTATACACTGAAATCAGTCATCGGCTAGACGTCTGTCGCGGGAGAGATGGAGAGAGATGACACGAGTGAAAATTTACTGAGAAGAACCTTTTTGAGTTAAAATTTACATCAGTGAATCCTCGCTGGGCGCCCTTAAAAATGCCACCGATCTGTACGTTTGTCAGCTGGTCACTATGAACGTAATTCGAGAACTGCCGAGCTAAGTATTCAACATGATGTGAAAGAATTTACGACATAACTTGAGCCTTTTCAATTCCTAATCAAATAGCACAATTTTTAACGGCTGGTTTATGTGGAGATGTAAATGTCGTTCGACCTCCGTCTCGAGCTGTATTCATTAAATATTGATATGAGTAGAAAATGTTTCGAAAATGGGTCGTAGATAAGAGTGAAGCACACATTTGGTTTCATATTATACGGTATATCATCTAAAGACTATTTAAGCTTATCATTGTAGTCTATACAACTTACAAGCGTCGTTTAAAATAAAGTAATCTGAAATTACATCAGAAAATCCGGCTGTCAGTATGTTGAAGTTTTGAAATCAGTTAATTTTAATTTTGTTCAGACGTTACCTATTGTTATGATACAATTTCGGAATTTTATTATGTACTGGGAGTTACCGTGTTAAAATATTTCCCGTCTTTTTCTTCATAGTTTCGCAAGAGTGATTGAGAATGTAATGTAGAATGTTCCTAAGGGTAAGATTTTATACCATATCTTACAGCATAAAACTGGTCTCTTTGATCGTGATAACCAGAAAAGCTTGTCTTTTTAAGGGGTCACAATGATTAGTGTTCTTAACACAAAGGGTATTTACGATTCAGATATAAAATGGACATAAGAACACAACACATTTATCCTGGTACAGCTTATGTTTGACAATCAAAATATCGCACAAAGGAAATTATAATTGTTGTAGTAAAGGCTGAAAATTTTATTTCAAATATGTTAATATTTATTAAAATGTTTTTATAAACTTATATTTGGATAGGTGGTTATAAACGTGTGTGACATGTGGGATGTCTTAAAAAAATCTCAAAATCCTGTTCGGACTTAAATCTGCATGGTGATAAAGTTTAACTTATATTTCATTATTCGTACATGCAATTAAGAGAAACTTAACATCTGTCGGTATTAATGCATAACGGACATAAAAAATCGGCCCATGTGCGGGTGTATGTTACGGTATATTGCGCGATTCTGTTGTAAATACTGATGTATATACATTTCAGTCTTGAAATTAGCATGTGAGTAATACACCGCTGTTTTAGAAGTTAATATAAAGTTGGCAGTTACCCCTGTCCTGTTCGGATAAAATGGTTCAGTTTCTTTGAGAGGACGTATGAAAGAAGTTTTTATACCAAACTTGGCAAGAAATATGTTCACGGTGACATACTGTGACGTGGACTTCAGTCATCAGAGGCTTTTCCCTTCGGAGGTCCATCAAAACGTCAGGAAACAAGCAGAGCCTCTGCCTGACGTCCTTTCAGATGACGGTAAAACTCGATGACACCACTGAAAGAAGCTTAAAGACTTGCAAGTTGTAAGGTCTTAGAAGAAGACTGGGTGTCATAAGAGCGTATTGTTACCCAAACATGCCCAAGATGAGGTCGTAAGTTTGAGAGAAACAGCATTTAAAATTTGATGACGAAAATGCCATAATCTTTTAATAGACAAGTGACAAATAGACGGGACGGGAAAACAAGTGACAGTAAAAATAAACTTCCAGAGAAGGCCGCCACGTACTTATTTCAAATTAGGACGGTCTCACTAGCATCCAGATTGGGAAACTTTCATTGGGTCGGAGAGTCTACACCAGTAATTCCAAACTCGTGTTATGCGAAATCTCGGCTTTCAGCAAGGAATTCTTAGTTGTTCTGCAGATTCTGTGGAGAGCTCCAATCTGCAGTTAATTTGTAAAAGCTGTTATATGACGCAACCTTTTGCAATTTCTATACTTTAAATGATGTTTAAATGCTTTCACATTTTGCATCATGAGTTTCTACTATGTTGATTTAATAAAACAATAACCATCGAGATACAAGGTACAATACTCACAGTGCCATATTCCGTCAGCATTCGCCATTTTTTTCTTCTCGTATCAAAAGTATATAATCCTGGGATTGAAAAATGTTTCACGTTGATAGCTTATGATTTTTATATAATGTATACATAGTGCTTTATTGATCTCTGTGCAGCTTTCTTCGAACTTCCGTTTGCCATAAAGACGAGTTTAAAATACTAATTCGGGAATATTGTTCCCGTTTATCAGGAGTTTCGTGGACCATCCTCTGGAGTTCTGTGGATTGTGATTCGGTCGCAAACCCATAAACGTTTTCTGCTAAAGCTGTAAGTTTTGAAAATATTAGTATTCTGAAGTAATAATTTCTGTAATGTTAATAACATGCTTCCGTCAGCAACTTGTATGCAACATGCATTAAATTCTGGTTACGTATTCTTTGGCATGTTGTGATAAATTCCTGCTTCAGATCTTATCTACAAAATGCAAAACAGTAATTATATCTTAATATGCAGTTGTATGATGTTTCCCTTTATAAAGAGAAGATAGAACCATCCACATGTGAGAAGGCGTGTCGGTGTGCCTAGCCTACAACGTAAAACTAATATTTTATAAAATTATTGAGACTACTTACAATTACAATCTTATTGTATGGTCGCCTTTTGTATTATTTTCCGTGCAATAAGTAGTATGCAAGATTTTATTTATTACCAACTAACTGCAACTAGTTAACTTACATAATTTAATGACTTCGACATGTTTCGGCTATTGATGTTACCCTCCTTCACGGAGTACAGTTACATAAAGGAAGTAGACATTGGCCTGTATGGTGTTAAAACGCACCGTCGTCGGTAGTAAATAGTAAGTGGTACATTATAGAGCGACGTAATTCCAGTACCAATATATGATGTTAATTATAGATGAATTTGTATTAGTTCCTATTTGTATTATATTCATTCCAATATCTCGGAAACATAAAATGCTCTTCAAGTCTAGTTGGCTAATACAACCTGTACGTCACCAGTGATGTATACTTGTCAATTTAACACTGTACCCTCTGTACTGAATGTACACTGTTCGCTTGACAAGTATCTTTTTTTCTTACGAATTACAATATATCAGTTTCACACCATACGGATCATTCCAAATGTAATTGTGTTAGGTTTACGTTAAAGATTCACTAAGCATGTTATGCGAAAAGTATTGAATTTGAAATTCCCCCCTGACTTATTTTACATTTTATCTCCATTTTACATATTTACTGCATACGGATGCGTGTAAAAGGATACTTTTATTTCTGTAGATCGAGGAAAACTAGCCCATTTATATCGTCATTAGATAACCCCATATTTCATTACCGGTGTTTAATTCATTGTTACCTGCACTTTGGATTGGAATTTAGCCAAGCCTGACAAGAGGGACAGCTATAAGCAGCATTTTGTAATTAGCTGCGCGTGTGGCAGGAAGTACGAGTAAGCCGAAGTCACCACAGTATCGATGCCAGACGGTGATCAGTCTCTGGCGCCAGGAGTTTAATCACGGGAGAGAGGATGTGACGTGGGACGGTGATGCACTTGAAGGTTCTGTTACTCTGTAGGGACAGGGAGGTAGCAACTCCAGGGCTTTGAACGGACCGATGTCGATCCGGTCGAAACACTAACGAGCGGCCTAATCTGGGGGTAATCGTGCTTCTCCGATTCCATGAAGTAGTTTTTCGCTCATTTCTGTTAGTCCTTAGATGCCTCTTCTGCTTACGACTTATGTAGTAAACCAGACTTTATTCACACACTGTTACTGGCAAGCACACACTTCTGGGTTTCCTCCCATCTGAAAATATTTCCTTCTGTTTTGCTTCCTGCGGTAGCACAGTATGTAACGTGTATATTTTTTCCCCCCGATAGCCCCAGGTGCTGCAGAAGGTACTTTCACAAATTCCGATAACCACAAAGAAACGACCATAATTACAGAACGATAATCATTATATTGTTTAATATATCATGCACCGTCAATACACAACATACATCAAACAAGATGCAATAATTACAATTAGGTTATATCTGACTACATGTTTCGGCCGTGACCGGCCATCTTCAGGCCAACTAAGAACAACAATTAAGGTACAGTAATAATAGTACTTAATGGGATCCCATATCTTTCTCATTAAGTACTATTTTTACTGTACCTGAATTGTTGTTTTTAGTTGGCCTGAAGATGGCCGGTCACGGCCGAAATATGTACCCAAATATAACCTAATTTTAATTATTGCATCTTCTTTGATGTCTGTTGTGTATTGACGGTGCATGTTATATTATACAATATAATGATACACAACGGGATAGCCTCTCTAAAAGAAATCATTATAGCTGTTCTTTCCATTTCTGCATCCAAAAACTTGCATTTCTCTAGACGAATGTGAGTTTTATTTGGTCTGTTACTTTGTTGATAATGAAGGTGTTAATGTCTACAGAGACAGGTTTCCATGTAATGCAAGGTGCATTGTGTCATTCTACCATTTTTAGTGCAAAATGGAGGGAAAGCGGTCAATTTTTCTGTTGGGATCGTATTTTCCCAGTCCGATTAAGAAGCGGTCAAACGTCACCGCACGGTTTAATCGTGAGCAACAGGAAGTCGAGAATGACGTTCCGCAGACGCAGACGACAGCAAATCGAATTTCCAAGAAACGTGTACTGTCATAGTTAGCATGAATGTCGCACAGGGTTGGCACTAACGCTGTTACATCTCAGGTAGGAATATAGACCTACTCGTATTTGCTCTTCGCCACAGCATCTGTACCGGTTTTGGGTCACACCCAATCTGGATACCAAGGATTCTGTCTTCGCAGTCAAGAAGGCTGTTGCTTGAGGCTGACGACTCACCTCCATCTGGATATAAAGAATATGTTAAGCTACACTTAACATACATCTTCACTGTACAATATATAATAGAGCAAAGAGACGATTCTACTACCTACTTTCTGTAATTGAAATGCTTGTGAGGGGTACTTGCGGTCTGCAGGTAGACAGACGTCCATTACTGCTGAATTTTGCCCTTTAAAATGCTTATCTTCAACATTTTTTCGTCTAATTTTACGTGCAACATCTTCGTCGTAAATTATCATAGGATCAGTGGGAACCTGTTGTTTAGGAATTCATAATAACAGTAATAACAGAAGTTTCCAATTGGACCCTACCTGTCGGCTGTTGAGTTCATATTTTTGCAATCAACTTCAAAGAAATTTATTTTCCATATGCGTTTAAGATTTCAAAGTAACATTACCACGAGCTATTTAGCATAAGCTACATTTCTCTATTTTCCACGTGCGTCACGTCTCAGTTTTATCGATGTAATCACCTAATTGCCGTTTCAGTACAAGAGAATAAACCGACAAAGTTTTTGTTTGTGACAGTGGAAAAAATGTCCTTTACTTCGTAGTGGTTTGTATGCCATTTCGTTGCACTCTGTCATCTACGACTGAGACCAGATGTTGATCATGAACTGTGAACTGCGAAGTAATAAAATAAAGTGGCAAAGGTCTGTATTATAAAATTCTGTAGCGATATTTTCTTTGATAGACCTTGAAAACTCCTGAAAAGCCTTTGAGTCCACTCAGCTGTTGTCACGTCAGATTATCACGTATTTTTGCAATACAAGGTAGCTGTGTTACCGCTGCGCTAACTCGCTCTGTGTTTTGTATAAGGAAGACGATTGCAGAAGGTTAAGGCTCGCTGGTAAATGAATTCGTCACCTCTGTGAAACACAACTGAAGAAACTCATTAAACATGACCTTAAGAAATAAAGATCCAGGATATTACGATTGCTGTCTGCTTTGATCCCTCGTATTGGAGGCGCTGAAATGTATCAGGATATGCAGGTGTGCTTTGGCAGCAGACAGCGGAATTCTATGATAAACTGCATCCAACACCGGCGACTCAGTATAGGATTTGTCTGACATTGCTAACAGTGCCTGACGTGATGTTCCCAACTGACCTGTAATCGCCCTCGGGCCCGTTTCCGATTAAACACTCTCATGCATGCGAAGTTTTTAAAATTTCAAGAAGACGAGATTTTCTGTGCAGTAACACCTCGCCCTTCGCTCAGCACACGTTCTTGGAAAAGAGAGTTTTCAGTGAATCAGCTTTCAGAGGGTCATTATATTAGGTCTCTTATGGAGAACGGTGTGAAATGTCTGTCTGTTACCCGTGAGTGAAACGTACATACAAGCTTTATTTGGCTACTGAGACACAAATACATTTAACTATGCATTCAGTACTCCAGGATATCGATAGAATTTAAGCTAAATTCAGCTGTTTCTTCGCATTCGAGAAACAGCTTAATAACGAATAATATGATCAGTTGAGAGAACAGAGAATTCAGCTACAGATCTTGAAGTTTCGTGACATTCCTCGCAAAATCCCAGTACTCTTCAGAACAACTTAACTACCTCACAGACCAGTGTCTTCTTTCCACTTTGAATTGACCTACATTTACTGACACGAAGGTAACACAACTCACTTCTTCAATCTTGTGAACTTCCCGTTCATGATACATGTACCAACAAATGCTACCGTCTTCAATGAATCTTTACAGCCATACTGCAAATGTTCTTGTTGTGTAATTTTTTCAATCCCTCCCCTACATCTTTCTCCTTGATTTCAAATCATCGTGTACCGTACACGTGTTCATTGCACAGAGATGATGCTTATTGAACCAGACTATGTCAACCTCATTGTTTTTGTCGCGCCGAACATGATGGGAAATGATACTGGACAGTAAGTAGAATTGAAACCAGGCGTTTCTAGTTTCTAGACATTGTCTGGCACGTTGGTCTGCCCGGACATTCTGAAGAAAATCACGAAATCACAAGTTATGGTCAATAATATCAGTAGAGGAAATCATTTTTATTACTGGGGGGTGGATGTTAAATTATGAATATGTGAAATGTTTTGAATTAGCGTTTGATAACTTCCAATTTTTGACCGCTATGAACATAGCCAAGAATCTTCTTAAACAACTGAAGGAATAAAGCGAGTGGGCTTTGCTAATTTTCATCTTGTGCGCTACAACACCTTCATATTGTGGTCTTACAGGCTATGATATCATGTAGTGTGCTAAACTATTACCAACTTTTCGCAGGAACATATTGCTTCTAGCTTCAGGGCAGGATATGGAGGCGGTATGCTTCTCCGGAACGCTGTTATCCACGTGTAAGAATGCACTGGATCATAAGGCAGAAGATCACAATATTAAATTTCACGGCCATAAAACCCTCCGTTTCATGTAACTTACTATAAAATTTCGCCGTTAATCCTACAGGCTTGTGATTTATATCCGCTGGAATCTAACTGCGTAGATACTAAGAATTTTATGAAATAAAGAAACAGGATAGGGTCTACACAGTGAGTAAGCAGTCGGAAGTGGGAAGTATTTATATACACTCTGATAAGTGCAGTGACTGTCACTGGGAGTAGCAGCACTGTTTGCACTGTCTACTCGTCACAATGGGCTCACAACAGAAGACATGCAACCTGCGTATCGTGTTGATCCTGATGGTGTTGGCTGTTGGGAGCGGAGCGACAGCTTCAATATGTGACAATGGTCTGTGCAGCTGCTCTCCTCAGTACGGAGAAATCGCTGTCATTGTTTGCAGATGCAACACTGCGAACAAGGTAAATTACAGAAAACTTTTTTTTTAAAATCTTAGTTAAAAAACCCCAGGGGCCCACCGGGGGGGGGGGGAGGTTCATACCCCCACCCCGAAATTCCGAAGGTCCTCCAAAATCGTGCCAAACTCAACCCGATTGTGAAAACTGATAAAAAAAATTGCTGAATTTAGGCCGCCAACACCCCAAGATGTTCGGAAAAAAGGCAATAACATTCTAAAACTACCTAGTTTCGCAGTTTTTTTGCATTAGCAATGACAAACAATTTGGTTGTCATCATAAATAGTCTTAAAGTACTAAAAATTAAGAAAAGTTTACTATATGAAATGAAATTTCTTGTACTAAATTACAGCTGTATCCAGAACCCCTGACTAGGGGGCTACCGCCCCCAGATCCCCATTCTCTCTGTCCACTGTCCTCAACTGAATTTGTTGAACACCCCCGAACATAATTCCTGGGTACGCCACTGATAAACACTGGTAAATTTAAGAAATTGCAAGCTCCTTGCTGACAGTCTCGACTTCCTTGGACATAATGTGACATTTTTACGATTAAACTAGTTTTTTTAGGTTAATGTTTTATTTATCCTTTCGCACGGTAGTGTGAGCAGTTTTATTAACCGTGACGTGTAGCAGTTCTTCAAGGATTCTGATGACGGCATAGTGCAATAGGCTTAACTGGCGTTTTGGACGTTGACCATGGCCCGTGAGTTCATCGCAAAACAATATTCCAAAACCTGAGTATTATTACGTCTTGTTTTAGAAAAGCGTGGAAAGGAGAAGGATCTTCATATGGTGGGTCCGTTACCAAAAGTTAGTCTGTATATCTGATTAAACATGGTTAAAACATCTTGCACAGCAATTCTTCGGAACTGGATTCATTTACTCTGACGAGGCACGCGAAAATGTTAATGTTTACACAGACATAGACGTATATAAGAGGGTATTTTACGACATTATGTGTATTAGTTTTTTTTATGGATCAGTAGCCTTACAAATCAAAATTGGAATTGTCATAAAACTACTGATGACAGTCTCCAATGTCAAATTTTTAAAGAAATCTGTCCAGCGGTTCAGTTGCTGATGCCAGACTGCGAATGAAAACACGCTAACTTACGGACATAGAGACAGACGGACATGCAGGCTGTCAGACATGAACGTCTAACAAGATATTATTTTTGTGAAGTTAATAACTGTCCAACAAGATGCGACGTATTCAGTTTATTGCATTTCTGTAGGCAGCTCTACATGTTTTGAGTATTGACACCCATCATCAGGGGCTCGTACAGCTGTAATTATAGCTTCTGTTATTGATTAACCGGATCTACTACCATCCGCTCTCGTTGTTGAGTTGGAACTCCTGAGCTCCTGATGATGGGTGTCAACACCCGAAACATGTAGATCTGCCTATAGAAATGTAATAAACTGAATAAAGTCGCATCTTGTTGGACAGTTATTAAATTCGATTCACGATGCACGGACCCATGTATATAAAATTATTTTTGTGCTTTGAACAGTGTGTCTCATACATTAAAGCTATTTATCCTGATCTGAGCACCTCACCACCCTTCCCACCCCCTCCCCCATTCATTACAAAGCTTGAAATTGATGATTGGCAGTGAGTAAATTCTTGTTAGTTTCTTAAGTCAGTTTAGTTACTAAATAAATTTTTGCGACGCTATTTATCGAGGCCCGATTATCTGTTCTTCGGTCAAAATCGTTTGAACGCACAGTCGGTAAAAAAAAAAATGTTACGTTTTCTTCGCACAACGCTGAAGAAACGAACGCGCCTACACATATCTGTCTGGCATGTGAGCGCACATTGAGGTTGTAGAATCAGTAACTGGATTCTAAAAAAAAAAGTTTATATACAGGTCATGCCTTTGCTTATTTATGCATTGCACCTTGTTACCCCTATCTTTACTGTGACTAATCCTGCAGATCATAGGACAGAGGAATGGTTCAAAATTTCCAACAAGAGATTTTTATCCTCTCAGAAGTGTTTAGATCTCTTATCAGGTCCACCCAGTCTGCTACTAAATGGGCACAGGGAATTGTTTTCCTGACGGTAAGGCGTTTGGGTCGTGATTGTAAGCGCGCAACTCCATCTAGCGTGGAGGACAAAACTAAGAGTAAATCCCCTTCTCCTCCATACGCCTTCATGGAGTGCATAAATTTGAGTTATTGAAGGACTATAACATTTCGTAGTTTTTTATTTCCTATAATGTGGCTGACACGTGACTGCGTGAAGTGGGAGCAAGAGTAACGCCGCATACTGAAATTTGGTAGGAAGCCTTGTAGCAATAATGGGAATTGTGGTAACAATTGTGAACAAAATATGTATGTATGTATGTATGTATATATATATATATATGTATGTATAAATATATATACATATGTATGTATGTATGTATATATATATTATGTATGTATATATGTATGTATATATATATATATGTATGTATGTATGTATGTTGGTTTCAAAACGTTGCTCTACGCTGTCCGACACCTTGACTCCACTGCTTCCTATCTTCCCACTGGCCTTCATTTAGCTTTCTTTCGTTCATGGCCTACCTTATACCTTCCATTCAGTTTTTCTTCGGTCTTACTCGTGCTCTCTTTTGTTTCGTCATCCACTTCAATGCTATTTTGGATAATCTTCCTTCTGCCATTCTTTGAACATGGCCATACCATGTAAGTTGGTTCTGTTCAATTTCTTTTATAATTAGTTCCTCTAATACAATTTGTTGTCTTATAGTTACATTTCTAATTCTTTCTTTTCTCGATATTCTAGAGGATCTCCTCAGAGCATCCATCTCTGTAGCTTCGACCAGTCTTTTATTATTTTCTGTGAGTCTCCATGTTTCGGAACATTGCAATAAACTGCTTTTAATCAATACATGTGACCAAAACAACCATAGTAGAAATTTGTTACCTTAATGAAATGTACGTTTACTCCAATGGAAACTGAGAATTGCAAGTGCCATGTATGTGGGAGCTTTGTGCGGTCTGGTAAAGACTGCGTTTTCCAACCTTATAAGTATTGAGTTACTTAACCTATTCAGACATTAAATGTATTGTCACTTCAGTGTATTTTCTTCGACTGCTTACAGGGCTTCAAACTCACTGCTGATGAATTTGGCAGGCAGTTTCGCAAGGTCCGTAATTTCTACATATCAGACTGCGAGGGTGACATCACCTTTACGATGAACGCATTTAAGGACTTCAAAGAATTGGAGCATTTGTACCTCGAGAATGTAGGAAAAGTCGAATTTGATTCTGGTGTTTTCCATAACCTTACCAGGCTCAGCCTTAGGAATATTGGGGAACTAGATTTCGGCGAACGTGCCTTCATGGGTGCCCACGATTTGCACAGTATCGAAATTGTTGGAGCTACTGTCCCTAAACTACGGACACATTCTCTTTTCGACATCAGAGGATTACACAACATAGAAATGTCTGATGTTAGGCTGCATCGCGTCGAAAAAGACGCCGTCAACTTTGATCTCAGAATCCCTGAATCACGCGTTCTCATCAATAATTGCACTGTAAGTACCATAATGTCATAGATATGAAAATTATTTATTTGTTATTGTTTACCCATTAATCTATTACGTTGCGGCAGTCATACCGCGGACTTAGAATTAATCACGAAGATATACCAAAGGGAACCCAATTTTTTGATAAACTAAGGATTAATTTATGTGAATCGACATTTTTCAAATGAAGACGTTGCTCTGCCTAGGGGATGGAAGGCAACACAAGCACATCGCCTTAGAAGCTAACGAAGGTTGTCTTTGGGCCATCTGGGATAAGGGCCAAGGGTCAGGTGACTCAGACAAAAAAGGGTCTTCAAAATGACCCAAGTCATTAACAGTATTGATGATTTAAATAAATTAACTGATGTGTAACTTGAACGAAATTACTTTTTTGATTTTATAGTTGCACCGTGCATTCTATAGTTTATTTAATTACACACACCAACATAGCATATGTATATATATATATATATATATATATATATGGCTCATTCTAAACAGCGTACGTCTCACAAACAAAAACACGACATGCTGCCTCAGTACCAACATTAACATAACGAAGTAATTCACTGAATGTTTTAAATTATAACTTTATCAAGGAACAATATATGCTGCCTGAGGATGATTGTGTGATCGAAATATGTAGGAGCGTTTTAAATGTTTTAATGTAAATTTTAGACTTCTTAAATTATATATATATATATATATATATATATATATGTGTGTGTGTGTGTGTGTGTGTGTGTGTGTGTATATATGTTTGTGTGTGTGTAGTTAAATATTTTTTTGTTTTTTTTTTACAGATAGACAGAAAAGAAAC
>Ga0131853_10005173_pt1 | contig 23497 bp, 22 predicted proteins | sample TergutLab28metaG_FD_92764 | JGI IMG/M metagenome (GOLD analysis project Ga0131853, IMG submission 92764) | Labiotermes labralis P1 segment gut microbial communities from Petit-Saut dam, French Guiana - Lab288 P1 (version 2) (version 2) | ecosystem: Host-associated > Arthropoda: Insects >...
CCCCGGTAGTGAGCTGGTACGCCAGAAGGGATTCGAACCCCTGGCCTACTGCTTAGAAGGCAGTTGCTCTATCCAGCTGAGCTACTGGCGCATATCAGCCTTAGTATTGTACGCAGATTCTGTCATTTTGTCAAGTCCTATTTCACATTTTCAAATTGACTTTTATAGAGCCGGGCATAGAGGCCATTTTGCAGAAGCAATTCCCCATGTGTTCCCTGCTCTACCACCTGCCCCTGTTCCATGACTAAAATTAAAGATGCCCCCCGAATCGTACCCAAGCGATGCGCCACAATAAAACTCGTCCGCCCCTCCATCAAACGCCGGAGAGAATCCTGAACCAATCGCTCTGTCCGTGTGTCGATGGAACTGGTTGCCTCATCTAAGAGAAGCATGGCTGGCCTGGCAAGGAAAATCCGCGCAATACTGATCAGCTGTCTCTGTCCCGCTGATAGGCTGTCCTCCCCGGTAATCAGCGTGTCATATCCATGCCTGAGTCCCATGATGAAGGAATGGGCATGAGACGCTCTAGCAGCCTCTATCACCTCCTCCATGGTCGCCTCTGGTCTTCCATATGCGATATTCTCTCGCACCGTACCCCTGCGAATCCAGCTGTCTTGTAAAACCATCCCATAGAGCCGCCGAAGTGCTCCCCGCTCAATTTGCGCAATTGCTGTACCATCTACTGTGATTTCCCCTGCATCCACATCATAAAAGCGCATGAGCAGGTTCATCAGCGTCGTCTTACCCGAACCTGTCGGCCCTACAATGGCAACATGGGCACCTTTGGAAACATCCAGACTAATATCCTGTAACACCGGCCGGTTTTTGTCGTAAGCAAAGGAAACATGCCGAAGAGAAACCTCACCTTTAGAATCCACAGGATTCACCGCCCCCGGCGCATCCGCTGTCTCCTCTGGCCAGTCAATCACGGCATACAGTCGCTCCAACGCGGCGCGTGCCGCCTGAATCTGGGTCAGATGCGCCGCCCCTTCATTGAATGGCCGTGTATACTGATGGGCATAGGCCAAAAGCGCACTCAAACTCCCAACCGTAAGCACACCTGCCACCGCAGACAAGGCGCCCAGAATCGCAACGGCGGCATAGATAAGCCCATTGACAAAGCGTGTCGTTGGATTTGCAAGGCTGGAATAAAAGGTTGCCCGGACATTCGCCTTGAAAAAACGTTCATTCTCCAAGTCAAAGATCACCTGTGCCCACTCTTCATAGCTGGTCGCTGTCACTTGGGCGCGGTTTTGCACCAATTCACTCACAAAGGCGCTCATCTTACCCTGCACCTCGTTTTGCGCCTGAAAATGCCGTCGTGTCCGCCGCGCAATAAAGCGGGCAGGCAGAATCGACAAGGGTGTCACCACAATCACAAAGAGCGCAATCCGTAAGTCTAAGAGTAACATGAGCGCCATCGTAAGGAGTACTGTCACCAAGCCCGGCAGAAGCCCGGAGATCCCTTGCAAAAGCCCATCAGCCACTGTCTCCGCGTCTGATATCAAACGGCTCACCACATCTCCATGGGGATGCCGGTCAAGGGTTGCAAGGGGCGCCTTGTGGATACGCGCAAAGGCATCCCGCCGTAAATCCTGCGCCACCCCAGCCGAAATGCGCCGCGCTTGAACGAGCATAATCCATTGGAAAACAGAAGCTGTTGCAAGGAGTGCCGCAAAATAACATAGCAACACCGCTACCGCCTCAAAATCCACCTGTCCCGCTCCAATGATCTGGTCAATCACCCGCCCTGTGAGTACAGGCAAGAGTAAGAAAGCCCCCACACTGATCACAGCCGAAATTGCACAAATCAAAAGCATGAACCAGTATCGTCCAATATACCTACATGTCCGGCGCAAAACCTTCCCTTTCACTGATCCACCTACCCCTCTATGTCCTGAGAGCGGCAGATTTCCTGATACATCGTACAAGAGGCCAAAAGCGCCGCATGGCTTCCAAGCCCCGCAACTTTTCCCTCGTCCAATACCAAAATCTGATCCGCATTCTGCACAGAGGCCACACGCTGGCTAATCAGCACCACCGCCGTATCACTTGCCCATTCCCCCAGGGCTTGTCTCACCGCTTGATCCGTGAGATAGTCCAAAGCCGCAAAAGCATCGTCTAAGATCACAAGAGGCGGACGCCCCACCAAGGCACAGGCAATCCCCAGCCGCTGTCTCTGTCCGCCGGAGAAGTTTAGCCCACCCTGCTCTACCGCCGCCTGAAGCCCCGCGCCTCGTGCTTCTACGAAATCTTCTGCTTGGGCGGCCTTTAAGGCATCCCACAAGTCCGCATCTCTTGCCTCCGGATAAGCCATGCGGAGATTTTCCGCCACCGTCCCGGAAAAGAGCGCACTTCTCTGTGGCGCATAGCCGATTTGCCCGCGTAAATCCTCCAGTCTATAGGCTTTCACATCCCCACCATGGACTTGAATCTCCCCTGTCTCCGCATCCATAAAGCGTAAAATGAGTCCCGCAAGGGTACTCTTCCCGCTCCCTGTGCCGCCGATTACACCAAGGGTCTGTCCCCGCTCCAGCGTAAAGGAAACGCCCTCTAAAGCCGGACAGGTGCTCTCCGCATAGGAAAAGGAAACCCTTTCAAATATCAACACCGGAGCATCTGGCTCTGGATCTGCACCCCTTCCATCCACAATTATTGGCTCCATCTCCAAAACCTCCTCCACTCGTTTCGCGCTAGCCAAAGCCCGCGCGCAGATCATTGCCAAATGTACTGCCACCGCAATGGCTAACAAGGTCATCGTCATATAACTCACCAGCGCCACAAGCTCGCCTGGGTTACTCAAATCCTGATACACGTGCCGCGCCCCCAGATAGAGCGTGGCAAAAATAGCAAGATTAATCAGCAAAGTAGATACCGGATTCATCAGGGAAGCAAGTTTTCCAACCCGCACCATGAGCCGTGTCAAATCCGTGGCCTGATGGTCAAATTGCGCCTCTTCGGCTCCTTGCTGGTTAAAGGCTCGAATCACCCGCGCACCTGTCAGATTCTCTCGCGCCAGACTTGCCAAATCATCCTGCTCTCTCTGGATTTCTCCGAATGCCCCCAGCAGATGGCGGACAATAAAAAAGAGAATCAGACCAAGAAGCACCGTACTCCCCAGGAAAATCAGCCCGATTGTGCGGTTCAAAAGCAAGGCCATCACAACCCCGCCCACCGCCAAAAAAGGCACTCTGGCACCGAGACGCACCAGCAGATTGATCCCGCTCTGAATCAGAAGCACATCCCCTGTGACGCTCTGCATGAGACGTCCCGCGCCAAATGACCCCGCCTGCTCATGGGACAAACGAAGCACATGCCCTAAAATCCGTGTCCGCAAGGTTCGTCCCACACGAGCCGCCGCCTCTGCCGCAAAATACTGCCCAAGGGTGGCGCAAAGCATTCCGCCCACAATAAGACCAAACAACCAGAGACCGCGGGTAAGGATATATGACCTATCTCCCAGGCCTATCCCCACATTGATCATCCCCGCCACAACAAGGGGTGTCATGAGTTCAAAAATCGCCTCAAGCAACTTGAGCAAAGGCCCTACTGTCATCTTCCCATATTGCCCCCGCAGACTCTCTGTGATTTTTTTCACTGCACACGCCCCCTTTCTGTCGAAAGTTTGGAGACATTATATCATAGATGCCCCTGTCTATGGTATAATGTTCCCAGCAAAGGAGATGCACATCATGCAAATTAACAAGCAAAACCTATTTAACATTATAGCCTCCGTGCTATTTATCGCACTGCTTATCTTATTCTTCCTCGCCCCCTTTATCGCCAATGTGCCGGAGCCTGTCGATCCGGAGCCGGAACTTGTCGATCCCACCACACCCGCGATCCCATCCGAATCCCTCAGATTAGTCGCCCACTCCGGGGGTGCCATCAACGGCTATGTCTACTCCAACGCCCTAGAGGCCTTCCAGGCCAGTGTCCAGTACGGCATCGATCTCATCGAAGTGGACTTCATGCCCACTACAGACGGGGAGATCGTCCTCACCCATGTCTGGCAAAATATGCCAAACCGCATCCCGGGTGCGCCTGATCACATCGTCTCTCACGCAGATTTCATGTCTTATCGTCTCTTCAATCGCTACACCACCATGGACTTGTCCATGCTAATTGCCTTCCTAGACGAGCATCCACATGTCCGCATCATCACCGACACCAAAGACGGCTATGACAACTACACCGCCCTCTACGCCATTGCAGAGCAGTACCCGGAACATATAGATCGCTTCATCGCCCAAGCCTATCGCTTTGAGCATGTGGAGCGTCTCCGCGCCTTGGGTTTTGAGGACATCATCGTCACCCTCTACCTCATGCCTGCAGAACTCATGGCAAACCCCGCCGAGATCAAACGCCTCGCCCTAGAATACGAAGTCTACGCCATCACCATCCAAGAGTATGGCCTCACCCCCGAACGCGCGGCGGCACTGGGTGTGGGAGATATTCGCTTCTTTGCCCACACCGTAAATTCCGATTTGCGTGCTTTGGAACTCCAAGAAATGGGTTTCTATGGCATCTACACCAATTTCCTCGTCTACGATGAGCAGGACACCCTCATCCCCGCCAGAGCACCAGATCCGGAGCATGATCTCGCCGAGCTGGAAGAAAATCTTGCAGGCTTAGACGGGGCATATATGGATATCCTCCAAACCGCCCTGCTCTACCAACTGGACACACCTGTCTATCTCCGTTACGGCGAGCCTCTTTTGGTCTCTCACATGGGTACTACTGTCCCCTATCCAAACTTCACCAGGGGTCTCGCTTCCCCTTTTGTCCACTATGACACAGGCGTCCTCTATCTCCCTCTTGGCAATCTACTCACAGAGACGATGTCCTACACTTGGGATATGGAAGAGCACACCCTCACCATTGGAATCCTGCCTATTATAGAGGGCTTCCTCCTATACCGCAGTCACATCTTCATCAGTGAAGCCCTCATTGAACACCTCTTCGCCTATCAGGTTATACACTTAGAAAACTATGTCCTCGTCCTCCCGATCTACGCAGAGTGGGACGAGTACGATCTCCTCACTTTGGCGCAGACCCTCTTCGCCGGAATCTAGCATAGAGAATCGCCAAGAGGAACACGATCCCGCCATAACCTTGAAGCGGATAGAGGGTACTGACAAGATTGGAGAATCCCAGCAAACTCGCAAAAAACGCAAATGCCGTAACCACTACAATCTTCATTGAGACAGACAACCTTCGTCCCCCCGCAAGCCGTGCGCTGAATCCATACAGGCTCCCCACAGCGGTCGTATAAATCTCCGCCAGGAGGACAGCGGAGAAAACCGCACCTGCCAGAGACCCAATCCGACCCGCTAACGCAAGCAGAGGCACCTCTAATCCTCTTGTCTCCGCCGAACTAGCCGACAGAGCTAGGTAGATGAGCAATGACGCGCCCCCAAGCAAAATACCGCCCAAAGCACCGCCCCGAAACACCGCCCGCTGATCAGACGCCGCACCGCCCAAGGGTGCAAGTACCGCGGCTGACATCAGGATGTTATACGAAGCATACAAAATCGCCGCCCAAAGCCAGTTTCCCATTAGACCCCCGCCGGAGACCTGTACACCCGCCTGCAAATCCGGCGGAGCAACCAGTAGCGCATATACACTGATCCCAAGCACAGAGACCAGCAAAAAAGGCACTACGGCACTGATGGCATTGATCACACCATGGAGCCCCCGCATCACCGTCACAGCCGTAAGCGCCGCCATCATAAAGCTCCCCAGAGCCGCAGGTACACCAAACTGCTGTGCAAACAAGGCGCCCGATCCCGCAAGCATAGCGGTGACCGCGCCAAACAGACTGAGCATAATCAGGGCATCCATCACTACACCAAACGCCGCGCCGCCAATCCCCCGGATCACCTCCAGATGTGACCGCGCCGAGAGAGCCATACCCAGTTGCATGATAAAAATACCGTATAGTACAAACAAGACTGTGGATAAACCGATCCCCCACAGGCCGCCGATACCAAATCGGACAAAAAACTGCAAAATCTCCTGCCCTGTTGCAAAACCCGCTCCTACCACAGTTCCCACATACACCATGGCGATCTTTACACCGGAAACACCTTTCTGATTCATAGCTCATCCCCCTTTGTACAAGGTATTATCTCGTCCAAAGGCTTATGCCCTTGAATTTTCTGCCATTTCGGTGGTATAATGATCAAATATTGACCTTTCAGGAGGAAACACCATGAGCAAAGGCACTTTTTACATTACAACTCCCATCTATTACCCTTCCAGCAAGCTTCATATCGGACATACCTACTGCACCGTCGCAACAGACGTAACCGCCCGGTATAAGCGCATGTTGGGTTATGATGTCATGTTCCTCACCGGCACCGACGAACATGGTCAGAAGATCGAAGAACAAGCCAAAGCCCACGGCGTAACACCCAAAGCTTTCGTAGATGAAATCGTAGAGGGTGAGGGCGGTATTCTCGATCTCTGGAAACTCATGAACATCTCCTATGACCGTTTCATCCGCACAACAGACGACTATCACGTCTCCAGCATCCAGAAAATCTTCCGCAAGCTCTACGACAAAGGTGAGATCTATAAATCCGTCTACACCGGGCTCTACTGCACCCCCTGCGAAAGCTTCTGGACAGAGCCCCAACTCGTAGACGGCAAATGCCCAGATTGCGCCCGTGATGTACATGAAGCCGAGGAAGAAGCCTATTTCTTCCGCCTCTCCAACTACACAGACCGCATCCTAGCTCTTTACGAAAACCAGCCGGATTTTCTAGAACCCGCAAGCCGCGTCAACGAGATGGTAGGTAACTTCCTAAAACCGGGACTGGAAGACCTCTGTGTCTCCCGCACCACCTTCACCTGGGGTGTCCCCGTTGATTTCGACCCCGGACATGTTGTCTACGTCTGGATTGACGCACTCAGCAACTACATCACAGCCCTGGGCTATGAAAACGATAAGTACAACGACTACCAAAAATACTGGCCGGGCATCCATTTTGTCGGAAAAGAGATCGTCCGCTTCCACGCCATCATCTGGCCCGCCATGCTCATGGCGCTGGAAGAGCCCCTACCCAAGAAAGTCTACGGTCACGGCTGGTTGCTTCTGGAAGGCGGCAAGATGAGCAAATCAAAGGGCAACGTGGTAGACCCCTATATCCTGGCAAACCGCTACGGTGTAGATGCCCTCCGCTACTTCCTCCTCAGGGAATTCCCCTTCGGCACAGACGGTACTTTCTCCAATGAACTCCTGATTGGTCGCATCAACACAGATTTAGCAAACGACCTCGGCAATCTCGTCTCCCGAACTGTAGCCATGGTAGAAAAATACTTCGACGGCACCCTCCCCATAGAACAAGAAGCCGGTGCTGAAGATAACGAACTCCTCACCCTAGCCGGAAAGCTCCGGGCAGTTTATGAGCAAAACATGGACAAGTTCGCCTTCCAAGACGCCCTAGTCGAGGTACTCCGCGTGGTTTCCAGAGCCAACAAATACATCGACGAAACCGCCCCTTGGACGCTTGCAAAGGACGAAACCAAAAAAGCACGCCTAGCCCGGGTGCTCTATAACCTCCTAGAAACCATCCGCCTGACTACAGTCTTACTCCTCCCCTTCACACCCGAGATCAGCGAGAAAGCCTGGGCGCAGATTGGTGCCGACACCTCCATCTGCAACTGGGAAAGCGCTGGGACGTTTGGCCTCCTATCACCCACCGCAACTGTACAGAAAGGTGATCCCCTCTTCCCCCGGATTGACTTGCAGAAGGAGCTGGAAGCGCTGGAAGCCGGCCTGTAGGGGATGCACCTTTCCCGATGACGTTCCATAAACGAACCAAACACCATGTCGCTTTGTCGCAACATGGTGTTTGATTTTTGTAGGGCGCGACGCCCTCGGCGCGCCCTACGGGTGCATCTGATATACACCGACCCACCTCAATAAAACCACATCCGCACCACCCAAGCCGCCATAAAGAACCCCACCACATCCGCAATCAAGGCCGCCGGGATCGCGTGGCGTGTCCGCCGGATCCCCACTGCCCCGAAATAGATGGCAATCACATAAAAAGTTGTCTCTGTACTCCCTAGCATCACAGCCGCAATCCGCCCGATGAGGGAATCCGCACCATGCGCCTCAATCAGCTCCGCCCCCACCGCCAAAGCACCGCTACCGCTAATCGGACGCACAACCATCAGCGGCACAAGTTCCGCCGGAACCCCCAGCACATGGAACACAGGCGCAAGCAGGTTCGCAAAAGCCTCCAGCGCACCTGATGCACGGAGCATATAGACCGCTGTGAGCAAGCAAACCAAATTCGGAAAAATCTTCACCACAGACCGTAATCCTTCAGCCGCACCGACAGTAATTGCCTCAAACACATTCACCCGCCGATAAAGCGCCCACCCGGCAGTGGATAAGAGCAAGAGCGGGACAATGAGATCAAACAAATTCGTCATCATACCGGCTTCCTCCGCCCAAGAAGCCGCGCCAACACGATCCCCACCGCAAGAGAGCTGAGAGAGGTCATCCACACAGCCGGCAAAATGTCAAAGGGTGAACGCGCCCCGGCGGCGGCACGCACCCCCGCAATCGTCGCAGGGATAATCTGCAAGGATGCCGTATTGAGCACCACCAACATGCAAAGATCATTGGTCGCCACCTGTCCCCGCTTCATGGCTTCCGCCGCACGAATCCCGAGGGGCGTCGCGGCATTGCCCAGCCCCAGCATGTTGGCAGACACATTGGCAGACAAGGCTTCCATCGCCTCGGGATTGTCCCGATTCTCCGGAAACAAGCGGCAGAGCAGAGGCCGTAATAGTCCCGCAAGCTTCGCCGAAAGTCCACCCCGCCGGATGACCTCCATAATCCCGCTCCAAAGACAGATCACACCCGCCAGGGTAATACTCAGCGTAACCGCCGCCTGAGCCCCATCCATCACCGCCCGCGCCACTTGACCGATTGTCCCGTTCAAAAGCCCAAACAACACCGCAAACCCCACCATCATCGTCCAAATCCATGCCATTGCCATAGGATGCCCCCCCTGCTTGTTCTCTATTATGTATAGACAAGCAAGAAGGAAATATGCCGTGGATTTAACATATGAAGAATGCCGTATGCTTAATAGAACCCAAGCCTCCTTTTCCAACTGACGCCCCAAGAGCGAAACGATTGGCATGGCGGAAGGGGTGCCTGTGGTGCAAAGGAGGTGGCAGGCGAAGCCTAAGGTCGGATTCAATCTTCCACAAGGCCTATAAAGGACAATCCTCAGTCCGCTTCACGGACAGCTCCTTTGGAAAAGGAGCCTTTGACATCCACATCCACCACAAAAAAGCCGACAGGACTCTCACCCTGTCGGCTTCTCTTCTATCGCACAAACTTACTTCTTCGGAGCCGCTGGCTTCTCCGGATCGGTCATAATTTCCTTAATCCCAGCCGCAAGTCCTGCTAGTCCCTGGATCTCAGACGGGATAATAATCTTCGTCGCTCTGCCGTTTGCCGCTTGAGCAAAGGCTTCCAGCGCACGGATTTGGATCACAGCCTCACATGGTGCAGATTCGTTAATCATGCGGATACCTTCCGCTGTTGCATTTTGCACAGCCAAGATCGCTTTCGCTTCACCCTCAGCGCGGAGGACAGCCGCTTGTTTCTCCGCATCCGCACGGAGAATAGCCGCTTCTTTTTCACCCTGTGCAACCAAAATCGCGTTCTGACGCTCACCCTCAGCGCGGAGAATGGTCTGACGTTTCTCACGCTCAGCACGCATTTGTTTTTCCATGGCCTCTTGAATCTCACGCGGCGGTTCAATATTTTTCAGCTCAACACGGTTGACTTTCATGCCCCACGGGTCAGTGGCTTCGTCTAGGATCACACGGAGTTTCGTATTGATGGTGTCACGGCTTGTGAGCGTCTGGTCAAGCTCCATCTCACCGATGATGTTCCGAAGTGTTGTCGCTGTGAGGCTCTCAAGCGCCATCAGCGGATTCTCCACACCGTATGTGTAAAGCTTCGGATCTGTTACCTCAAAATACACCACCGTGTCAATCTGCATGGTGACGTTATCCTTGGTGATAACCGGACGAGGCGGATTATCCAGAATCTGCTCTTTCAGAGAGACCACTTTCGCTACCCGCTCAATGAACGGAATCTTAAAGTGAAGCCCCACGCCCCAAGTTGTGCTGTATGCGCCTAGACGTTCAATAACCATAGCCCGTGCCTGTTGTACGATGCGAATGTTCTTCGCTAGAATAATAATTACGACAAGTGCCAAAAAACCAAGTGCAATGTACGATATCATTTCCTGTTCCTCCCTTAATGTAATATCTTATTCCGGATTGATTGAAGTTCCGGCTTCTTCCACGGTTTCCTCTACCACATGAGGCTTCACAATAAGCTTTACACCTTCAATACGCAGAATATCCACCTGCGCATCTTGTTGAATCTGCTCCTCATCTTGCGCTGACCGAGCAGTCCAAAGCTTGCCGCCCACATAGACCACACCACGTCCCTCTAGATTACAAATCGGCTCTTTTACCACACCGATCATCGTAAGGACGCGATCTGCATTTGTGTGTGTTTCTTTCACTTTCGCATATTTCCTCGCAAGGGGACGTGTAAAATACATGGTGACACCAGAGATCAAAAGGAAAATGACCACTTGTAGCCATAAAAGTTGAGGCATAGGTGCAATCGCCGCACTAATCAGCGCCCCCGCGGCACCCAAAGCGAACCAGATAGATGTAAGTCCCGCTGTGGCAAATTCAACCACCACAAAGGCCACAAGCAAAACCGCCCAAAAGATAATTAAGTTCATCTGCATTCCTCCTCTCTATGAATCCATCCTGTTTTTAATAGTATATCATAAATGTCCGGGCTTTTGTTAAAAAATATTTCCCACCTTCCGCCCTTGTGTAAGAGACGCCCCATATGGTAAACTAAATCAGAACGCCAAACAGAAAGTGAGGCTACCATCTCATGATCGGAAAAGCAAAAGATTTATCTGACCTGCACCTAGCAGTCTTAATTGACGCAGACAATATCCCCTCTAGTTGCATCAAAGGGGTCATGGAAGAGATCGCCGTCTACGGCACTCCCACCATCAAGCGCATCTATGGGGACTGGACCAGTCCCAACATCGGCGGCTGGAAGAGTTCCCTCCTAGAACACGCCATCACACCCGTCCAGCAATACGGCTACACCAGCGGCAAGAACTCGACTGACTCCGCCATGATCATTGACGCTATGGATATCCTCTACAGCGGCAAGACAGACGGCTTCGTCATCCTCTCCAGTGACTCAGACTTCACCCGTCTCGCAATCCGTCTGCGGGAAGCCGGACAAAAAGTCATCGGCATCGGGGAACGGAAGACACCAATGCCCTTCATCGTCGCCTGTGACAAGTTTATCTACATCGAAGTCATCCGCTCCCACCAAAAAGCCCAGGGCTGTCTCACCATATCGAAAAAACTGCCTGAAACAAAGGCAAAAACAGCGGATAAATCCCCGGAAAAACTGCCTGACGGCGACCAAGACGCCGCCATCGGCCTAATCGCAAGCTCCATCGCAGATATCGCAGACCATGAGGGCTACGCCTTCCTAGGCGAGCTCGGCAATCTGCTCCTGAAAAAGCAACCGGACTTCGACCCTCGGAACTATGGCTTCTTAAAGCTCACCCCCCTGATCAAATCCATCCCCCGTTTCGAGATCGACGTCCGTCAGACCAGAGACCCCAATATCAAGCACATCTACGTGCGAGACACCGAGGCGTGATAGACTATGCTACAATTTGAAGAGTACAAACAAAAGATAAAAGCCCTAGAGCCAAACCTAGTCGATCTAGGCCAAGCGCTAGGGGTAGAGAAGGCACGGGCAGAACATGCATCCCTCCAAGAGGAAACCGCCGCAGACGGCTTCTGGGACGATCTGCAAAACTCGCAAAAAGTCCTGCAACAGATCAAACGTCTCGCCCAAAAGTGCGAAACCTATGACCGCCTCTACAACCGCTTCAGAGATCTGGAAACCCTCTGCGAAATGGCATTGGAAGAGGGGGACGAAAGTCTTCTGCCGGAGATCACAAGCGAATACGCCGCAATTGAGGGCGAAGTGGACGCCCTGCGTCTCTCCACGCTACTCTCCGGCGAGTATGACAACCAAGGCGCCATCCTCTCCTTCCACGCAGGTGCCGGCGGAACAGAGGCGCAAGACTGGGCGCAGATGCTCTACCGTATGTATAACCGCTGGGCAGAGAGGCACGGCTTTACTGTATCCCTCCTAGACTATCAAGACGGAGAAGAGGCAGGCCTGAAAAGCGCCACCATCTCTATTGAGGGCGAGAACGCCTACGGATACCTGAAAAGCGAGAGCGGCATCCACCGTCTTGTCCGCATCAGCCCCTTCGACTCCTCCGGCCGCCGTCATACCTCCTTCGCGGCAATTGAGGTCATGCCTGATCTGGATGACACCATAGAGATCGACATCCGCCCGGAAGATTTGCGTGTAGACACCTACCGCGCCTCTGGAGCCGGGGGACAACACGTCAACAAAACCGAAAGCGCCATCCGTATTACCCACATCCCCACCGGTGTGGTAGTCACCTGTCAAGTGGAGCGGAGCCAGCATCAAAACAGAGACACCGCCATGCGGATGCTGAAAAGCCGCCTGGTAGAGATCAAAGAGCGGGAGCGTCTTGACAAGATAGACGACATTAAAGGCGAACAGCGCGCCATCGAATGGGGCAGTCAAATCCGAAGCTATGTCTTCATGCCTTATACCCTGGCCAAAGATCACCGTACCAACTTCGAAAACGGCAACATCAACGCCGTCATGGACGGGGATATAGATGGGTTTATCAACGCTTATCTGAAGATGCAAGCGGGGCAGAAGTAGGGGAGGGACTTTATATGTCAAATACGAAAACTCGTTGTTGTGCTAAATGTGGCGAACCTTTGCCCGTTGATATCGACAGATTGATATCATCTGCAGAATATGCAATTGATACTAAGCAATATTATCAGGCTGCGGAGTTGCTTTCAGAAGCGAAAATGATTGCTGATGACTATCGAATATATTATCATAGGGCAAAAATCGAGTTAGAAGCTGATGATGATGGCGCGCTGTTTAAAATGTTAGAAAAGTTACAGTTGTTTAAAAAAACACAAAAAGAAAATGAAGTTACCCTTGCAATAAAGAGACTAATGAAACGCAAGCAAAACGGAAATGGCATGACGATACTTCATTGTGCGGTTTTTTACGAGCAGTTTGATATGATAGTATTTTGCGTCGAACATGGCAGTGATGTTAACGCAACTTATTACAGCGGCGAAAACAAACCGATTTCCCCGCTTAGCATGATATCTATGTCGATGCCGCGCGGCGCAACGAGGAATGACGGCATTCTTTATAGAACAAAAAGTGAAGTTAATAAAATCCGTCAATATTTGATATCACATGGTGCTACTGATAAGCGGCGATTCGGGAAATAAGCAATACAACAACCAGCACAAAGTGTGTTTCGGCCTTTTGAGTGGAGATATCTATGTCAATTAAAAAAATCTTATTTGCTGTCTTAGCTCTTGTGATTACTTATCTGCTCTTAGCGTATGTCACCCATGATATTAGGCAGGAACATGTTGCTCTCTTTTTCCTGAATTTAGTGTTCCTATTTATAAGCATCACATATGCCGCTTTTACAATGATCGAAACGATACTTCTATGGCTTAAAGTAATGATACTCGCATATGGCAAGCGGGGCAAATTAATAAAACAGCAGATAAACGAAATTGAAACCATACTCTCACGCCCCGGTAAGCCATTTCCAATCAATCGCAATCTAATGCGTAACATTAGCAGACGCATAGATGCAGAACAGAACATAAACATTCTCTTTCATGCTATCATGGCACACATGGGACTTTCTAAAAATTCTCTTGAACTGTATATCGTTCACTCCCAGTTTGATTCTTTTCAGGCAGGCGGCAGTCGTGCGGGGCAATATCAAAAAAGCTACTATGGCGCAAGTGAAGTTGAGCTAATGCTACGAAAAGACTATAATTCCTATACGATAGCAGCAATTCTGGCACATGAGTGTGCACATCATCTGCTTGAACAACTTCAGCTTGTAGCTACAAGCCCTGAAGTATTAGAAATCCGAACAGATATCGCCACAGTTTACACAGGATTTGGTAAGATTATAGATAAAGGCTACCATGGAACATACAGCAAGGCAAAACAAATGAGAATTCGGCTCGGTTATTTAAACAAAAATGAATTTGCTTTCGTGAAGTTTCTTACGGCAACAACCAACTTACGGAGAAAGAGAGGATATTAGCCCAAGGAGGGCTAATATCCTCTCTTTCTTTTATCTATCCATTCAGGCCGCATTTCTCACAATCTCGACCTCTGTTTCATCCTCTTCTTCCGGTACCGTTCTCGTGCCCCATCCATCGTCTCCCAAGGTGACCGCCGCATAGATCCGTGTAAAGATCAGGGTCAAGCCGTAGAGGAAGGAGTGGAATGGTGCAAAGATAAAGCGGATGGGTTTGTAAAGCAGGTACTGGGCATAGTTTTTGTATGTAATAATACAGAAATATAGGATAATATCAATCCAGTCTATGTACAGTCCCCGGGCCATCACATCAAGCACGAAGAGGATCATGGCAATCAACCAGAAGTATACTTCACCAAAGTTCCAAACTAAGTACATCAGCTTCCGAGGGAAAATATCCTTGATCGTCTTGAGACTCATCAGATACCCGCTCCGCATCCAGCGCCGTCTCTGCTTCAGGAACCCTTTCAGTTTCGCAGGCGCCTCGGTTTCACAGTATGCTGTCGCTTGATATCTGGTTTTCCCGCCAGATCTTTTAGAGAAGGTTGTAATGGCACGGTCGTCTCCGGCGGAAACGGTTATGCCGGCGAACTCATCTCCCTTGAGGTCATCCAGATTCTCTAAGATAAAGTCTCTCTTATGTATGCTGAATGCACCGCTACAAACGACCACATCTCCCGTCACTGACTGTGCCGCTCTCCCGAGTTGGAAGGCGCCGAAGTATGTCATCCCTTGTAGTCTCGTCAGGAAGTTTTTCTTTCTGTTTAGGATCCCGATGTTCCCAACAACAGATGTTGTTTTCCCATCCTCAAAGGGTCTCAGTAGCTCTGTCAAAGCGTTTGGCAAAATCTCACTGTCTGAATCTAAGAGGAACACATAGTCCCCCGTTGCCAGTTGGAACCCGTCAATCATGACCGCACGCTTCCCGCGGTTTTCCGCAAAGCGTATCACTTGGAACTTCGGTACATCTGCATCCCCATAGTGGGTCTCTGCAAAGGACTTCGCCACCTCATAGGCCAAGGGATCCATACTACCATCGTCTAAGAACAAGATTTCATGCACCGGGTAATCAAGCGCCATAACATTCTCAAAGATCGCCGTTACAGAAGCCGGATTCTCATTGTAACAAGTGATAATCGCTGTTACCTTGTAGTCTTGGGTCAGCTCCGCCTTATAGGGTCTGTAAAACAGCGCACAGATATGTTTCATCAGCAGGTAGAAGAACATGAGCCCACCTAGAGCAAGCCATTGACCTTCTGTCCGCGCGGTCATGAAGAACAGTCCGAAGATGCACAAGATGACAACCAAACTGGTCACAATCTTACCCCACCACGTAAATGTGCGGTTCATTTTCTTTGTCTCATCTGGATCTATGGAAGCAGTATCTTTTTGATACTGTTCATATAACTTTTCTTTTTCTATCACTTGTAAAGACACGGCTCTCTCCTTTCGTTCTAGATGCGCCAATACCGATATCCTTCTTGTTCAATTTCTTCTCTGTCTAAGATGCTTTTCACATCAATAATGACCCGCTCGTCATTGGGATACGCACCGAATAATGCTTCTAACTTTGCAAGATCCAGCTCTTTATAGGCCTTGTGCGCCACTGCCAACACAACGCAGTCTACATCACTGAGCTCTTCCAAAGAGACAAGGTCAATCCCAAGTTCTCTCTTCACTTCTTCCGCATCCGCCTCTGGATCGGCAACAAGGGGCTCAATCCCATACTCCCGCAGATGCCCAATCAGGTCTACTACTTTTGAGTTGCGAATATCCGGACAGTCTTCTTTAAAGGTCAGGCCTAAAACCGCAACCTTTGCCTGCTTGACGACTTTGTTCGCCAACACCAGTTGCTTAATCGTCGCGTCACTGACGAACTCACTCATGCCTTCATTGATCTTTCTCCCGGCGGCAATCAGCTGGCTGTCATAACCCAATTTTTCCGCCTCATAGATAAAGTAATGGGGGTCAACACCGATACAGTGTCCGCCAACCAATCCCGGATAGAAACCCAAAGCGTTCCACTTTGTATTCATAGCCCGAACCACTTCATCCGTATCAATGCCCATGCGATCAAATACCATCGCAAGCTCATTCATAAAGGCAATGTTCACATCCCGCTGAGAGTTCTCAACCACCTTCGCCGCCTCTGCGACTTTGATGGAACTCACCCGGTGAACACCTGCTTGAACGATCAGCTCATACACTTTTGCAATCATGTCTAAGCTCTCTTCATCCATCCCGGATACGATCTTTATAATGGTCTCTAAGCGGTGCACTTTATCACCCGGATTAATCCGCTCAGGGGAGTAACCAATTTTGAAATCAACCCCGCAACTTAGTCCAGATTCTGCTTCCAAAATCGGAATACAGGTCTCTTCCGTAGCGCCCGGATAAACTGTTGACTCATACACAACAACAGAACCAGGTGTCAAGTTCCGTCCAAGTAATCTGCTCGCCGCGATGATATACGCCAAATCCGGCTTATTGTCCTTTGAAATCGGAGTCGGCACTGCCACGATGTGGAACTTTGCTTCTCTGAGTTTTGCCTCATCACTGGTAAAGTCCACAGCACAGGCGCGGATTTCTGCATCCCCAACTTCTTTTGTCGGATCGAATCCGGCGCGATAGGTTTGAATCTTCTCTTCACTTACATCAAACCCAATTGTATCTACTTTCTTCGAAAGCGCGACTGCAAGTGGCAACCCAACATAACCCAATCCAATTACGCTTACCTTTTCTTCTCTGTTTTGGAGTTTTTCGTATAAATGTGTCATCGTTGCCATCCTTCCTTTCACGCATGATGTCAGATTCTGTCGCTTCTACTTTCCTAGCATAACATTATTGACTGTTTTTGTCAACTTTTAATTAATAAATTTTTACGAGTACGCATACACTGATAGTAAATTTCTGTCTCCATTTTTTGTGCATATATACAACAGAGCCTGCATATACCAGACTCTGTTGCTTTCCTACTTACTTAATCTCACGCTTCGCAGGCCCCGTAATCACATGTCCATTCAAATCGAAACGAGACCCATGACAGCCGCAATCCAGAGATCGCTCCGCCACATTCTCATGGAGCTTGCACCCCATATGCGTACATCGAGGCATACCGGGAGAGAGTAGTCCCACAGCCGCGGCTCCTATGTTGGAAAATAGCTGTTTCGTGAACATCGACCTCCGGGGTGAATAGAGCGTCTCATAGGCGCTTTTTCCCTTTACAATAAGCTCCGTCAAAAGCTCTGCCGCCGCCATAGACCCTGTCATACCCCATTTGTTAAACCCAGTTGCCACAAATAAATCCGCCTGTCCGCGATGGTGGCGTCCGATATAGGGTACTTTGTCCAAACTCATACAGTCCTGAGTCGCCCAGTGATAGTTGACCCTAGCTGACGGGTAAGCACCCTTCACAAAACGGCGGAGCGCCTCATATCCTCCATCTGTCTTGCCGCTTCGATGACTACCTCCACCGACAAAGAGCAAATCCCCATACGTGCGAAAGGACAGCCCTGTCTCCTGCTCATCCAAAAACATCCCATCCACCAGCGACGCCCCCTCTAACGCTAAGACATAACTGCGATGCTGGTATAGCTTCAAAAAATAGAGTCCCACGAGATTTACCAAAGGATAGTGTGTCGCAAGCACGACCCGCTCCGCCTCTATCTTTCCCTTGGAGGTGTGGGCAATCTTTCCCTCCAGTTTCTGCACAAAGGTATCCGCATAAATCTCAAGCCCTTCAGCCAGGGCATATAACAATTTCAGCGGATGAAATTGCGCCTGTCCCTCCATGGAGACCGCACCCACCGTCTCCAGAGGCAAATCAGGGGAGCCTGTCAATTTTCCCGGGATTTGAAGCTTCTGATACGCCTCTGCCTCCCGCTCCAACTTCTGTTGATTGCTGGTGGAGTAGACATGGGCAGTCTTCTCCTCAAAGTCGCAAGGAAACCGCTCAGCCAAGGCACGATACCGCTGGATTGCCCGGGTGTTGGCCCTATAGTACTGTAGCGCCCGCTCTGTGCCAAAACGAGCTATCAAATCCGCATAGATCAGCCCATGCTGTGCCGTAATCTTCGCCGTCGTATTCTGTGTAACCCCACCGCCAATCTGCTTTGCCTCCACCACAATAGGCCGCGCCCCCGCCTCTTTGAGAAAATACGCCGTCAATATCCCGCAGAGTCCGCCGCCGATCACAAGCACATCAGCCTTGTGATCCCCACAAAGCACAGGATTTGCGTCGCGGCTTGCGGTTTCATTCCATACAGAGCTCATACTGATTGCCATCCCTTTACAGTTGTTTTGACCTAGGGTTTCCCATCTGCAAAGGTTTATGCTCCAAACGCAAAAAAACAGAGAATCCACGGTGGATTCTCTGTTTCATCTCTTGGTGAACATAATACACATAAAAACGCATCGTTTCATGGGAAACACTTCCCAGAGTAAACTTTTAGCATCAAAACATTAGATGCCAATACCTCGTATAATCTCCCCAAAACGCTCCAGCGACATGTCCCGCCAGACTTTGAATCGTCCCAGCAGAAAGGGATCTGCGTTTTGCCTGACCATCGCCTCCGTCGTCGTAAAGGCCATCCGAATCCCTACCTCTCGTAGCGCTTCTATGACCGTATCACTATATTGCCCATAGGGATAGGCAAACGCTGTATGGTTCGGGAGAAAGGCAAAACTGCGAAGCACATCTGCCATAATTTCCTCCCGTTCTGCCTGGACAAGGTGTGTCTCCTCACTTCCCGGCACAAAATCGTGCAGATCGTGGGTATGGCTGGCAAGTTCAAACACATCTTCCTTGCCAACAAGACTATGGGCCGCCGTCCAGGTGAGGCAATCATGATCCATCTCCGGTTGATCATCGCCCAAGGCTTCTATCTCCCCTGTAATCATAAACACAACCGCCCGGTGACCAAAGCGCTGTAAGATGGGATAGGCATAGACAAAGTTCGAATAATAGCCATCATCAAATTGGATCATCACACTACGCTCCGGCAGAGGCTCCCCCTCATACAGGAATGCTTCCAACTCAGAAAGCGTCAAGGTGTGAAAGTCATGATCATACAAATACTGCATCTGTGCCTCAAAATCCGCAGTGCTTACAGTAAATGGATTCTCCTGATGTGCCCCGTGCATCTCATCGGGCAGAATGTGGTGATAGAGCAAAATCGGAATCTCCTGTCCTCGGGATAGAGATTTAAACAGCAACATCCCGCCAGCTAGAATAAGTAAGGCCAAGGCGCCGGCGATCACATAGTTTCGCCGCATCTTACTTCTCCTGCTCCATGCGCTCACGTAAGGCCTTCGCAATCTGATCCGGACAAGAAGTTCCCCGATCCCCGCAGGTCACACCTTCCAGACATGCAATCACTCGCTCTACCGGCATCCCGACCACCAAACGTGAAATCCCCGCCAGGTTCCCCTTACAACCGCCGGTAATGGAAAGTCCGATCACAATACCGTTTTCAATCGAAAATAAAATCTCCTGGGAGCAAACCCCGCCTGGTCTAAAGGTATACTGCATCTCCCCACCCTCTTTCGTGTAGTTTCTCTCTTTTCATGGAATATACTGTGATTGTACCATAGACAAGCTATTCAGGCAACATACGGACAGGTTGCCGTTCATATAGTATCCAGAGAGGAAGGAGGGTGCGCGTGATAAAAATCGGTAGATTCATCCTGTTCATCCTAGCCCTCGGTGTCTTATTCCACGGTCTTGTCGCCCTCGGCGTAGATCGAGCCTTCGACGTTTTGCTCCAATCCGCCGTAAACGATACTGCTCTGGTAGAGGGTACACTCCTCAGCCAATCCCCCTTGCTTATGTCCACAGCAGAGAGCGCAGAAGCCCAGGAGCCCCTCTATGAAATCCGCTATACAGGCGAACAGGAAGAAACGGAGGAGATTCCAGACCAAGAACAACCCAGAGAACTCCCTCCGATCCATAATCCCTACCGCGCGGAACGGCTCCCCAGCCTAACCCTCGCCACACATCCCAGAGTGCCAAGTACAGCGGATATCGTAGTCCGCAATCACACCACTTTTGATATCGACATCCAGGCCTTACTCGCAGAGCCCCTACAGTTTCTCCCCGCTGAGCATCCCAGTGTCCTCATCTACCACACCCACGGCACCGAGTCCTTCGAGCCCCACGGGGATGATTGGTACGACAACACCGACAACTACCGCACAAATGACACAAACCTCAACATCACCCGCGTAGGCCGTGAAATCGCGGCAATCTTCGAGGATCGAGGCATCCATGTCTTACATAACCAATACCTCCACGACTATCCCTCCTTCCGCGGCTCTTACGGACGGAGTCTTTCAACCGCCGCAAGATATCTGGATCACCACCCGGAAATCCAAATCATCTTTGACATCCACCGAGACGCCGTCTTAGATGCAAACGGTCACTATCTCCGTACTGTGGCAAACATAGACGGCGTAGAGGCGGGACAAATCATGCTGGTAGTCGGCACCGATCACGCCGGGCTCTATCATCCAAATTGGCGGGAAAACTTCAGCTTCGCCCTCCGTCTGCAACGCGCCATGTTGGACTATCACCCAAGCTTAGCCAGACCCATTGCCCTGAGAGAAGAACGCTTCAATGCCCACCTAGCACCCGGCGCCATCCTAGTCGAGATCGGAATGTGCGGCAACACCCTGCAAGAAGCTCTAGCCGCAGGACGAATCTTCGCCGAGATCGCCGCAGATGTGATTCTAGGTGGAAATGGGTAAATTGTACCACTGTTCGGTGTAGGGGCGATTATCAGCCGCCCCTACGACGATATTGTACATTGCAAAATGATGCCCTCGGCGCGCCGGGGTACCAATTTTGTATAAACCCGATGTTGCGTTGCAAATTTAGGACACGGCGCGCCGAGGGCGTCGCGCCCTACGGGGTGCGTTGTAGGGGCGGCCATTGGCCGTCCGCCGCTCCAATTCCATACAACATCGCCAATAATGCGGCAAAACCACCAGCCACAGACGCGCAATGCGTGCCCCTACTTCCAGATGGCATAAACTACTCCATACAAAAAAGAGGCCAAGACCCCATACACCAAAACTGGCCCCGCAATGGAAAACATCTTCGCTGAGACCCCCAACACATAGCCTTCACTCTTAAACTCCATCGCCGGACTCACTACCGCATTGGAGAAGCCCGTAATCGGCACCAAGGCACCCGCTTTCCCCCACTGAGCAAGCTTGTCATACATATTGAGGCCTGTAAGCAAGGCGCCGAGGAAAATCAGCGTAATCGAAGCCGCAGTCTTTGCGTCTTTCACATCCATCCCAAAATGCGCATAGCCCTGCACAAAACCCTCCCCAATGGCACAAATCAAGCCGCCCACAAGAAAGGCACGAATCATATTACCGAGAAGCTTAGACTTGGGACTCATGCTGTCAATGTATTTCCCATATTGCTGATGTGTCATCTGTTGCATCAAAAAAACCTCCTGTTTGTGAGAGTAGTCTCTCTAAACAGGAGATTTTTATGCATTCTTACAGTAGGCGTATCTTAGTCAACCAACTCAATGATCGCCATCTCCGCGCCATCCCCACGACGAGGGCCTGTGCGAATAATACGGCAATAGCCGCCTTGACGTTCCGCATACTTTGGTGCAATCTCTTTAAAGAGTTTCTGCGCCACGTCTTGATTATCGTCTCTTCTACCGGTCTCGCTGTTTACTTTCCCGGTTTTCTTATCCGCTTTCCGGGTGAGAAAAGCCTCAGCAATACGGCGTGAAGCTAGGGTGTTCTTTTTCCCTAGTGTGATCATTTTCTCCGCAATCGGCCGAATCTCCTTTGCACGGGTAACGGTTGTCTCCATCCGGCCCTTGTCTAAGAAATCCGTCACTTGTTGGCGGAGCATAGCGCGCCGCTGATCCGTTGGTTTGCCGAGTTTACGTCTTCCAGTCATTTAGATTCTCTCCTTCCTTTGCAGAAGTATTGTTCATTTAAATCGTGTGGCTGTCATCACTGGTAAGGCCAAGCCCCATCATAGACAGCTTATGGATCACTTCTTCCAAAGACTTCCGACCCAGGTTGCGCACCTTGATCATTTCATCTTCCGTCTTGGAAACCAAGTCTTCCACTGTGTTGATATTCGCACGCTTGAGGCAGTTGAAGCTCCGCACAGAGAGGTCAAGCTCCTCAATCGTCATCTCAAGTACCTTATCCCGCTGTGTCTCAGACCGCTCCACTACGGTGCTCTTCGCGCCCACCACTTCTGAAAGCCCAATAAAGAGCTCAAAATGGTCAACTAAGATCTTCGCACCCAAACTAACCGCGTCCCGTGCGGAGATGGTTTTATCCGTCCACACTTCAAGGGTTAGCTTGTCAAAGTCCGTCGTCTTACCAACACGGGTATTCTCAACGGAGTAGTTCACTCTGGTAACAGGCGTGTAAATCGAGTCTACCGGGATGGTGCCGATGATGTTCTGCTGGGGCTTATTCCGCTCAGCTGGGACATATCCGCGTCCGTGGCTCAGTGTAAGCTCCATGCTAAAGTAAGCATCGGGCCCTAGCGTCGCAATGCGGTGCTCCGGGTTTAGTATCTCAACTTCGCCATCTTCTTTGATATCCCCGGCGGTGACAACGCCCTCGCCGTTTGCTTCAATGTAGACAGTCTTCACACCTTCACAGTGGAGTTTCGCAATGATCCCTTTGACGTTTAGGATAATCTCCGTCACATCTTCTTTCACACCAGGGATCGTAGAAAACTCATGCTGGATCCCTGCAATCTTCACTGTGGTCACCGCAGTGCCAGGCAGAGAGGAAAGCAAAATCCGGCGCAGAGAGTTTCCGAGAGTCGTACCATAACCCCGCTCTAGAGGCTCTACTTCAAACTTACCGTAAGAGATATCCCCCGGCGGTTCCAGACATTCAATTCGCGGACGTTCTATTTCAATCATGTGATGAATACCCTCCTAATTAATTCTCAGGTCTTATCAAGTTCACATATCTTTGCTTGAGGGTCTGTCCGGGCGCCTCATAATCAGGCGGCAGACAGTAGGCACAAGGGGGCGCCATCGTTTACAGTCAAGACATAGCCCCAGGTGCCTAGTTCGTTATTTGGAATAAAACTCAACGATCAAATGCTCTGCAATCGGCAGATCAATATCTGCTTTCGTTGGCAGTGCCACAACTTTCGCAAGCTGTCCGCTGGCGTCTGTTTC